>Ga0116160_1003400_pt1 | contig 13943 bp, 10 predicted proteins | sample AD_JPNAS2_MetaG_FD_89879 | JGI IMG/M metagenome (GOLD analysis project Ga0116160, IMG submission 89879) | Active sludge microbial communities of municipal wastewater-treating anaerobic digesters from Japan - AD_JPNAS2_MetaG | ecosystem: Engineered > Bioreactor > Anaerobic > Digestate | place...
CGCCTAACTGACACAATGGGCGCCGCTCGCCCCCGTGGGCGGCGAGTTGGGGCCTGTAGCTCAGTTGGTAGAGCACCGCGCTTACACCGCGGGTGTCGTCGGTTCGAGCCCGGCCGGGCCCACCCAAAGTGTCTTGCGGGAACACGCGACATCGGAAGATGTGGAGTGTTCCCGTTTGGTTTCCTTGCCTCCGGTCGTCTCTCGAACGATGGTGGCGAACGGTTCTGCGAGGCGCGGGTGTAGTTGCTCGTCCTCAGTGATCTCCAACCGCGTGTAGAACGCTTGGTTCGCGAGCCTCCTGCTCCCGTCATCGGAGTTGGCGTAGGCGTGGCGAGCGTCGGTGAGGAGCCGCAGCGAGTCGTGGAGGAATGCCCGCCCTCCAACGTGTTGCTGGTCGTGCTCGCTGAGGCGGTGCTCGATGTCGGCGATTCCGGCGCGGATACGGTCTTGGTGCCGTTTCAGAGTTGGCAGGTCGATGGCGTCGGCGAAGTGTGCGGCGAGTAGCTTGTCGCTCTCGGCTTGCAGGCGTGCCCGGTTTGCGGTCAGGTCGGTGAACTCCTGATCGCGTCCCGCTCCGCGCTGGTCGAACGCGGCGTCAACTTCGGCGGCGAGGTGTAGGTAGTCGTCTTCGCTGATTGTGATGTTGGCGTAGGAGTCCTCGACCAGGCGTTCGGCAACCTGCACGGGCACTGCCCGTCGGGTGCAGGCGGTGCGCTTGGATGCTCTGCCGGAGCAGACGAAGTAGGCGTAGGTAGTGCCTCTCGGATTAGTGGCGAAGTCGAGCAGCATCCTCGACCCGCAGGTTCCGCAGTGCAGCAGACCTTTCAAGTGATGGGCGTGCTGAACGTGCCGTGTTGCGTGCGCGTTGCGCGCCTTCAACAGCGATTGCACCTGATCGAACAGAGTGGGCTCAACGATGGGCTCGTGCGCGCCGGGGTGAAGCGCGCCCTTGTAGCGGATCACCCCGGCGTAGTACGGGTTCGTCAACACGCGGTAGAGGGCATTCTTCCCCAGCGGCTTCGACGGACGCTTTGGCGACGGCACCGACACCAGGCCTCGCGCCGTGAGGTCGCGGAGCAGCGCAGTCACGGAAGTCTCGCCCTTGGCGTAGGTCTCGAACGCCCACGCGATCAACGGGGCGCGTTCGGGATCGACCTTGACTGTGCGTACTTCGCGGCCTTGTTCGTCGGTCCGGCGGACGTTGAGGTAGCCGACCGGTGCCCGCATCGGGGTGCCGCCCTGCGCGACCTTCTGCGACAGGCCCTTGGTGACCTCGGTGGCAAGGTTCCGGCTGTAGAACTCCGCGATGGACGACATGATGCCGTGGACGAGCATCCCCGACGGCGTCTGGTCGATGGACTCGGTCGCCGACACGAGCGTGACTCCGGCGTTGATGAGGGCTTCGTGAATCTTCACATCGTCGGCGCGGTTGCGGGCGAGCCGATCAAGCTTATGCACGATGCAGAAGGTAACGCGGGTCGCGGCGATGAACGCCAGCATGTCCTGCAGCCCGTCACGATCCGCCGACCGAGCGGACTCCCCAGCGTCTACGAACTCGCGCACGATCCGTGCGCCCAGCTCGGCGGCCTTCCGTGCGTTGGCTTCGCGTTGAGCGGGGATCGAGAAGCCTTCCTCGGTGCCGCCGCGCTCGGCCTGCTCCCGCGTCGACACCCGCAGGTACGAGACGGCCAGCAGCACGGGCGCTTCGGCGGCGTGCTCGGAAGTCTTGGTGTCGAGTGTCGCGGTGCTCATGCTGGGGCCTCCTTGCCGGGATGCTTCTTGGTACCGATCCTCTCGCGCACCCCTGACAAACCGAAGAGCTCAACGGCGCGCAGACGCCAGATCGTCGGGCGGCGGCAGCCCGAAGGGGTCCGGCTCACCGTTCACCCACGCGCGGTGCCGGGCTTCGGCGATGCCGAGCACCCACTCGATCAGCTTCGCCAGGTCAGGCTCATCACGCCGCGTCACACGCAGCCGCAAACTCCGATCCTCGCCTCGCATGACAGACAGGTGCACAGGCCCCCGCATAATGCACACTTTCGCCCGCTCGCCCGCCACCACTTTGAGGTCACACGCCTCTTGCAGATCGAGGAATCGCCACTTACGTCGGTGACGAAACAGACGTACCGTAGAACATGGCCACCAAACGCTACGACCCCGCAGCGACCGACTTCAACGGTCGCTACAGGCGCTGGGTCGCCGCCCTCGAATCGGGCGACGAGGCCGAGCTGCTTGAAGCCACGGTGGCCCTCCCGAGTCTCAACAAGCGTGTACTCAAGAAGCTCGCCGCGGTCGATCGCGACGAGCCGGACCCGAGCGCACGGGCGGAGCGGAAGCGCGTGATCGTGCTGCTCAGCGAGATCAACGCCAACACGAAGCAGCGACGCCGCGAACGTGAGCAAGCGGAGCAGCGCCGTCGCGACCGGACAGTCCGCGTCGAGCGCAGAGTCGAGCTGCCGACCACCTGCGCTCGGTGCGGCACCAAGCTCATAGAAGTGAAGCCCACGGGTAGGCCGCGCCTGTACTGCTCGCCCGCCTGCCGCAAGGCCGCCTACGAAGACCGCCGCGCCCACCGCGACGGCGCCGTCAAGGTGCAAGTCGTCGAGAAGCTCATCACCGAGGTACGGGAACGCCGCATCGAAGTGCCGCACCCGCGCAGCGACTGCATCAACGCAGTCCTGGCCGACGACGAACTCATGGTCTCAGTGATCTGGACACTCACGGCCCTCGTGCGAGACCGCACCCGCAAGGCGTACGACCCCGACCAGCCGAGGTTCAGGAAGCTCTCGCACCACGTCCAGGCGCTCCATGCCGCACTCGTAGAGCGAGCGACCGCCAGCGCTCCATAGTTCGACGATCCGCCTCTCGGGCACGACACTCTGAGAGAATGTCCGTGGTGGCGCCTATCGTCATCCGTGGGGAGCGAAGCTATCGGTTCCAGTGTGATCTGGGTGCAGACGGTTCACCGCGCCCCGTGACCGGACACTCGAAGCACGACTCGAAGGACATGCGTTGCCGCAGAACTCCATCAACCACGCTCGCCTCGTCGCGCTGATCTGGAGCATCGCCGACGACGTGCTTCGAGACCTCTACGTGCGCGGCAAGTACCGTGACGTGATCCTGCCGTTCACCGTCCTCCGTCGCCTCGACAGTGTGCTCGAACCCACCCAAGACGCGGTCCTCGCGATGAAGAGGACCCTTGACCAGGCAGGGATCGTCGACCAAGACGCCCCGCTGCGGGACGCCGCGAAGCAGGACTTCTACAACACGTCCGGCTTCACGCTCAAGGCGCTGCGCCACGCTACCAACGCCACCAGGCTTCGCCAGAACTTCGAGGCATACCTCGATGGCTTCTCGCCAAATGTGCAGGAGATCATCGACAACTTCGAGTTCCGCAACCAGCTCCCGCGCCTCACGAAGGCTGACGCGCTCGGGGCGCTGATCGAGAAGTTCCTCTCGCCCGACCTCGACCTTTCACCCGCAGGCTTGGACAACCACGGGATGGGCACGGTCTTCGAAGAGCTCGTGCGACGCTTTAACGAGGAGAACAACGAAGAAGCCGGTGAACACTGGACCCCTCGTGACGCGGTGCGCCTCATGACCCGGCTGATGTTTGAGCCCATCTCCGAGGTGATCCCCTCGGGCACCTACCGTCTGTATGACGGGGCGATGGGAACCGGCGGCATGCTCACCGTCGCGGAGGAGACCCTCAAGCATCTCACTGCTCCCGCCGGGAAGAAGGTCTCCACTCACCTGTATGGGCAGGAGATCAACGCCGAGACCTACGCGATCGCCAAGGCCGACCTGATCCTCAAGGGGGAGGGGATGGCGGCGGACAACATCGTCGGCGGACCAGAATGGTCGACGCTGTCGAACGATGCCTTCGCGGGCGAAGAGTTCGACTTCATGCTCTCCAACCCGCCTTACGGCAAGAGCTGGAAGACCGACCAGGATCGCTTGGGCGGGGCAAAGAAGATCATCGACCCCCGCTTCATCGTCACCCACGGCGGCGACCCGGACTACTCGATGGTCACCCGCAGCAGCGACGGCCAGCTGATGTTCCTCGCGAACCTCATCTCCAAGATGAAGCAAGGCACCGCTCTCGGTTCCCGCATCGCATCGGTGCACAACGGCTCCTCGCTGTTCACCGGCGACGCCGGTCAGGGCGAGAGCAACTTCCGTCGCTGGATCATCGAGAACGACTGGCTCGAAGCCATCGTCGCCCTGCCGCTCAAGATGTTCTACAACACCGGTATCGCGACCTATGTGTGGGTGATCTCCAACCGCAAGGAAGAGCGCCGCAAGGGCAAGGTGCAACTCATCGACGCCACCAGCTGGTTCACGCCCTTGCGCAAGAACCTCGGCGAGAAGGGCGTCGAGATCAGCGACGCCGATGCTGACCGCGTGCTCGCCACCTACAAAGCCTTCGACCAGGCCGACGACCCCGATCACTCGAAGGTCTTCGACGGTATCGATTTCGGGTACTCCAAGATCACCGTCGAACGCCCATTGCGCATCGCGGGCGTCGAGGCCGACCGCATCTACAAGGCCGCCGAGGTCAAGAAGCTCAAAGAAAACGGCGTCCGTGATGAAGCGGCCCCGCCGATCATCAAGAAGGTGCTGCCGTTCGCCGCGACGCCCGACCCGTTGCGCGGGCGGTACGAGGCGGTCATCGACGGGCGAACTCGCGTGGTCGAGTACGAGCCCGACACCGAGCTGCGCGACACCGAGCAAGTGCCGCTGACCGAACCCGTCGGTGAGTATGCCGACGGCATCGAGGCATTCTTCCGTCGCGAGGTCGAGCCATACGCTCCCGATGCATGGATCGACGAGACCAAGACGAAGATCGGCTACGAAATCTCCTTCACCCGCCACTTCTACAAGCCCACCCCGATGCGCACCCTCGCCGAGATCCAGGCCGACATCCGCGCCCTCGAAGCCGAGACCGACAACCTCATCGCCGAGATCGCAGGAGAGGGCTGATGTTTCGAGACCTGCCGCGCTACCCAGAGATAACCGTGAGTCAGTTCTGGGATGCGAAGGTGCCGAGCCACTGGGAGGTTCATCCCGGGCTCGCCGTCCTCAAGGAGAATCGGCGCAAGAACGTCGGCCTTGTCGAGTCGCTGGTCCTGTCCCTCAGCTTTGGCCGAGTCGTAGTGAAACCCGTCGAGAAGCAGCGAGGTCTTGTTCCCGATTCGTATGAGAGCTACCAGATTCTGGATCCGGGCGACATCATCATACGCCCCACCGACCTTCAGAACGATCAGACCAGCATTCGCGTAGGTCATGTGAAAGATCGAGGGATCATCACCTCGGCCTACGTAGGACTCCGTGCTCGTGGGTCTTGGAGTGATGCCTACGCGTATCACTACCTGGCCGTGGTCGATTCCTCGAAACGGATCTACGGTATGGGCAGCGGTCTACGGCAACAGTTGGGTTGGCCTGACCTCAAACGGATGCTGTGTCTCGTGCCGCCGCCGGAGGAGCAGGCGGCGATCGTGAAGTATCTCGCGCACGCGAACGCCCGCATCGACAAGGCCATCGCCGCCAAGCGCCGCCTCATCGCCCTCCTTGAAGAACAACAACGGGTTCGTGTTCGTAGCTTGTTGACGGGTTCTGTTTGGCCGCTCTGGCCCCTGGGTCGCTTGGGGCGGATGGGCAATGGTTCGACCCCCTCCCGTTCAAATCCTGCCTACTGGGACGGCGATACTCCGTGGCTCAACAGTTCTGTCGTAAATCTCGGTGTAGTTGACTCTGCCGATCAGTTCGTCACTGCCGCCGCACTAACTGAGTGTCACCTCCCAATTGTGGAGCCGGAAAGTGTCCTGGTCGGGATCACTGGCCAAGGAAAGACGCGGGGGATGTCGGCCGTGCTACGGATCAGGGCCACGATCAATCAGCACCTCGCATTCATTACGCCGAGGGCGGGCCGTATGCGCGCCGACTTCCTACATCTCGCGCTCACGGCCGGGTACGACGAGCTCCGTCGCATCAGCGACGGAAACGGGGGAACGAAGGGTGCGCTCACAATTGCTGACTTGAAAGCCTTCAAGGTTCCTCTGCCCACGCTCGATGAGCAGCGACGGCTTGTCATGGACGTGTCGGAGAGCGCTGCCGAAACTGTGCTCGCGGTTGAGAAGACTCGTCGCGAGATCGCTCTCCTCCAGGAGTTCCGCACGCGCCTGGTTGCCGATGTAGTCACTGGGCAGCTGGATGTGCGTGCGATCGCGGCGACGCTCCGTGACGTGCCAGAGTGCGAAAGTCGCGATCTGGACGACTCGATCCACACCGTAGAGAGCGACACCCGCGAGGAGGAGCTGGCCGATGAGTGACCCTGACGGCTACCCGAACCGCCTGACGAGTGTTACGATATAGGTAACACTATGGAGTTGAGGTATGGGGACAACGAGCTGGAGCGTCAGTGCACCGATGCGCGCTACATGCAGCGCAAGCTCGGCGCGCAGCGCGCGAAGGCTCTGAAGCTACGCCTCGATGAGTTGCGGCGGGTCAGCGAACTCGGTGACCTGTTGTTCATCGCGGGCAAGTGGGAGGAGCTGAAGGGTGACCGTGCCGGGCAGTGGTCTGGCCGGTTGACCGCGAACTGGCGACTCATCGTGGAACCCGATGGCACCATCATCACCGTCGTTCTCATCCGCGAGATCGTTGACTATCACTGAGAGGAGCTGACATGACTACCCTTCCTGACTACGCCGTTTCTCCGGGCGACCACATCAAGGAGTGGCTCGATGACCACGGCATCAACGCCGCCGAGCTGGCACGCCGTCTGGACGTGACCCCGAAGCACGTCTCCGAGCTGCTCTCTGGCAAGGCACCCTTGTCGGCGACGGTAGCGCTTGGGCTGGAGCGGGTCACTGGCATCCCAGCTCGGATTTGGAACCGCTTTGAGGCGGGCTACCGAGAGGACCTCGCCCGCCTCGCGGAGACCGATCGGCTCGCTGCTCAGTACGAACAGGCGAAGCGGTTTCCCCTCAAGTACCTACGCGAGTGGAAGTTCGTTTCGGCTGAGTCACGTGACAAGGCGGGAACAGTGCGGGAGCTGTTGACCATCTTCGGGATAGCGCACCTCGACGCCTTCGACGCCACCTGGGCGCATGGGAAGGTGGCCTACCGCAGAGCGACGCTCGCCACCGACAAGGTGTACGAGCGTGCCACCTGGCTTGCGCTTGGCGAACGCGAAGCCGGGATCGAGAGGCTCAGCGACTATGACCGGGCCGCACTCGAAGCGTTGCTTCCACAGTTGCGTGCGCTGACAGCGCACGCGAACCCCGTTGAGGCACTTGAGGAGGCAACTGAGCTTCTTCGTGGAGTGGGCGTGGCGCTCTGCCTGATTCCGCCGATCCCAGGCTTCGGCGTGCATGGGGCAACCCGTTGGATCGCGGGGCACCCGGTGGTGCAGCTCTCCGTCCGCGGCAAAACCGACGACCAACTGTGGTTCACCCTCTTCCACGAGCTGGGCCATGTGCTGCTGCACGGTCACAACACGGTCTTCTTTCAAGGCGCGGGTGACCAGGCGGAAGCTGATGCCGATGAGTTCGCCTCGTCAACCCTCGTTCCCGAGCGCTACCGTGACCGGTTGCCAACCGGGCGCAATATTGCCGCCGTGTCCGATCTCGCGTCAGACCTTGGCATCGCGCCGAGCATCGTTCTTGGTCAGGCCCAGCGGATCACGGGCGACTTCGCCTGGGGTCAGCGGCTCAAGGTGCGTCTCATCTGGGCTCCCGATGCGGCTGAAGAGAGCAACTGACAATGCACCGCCTCAATGAATCGAGCCTTGAAGAACTCATCGTCGACCAGATGGTCGAAGGTGGCTGGACCGAGGGCGCAACAGCCGACTTCGACGCAGCCTACGCGCTCGACCTCGGCCACCTGACCACGTTCATCGAGGAGACGCAGCCGAACGCTGCGAAGGCATTGTCGTTTGCCGAGTCGCCTCCTGCTCGTCACAAGTTCCTTGCCCGCTTGCAGGGCGAGATCACCAAGCGCGGCGTCGTGCACCTGCTGCGCAACGGGGTCGACCATCTCGGACAGCACATCGACCTGTACTACCCGTCCGCGACCGATGGCAACGCGAAGGCCGCCGAGCTGTTCGCGGCGAACCGTTTCGTCGTCACCCGGCAGGTGCACCACAGTCCCAGCAACCGGGGCGACACCGTCGATCTCGTGGCGTTCGTCAACGGCCTACCGGTGTTCACCTTCGAGCTGAAGAACAACATCACCAAGCAGACCGTCGATGACGCTGTGCAGCAGTACCAGCGTGATCGCGACCCGCGAGAGCTGCTGTTCGCCTTCGGGCGCACGATCGCGCACTTCGCTCTCGACGATCAGCGGGTTCGGTTCTGCACGCAACTCAAGGGCAAGTCGTCATGGTTTCTGCCCTTCGACCAGGGGTTCAATGACGGCGCTGGTAACCCGCCCAACGCTAACGGGGTGATGACCGACTACCTGTGGCGGCGAGTCCTTGCCCCGGAGAGTCTCGCCGGCATCATCGAGAACTACGCGCAGGTCGTCACAGAGAAGAATCCGAAGACGGGCAAACGCACGGCGAAGGCGATCTTCCCTCGCCACCACCAGCTCGATGTCGTGCGGAAGCTGCTCGCTGATGTCGCCGAGAACGGCGCCGGCCGGCGGTACCTCATCCAGCACTCCGCGGGCAGTGGGAAGTCGAACTCGATCGCCTGGCTCGTGCATCAGCTTGTCGAGGCCACCCACCAGGGGGCCGTGGCGTTCGATTCCGTCATCGTGGTCACCGACCGTGTGATCCTTGACGATCAGCTCTCGCAGACCATCAAGTCCTTTCTACAAGTTGGCTCAACCGTCGTGCATGCGGATCGTTCCGGAGACTTACGTCGGGCGATCACGGCGGGCAAGAAGATCATCGTCACAACGGTGCAGAAGTTTCCCTACATTCTCGATGACATCGGCTCGGAGCATCAGGGCCGCAACTTCGCCATCGTCATCGACGAGGCTCACTCCTCGCAGGGTTCGAAGACCTCGGCCGCCGTGTCTCGCGCGCTCGGTGGCGGTGTTGATTCTGATGAGGAGGACAGTGTCGAGGATCAGATCAACCGGATCATCGAAGCGAAGAAGCTGCTGCCGAATGCGAGCTACTTCGCTTTCACCGCGACGCCGAAAAACAAGACGCTGGAGATGTTCGGTGAACCGGTCTCGAACCCCGACGGCACGGTCGGCCATCGCCCGTTCCACTCGTACACGATGAAGCAGGCCATCCAAGAGGGCTTTATCGTGGATGTGCTTGCGAACTACACGCCGGTGGGTAGCTACTACAAGCTGATGAAGACAGTCGAGGACGACCCGGAGTTCGATGTGAAGCGGGCCTCGAAGAAGCTGCGAGCTTACGTCGAGGGTAACCAGCACGCGATCGCGCAGAAGGCCGACATCATGGTCGAGCACTTCCTCGGTCAGGTGATCGCAAAGCAGAAGATCGGCGGGCAGTCCCGCGCGATGGTCGTCACGTCATCCATTCCGCGGTGCATCGAATACTTCCACGCCATCCGCGACGCACTGGCAGCACGCAAGAGCCCGTACAAGGTGATCGTCGCCTTCTCCGGCGAACACGACTACAAGGGGGTGCAGGTCACCGAGGCAAGCCTTAACGGTTTCCCCTCCCGGGCCATCGCTGAGCAGATCAAGACCGACCCGTACCGAATCTTAGTAGTCGCCAACAAGTTCCAGACCGGGTACGACGAGCCGCTGCTGCACACCATGTACGTCGACAAGACCCTGTCGGGTGTGCTCGCGGTCCAAACCCTCTCGCGGCTCAACCGGGCGCACCCGGCGAAGCATGAGACGTTCGTGCTCGACTTCGCGAACGATGCCGAGGACATCCAGCGCGCATTCGATCCGTATTACCGCACCACCGTGCTCGCCGAAGAGACCGATCCCAACAAGCTGCATGACCTCGTCAACGACCTCGACGACTTCGGCATTTACACGCCGGAACACGTCGACGAGTTCGTGACGCGCTACCTGGCCGGTGAGCCTCGCGACCAGCTCGATCCCATTCTCGATGCGTGCGTCGCGGAGTACGTCGAACTTCCCGAGGAGGAAGATCAGGTCAGGTTCAAGGGCGACGCGAAGGCCTTCCTGCGCACCTACAACTTCCTCTCCACGGTGCTGCCCTACGGCAGCCCTGAGTGGGAGAAGCGCTCGATCTTCCTCGACCACCTCGTGCCGAAGCTCCCCGCCCCGAAGGAAGAAGACCTCGCCGGCGGAATCCTGGAGAATATCGACCTCGAGTCTTACCGTGCGGAAAAGCTCACAGCGATGAAGATCGTGCTGGACGACGAGGATGGCCTGCTCGACCCCGTGCCTGCGGCAGGCGGCGGCATGCTGACGACGCCCGAACTGGAGAGACTCTCGGAGATCGTCAAGAGCTTCAACGCCCACTTCGGCAACATCGAATGGAACGACGCCGACCGCGTCGAACGCTTCATCACCGAAGAGATCCCACGCCTCGTCGCCGAAGACGAGGCCTACCAACACGCGCAAGCAAACAACGACCCGGCGAACGCGCGCGTCGAGAGCGACCGCGCACTCGGCCAGGTCATGCTGCGGCTCATCGCCGACGACACGCAACTCTTCAAAGAGTTCCAAGACAACGAGAGCTTCAAACGCTGGCTGGCAGACGCTGTGTTCAACGCCACCTACAGGAAGAGCGCATGAGCACCGAAGTGTCGGTACGTCTCGAAGCAGACCAGCGGGACACCCTGGACGAGAGGAGCCCCTCTGATGCAGTTGTCAACCATTGAGTTCAATGGCTACAAGCGGCTCGATCGAGCTTCCTGCAATGTGGATGGGCATACGATCGCGTTCATCGGCCCGAACGAATCCGGCAAGAGCAGTGTTCTTCGTGGGTTGGAGTGGCTGACGCAGGATGGTGGCGATGTTCCTCTGGCCTTGCGTGACCAGAACCGTCGGACGCGACCTGACGACGACGCGCTTGTTGTTCGAGCGCGCTTCAGAGTCGACGCCGACGACATTGAGGCTTTGCAAACCCTCGAGATTGACCCGAGTGCAGTGATCGAGGTCAAGTCCGTGACTGAGTTCCGCGTCTCCCGCCGCAAGGATGGGAGACTGGTCACAGGCATTTCGACTACCGTCACTAGGAACCCACTGCCATTTGCGAAGGCGTTCGAGTCGATTCAGAAGGCTGAAGTTGCGCGCGCCGATGCCTCAGACTTGCTTGCCGAGCATGGGATTGAACAGCTCGAATCTCTTCTCAATGACGCGCAAGAGGCAGTTAGCCCCGGCGACGCTGCGTGGAATGATGAGCGCGTCGCAAGGTGCCGAGGCGTCATATCGGATCTGGAATCCGCGAGCGAGCAGATCAACCAAATTGATGTCCGCTCGGTAAAGCTCACGAAGGCGCGTAGCTGTGTGGAGAAGGCCATTCAACTCCTTCGACTTGCTGCGGAAGCGGGCGAGCTCCCTGACCCACCCGACAGCATGAGGGCGTTGCTCGCGAAGAGAGTTCCAAAGTTCGTGCTCTTCAGTGACAACGACCGCGACCTGGCCGAGACGTACAACTTGAGCGACGATTCGCTACGCGCGCAGGTTCCTGCACCGCTTCGAAACCTCCTTACAGTCGCGGGCACCACCGCCGACGCGGTGTGGAACGCGGCAGTAGGGGGCGACCCTGCAGCGATGCGAACCTTGGAACGCCGGATGAACGAGACGCTGCGTTCACGACTGCAACCGATGTGGACGCAGTCAAAGCTCACGATAGAGCTCGCGCTGAACCTCGGTGGTGTCCTCGAAGTCAACATCCATGAGCTGGACAGCGCGGAGTTCACGGTCACGCCGATCGCCGAGCGAAGTGATGGCCTCCGCACCTTTCTCGGACTCGTGTGCTTCCTGATCGCTGCCGATCTGGATGTTCCGCCAGTCCTCATGATCGATGAGGCTGAGCGAAACTTGCACTATGACGCCCAGGCAGACCTCGTGAGAGTCTTGACCCGAGAGTTGCAGGTACACAAGGTCATATACACCACACACTCGCCGGGGTGCCTACCACTCGACCTCGGAACTGGAATTAGGGTAGTTGCACGGACTCCAAACGACCCTGCAACCAGCACCCTTGAGAACAACTTCTGGACCAAGAGCGAACCTGGCTTCTCGCACCTCCTCTTCGCAATGGGGGCTGAAGCAGCAGCGTTCTCGGCCTTCAGGCGGGCGGTCCTAGCCGAAGGCGTGAGCGAGATGATTCTGCTGCCAACAATGCTCAGGAACGCTACGGATGGCTCGCAGCTGGACTTTCAGGTTGCGTTTGGGCTCTCGAATCTATCTGCGCCTCGGGCGATCAGTTCGGTTGCACTGATCACCACATTCCTCGTCGATGGGGACAAGTCGGGTGACGACAAGAAGAAGCAGCTGGTATCAGCCGGCGTGCCCAAGGGTCACGTGTTCCAGTTGCCACGAGGCAAAGCAATCGAAGACTTGGTTGATCGTGCAACGTACCTCAAGATCGTCAACGAGTTCCTTGCTGAGCAGAACAAGAGCATCCCCCTAGGAAGCCTCTCCAAGACTGTCACGATCGCAAAGGCCGTGGACGACTATGCCAAAGCCCACCTTGACCTTCCCAACGGCGTTAGTCATAAGATCATTGCTTCGAGACTCGCATTGCTCGGCGAAGAACTTCCTTTGAATGCGGCAGGGCGGCGGTTCCTGTCGGATCTGCGACAGAAGCTAGAGGCGGCCCTTGCGCAACCATACGTTCTCACGCAAGCGGACGCGTAGCACGTCGCGGGGTCTCGCTGGGCTCGGGTTGCCGATGATCCCGGGTCTTCGCCCACACCGTGCCCCGGTGAACCCCGAACTGGCGCGCCAGCACGGTCACGCTGACCCCCTGCGCGCGGGCTGTTCGCATAGCGTCCACTTCGCTGTCTGTGAGTCGTGTTCGAGGTCGTTTCTTTGGTTCCGCCGACGCACCGATCAGAGGATCGTCGGCGTCGCCGTCGGCCCCGGGACCTCCACGTGTGCCTTGATTCCACGCGGAAACAAGCCTCTCGACCCGTGGTCGCCTGTTCCCGCAGCGCTCCATTGCTTCCACATGACGGTGACGCTTGGACAGATCGTCGCGCTGCTCGACGGCTTCTATCCGCCGGCGACGGCGTTGTCGTGGGACCGGGTCGGCCTGGTGACGGGGGACCCCGACCAGCCGATCGGGCACGTGCGGTTCGCCGTCGACCCCACCTTGGCGGTCATCGAGGAGGCCATCGCCGACGGGGCGGACCTATTGGTCACCCACCACCCGCTGCTGCTGCGCGGCATACATTCCGTCGCGACGACGACAGCGAAGGGCCGCGCGGTGACCCGAGCCGTGGTCGCTGACCTCGCGATCCTCTGCGCCCACACCAACGCCGACGTCGCGGACCCGGGCGTGTGCGACGCGCTCGCCGCCGCCTGCGGGCTGGTGGACACCGAGCCGCTCGACATCGAGCAGGGCCAAGGGGTCGGTCGGGTGGGTCGCCTCGCGCAGCCCACGTCGCTGCGTGCCTTCGCTGAAGGGCTCGCTGCCGCCCTTCCGCCGACCAACGTCGGCGTCCGCGTCTCCGGAGACCCCGACGCCCAGGTATGCCGTGTCGCCGTCCTCGGTGGTTCCGGCGACGACCGCTTCGGCGCGGCCCGGCGAAGCGGCGTCGATGTCTATGTCACCGCCGATCTGCGTCACCATCCGGCGCTGGAAGCGCGTGAGGAATCGTCGTTCGGCCCGCCGTATCTCATCGACGCGGGTCACTACGCCACCGAGTGGCTCTGGCTGACTGGGGCCGCCGCCCGCCTGTCGCAGGCCCTGGCTGACCAGGGCACTACGGTGGAGACGTCGATCTCGACCTTGCGCACCGACCCGTGGGACTTCCTCGTCGGTGTGAACGCCGATGGAGGTACCCCCTGAAAGCGCAACC
>Ga0116160_1003401_pt1 | contig 13941 bp, 16 predicted proteins | sample AD_JPNAS2_MetaG_FD_89879 | JGI IMG/M metagenome (GOLD analysis project Ga0116160, IMG submission 89879) | Active sludge microbial communities of municipal wastewater-treating anaerobic digesters from Japan - AD_JPNAS2_MetaG | ecosystem: Engineered > Bioreactor > Anaerobic > Digestate | place...
GAAACATCTTGAAAATGGCCGGGTTCTGTACCCAATGTTTACCGCCGCATAGGCGGCTTAGAAAGCCCCCGATCCTATCCCGTGGCCGGAGAATATGTTTACCGCCGCATAGGCGGCTTAGAAACTGATCTGCTGGACCTTGTCCTTGATCTGGTGGTTTACCGCCGCATAGGCGGCTTAGAAAATTGACGTAGGTGTAATGCCTCTCTTCGGGCCGTTTACCGCCGCATAGGCGGCTTAGAAAATGTACTCCCGCAGGATAGCACAGCCGATGCCGTTTACCGCCGCATAGGCGGCTTAGAAAAGAAGGAAGAATCCCGTCTTGATGCCTCGCTCGTTTACCGCCGCATAGGCGGCTTAGAAATACTGGCACAGATCAACCGCGAGGCAGAGAAGGTTTACCGCCGCATAGGCGGCTTAGAAAACGGGTGATGGTTGTATTCTGCTGGTCCTTACGTTTACCGCCGCATAGGCGGCTTAGAAATGCCGCTCGTATCCAAAAATCCCCATGAGTGCGTTTACCGCCGCATAGGCGGCTTAGAAATGGGAGAAATCGGCGGCAATCATGATGATCCTGTTTACCGCCGCATAGGCGGCTTAGAAATCATTCCCTGTCGGATTCCTTTACACCCGTACGTTTACCGCCGCATAGGCGGCTTAGAAAGCCAGAAATCCACAGGACTGATACCGGCCCTTGTTTACCGCCGCATAGGCGGCTTAGAAATCAGTATCATTCTGGCCGCAAGCGAAGAGGGAGTTTACCGCCGCATAGGCGGCTTAGAAATTGATGGATAGGTCTATGAATGACACGACATTGTTTACCGCCGCATAGGCGGCTTAGAAATGGAGCTGCACGGCAAGGAATCATACGAGGGGGTTTACCGCCGCATAGGCGGCTTAGAAAATTCTCGGCAACGACAGCAAGTTCCCTGATCTGTTTACCGCCGCATAGGCGGCTTAGAAAAAAGGCGGTCATAGAGAATACCGCAAGGAAGGGTTTACCGCCGCATAGGCGGCTTAGAAAATAGAACAGATATGACCTACTTTGCTTATCGCGTTTACCGCCGCATAGGCGGCTTAGAAACTGATCGAGTGGGTACAGATGGACCGGCAGCAGTTTACCGCCGCATAGGCGGCTTAGAAATATATAATAAGGATACAGAAAAAACTAGTCCCGTTTACCGCCGCATAGGCGGCTTAGAAATCCCGCTCTTGGCAACAGGGGCGGGTGGGATAGTTTACCGCCGCATAGGCGGCTTAGAAACCTAGCAATCACCATGCCACATAGAGCACAGCGTTTACCGCCGCATAGGCGGCTTAGAAATCCGGAGAACCCGTCATGCGGGAGCCACACGCGTTTACCGCCGCATAGGCGGCTTAGAAATTGTCGCGGATGCAGCATCTAGGACCATTGATGTTTACCGCCGCATAGGCGGCTTAGAAATTGATCGGCAGTTTCTTCCCCGGCTTCTTATCGTTTACCGCCGCATAGGCGGCTTAGAAATTCCGGCAAATAGCCGACGTGAAAGAGGATTCGTTTACCGCCGCATAGGCGGCTTAGAAATTTACACCCGTACAATGGCTTGTCTCCTAGATGTTTACCGCCGCATAGGCGGCTTAGAAAAGAACCAAAGCACTATTATGAATGGCTTGTTCGTTTACCGCCGCATAGGCGGCTTAGAAATTTTGTGCCGCATGGAGTAGTGCAACGAATACGTTTACCGCCGCATAGGCGGCTTAGAAAAATCGTAAGCGGAGGGCGGCATGAGACTGACAGTTTACCGCCGCATAGGCGGCTTAGAAAAATTATCGTGCCAAGCGGCACCATTACGCCACGTTTACCGCCGCATAGGCGGCTTAGAAATGGTTGATGTCGATGATGATGAATCCAAAATCCGTTTACCGCCGCATAGGCGGCTTAGAAATGTCAGGCTGGCCCCAGCTGGCAATCCACCGGGTTTACCGCCGCATAGGCGGCTTAGAAAACAAAGGGCACCCGGCAAGATGTTGACGACAGGTTTACCGCCGCATAGGCGGCTTAGAAAACGACAGGTTCATAAACAGGGACGGCGATATTGTTTACCGCCGCATAGGCGGCTTAGAAAACATTATCATCCCCTGTTGATGTTCAGGCGTTGTTTACCGCCGCATAGGCGGCTTAGAAACTCGAACGCGTAGATGACTATTTGCGGAGCCAGTTTACCGCCGCATAGGCGGCTTAGAAATATGTGCGCCGGCTGTTCGGCTACTCGCTGCTGTTTACCGCCGCATAGGCGGCTTAGAAATCGCGGGCCGTGAGGAGCACGTTCAGCGCGTAGTTTACCGCCGCATAGGCGGCTTAGAAAGATTGAGGGCGGGAATTCTGAGTACGAGGATAGTTTACCGCCGCATAGGCGGCTTAGAAATAGCCCCCGGCGAAAGGAGAGGAAGGGATGGCGTTTACCGCCGCATAGGCGGCTTAGAAATTGTACGCCGCCCATGACCTTCCCCCATTCTTTAGGCCATTTTTAAGGCGAGTGTTTTAGTGTCTAACATATCCATGTGTTTTCCGGCAAATTCATCCGGGGTACATCTCCCAAGTGAACTGTGTCTGACAATCAGTTCCTGATCCACAAGTTTATCAGCAACTCATTGATATTGCTATTTAATTCTTGACAAAAGGCCAATATTATGGTATATAATAATTGTTGTTGATCAGGGAGGGAGGCATCTTGGATAGGGCAAATCACAGATAGACGGGAAGGCTATCGTGGCTTACTCGCTTGAGGATGTGGGGAATAAAAAGGCAGAAGAGGTAATCCGTGAGAGACAAGGCTAGGTATTTCACAACTTACTCCAAGCCGTACCATCGTATCCCGATGACCAGGTTCAAAAGAATCGGGAGGCGGGCTGTCACGGTATTTCTCGATGCCCTTTTCTTCCTTGTCTTGTTCGGGCTCGTGACCGGGGATGAATTCTCGGAGATGTGGGAGGATCACGCTCAGTGGTATCTGCGCAATAAGCGGACTGCCTCCGGAGCGAGTCGGGATGCCAAGTACAGCTCTTTCATGGGTGAGGTAGGGGGCATCGGCGGGGAAAGAGGGCTGCCATGATCAAGAACGATGCAATCATTGATCAGGCTGCTGGGCTTTGGGATCGTTCGGGTGATAAAGCATGCCGTGACGGCAGAAAGTCAGTCTGTCACTCCATCCTGTACCTGTCTGCCACATCGATTCTGGTAACCAAAGGCGCGCTCAACGGGCTGGAGACGTTCTGGGCCGCTTGTCCTTACATAGTTGGCATTGCCATCGTGGCAGTGGCGAATCTAATCGGCTATGCTTTGTTTGTTCGAAAACATCTTCCCAGGGAAGAGGCGTCTGGGAAGGTTGGCAAGACCGACTTGGAGGATCAGCTGATTGAGCGGAATCTCCGGGAAGGAGAGGGGATCTCCCTCATGGTTCCCGGCGATAAGAACGGAGGATTCTTCATCATCGGCAGGGATGAGTATTTGGAGAATCAGTGAGATGCCGGCAAATCTGGAAGCCTACAGGGATAGAACATATGCAATTAAAGCGGTGAAGGAGGGGCTTCCGGTGGAGGTCTACACGGTTCTCAAAGAAGAAATAAATGTCTCCGGCAATGTACTATCCAAAGCATTAAGGCTCTCCGAGCGGACCATTCTCAGGAGAAAGCGAGAAGGCCGGTTCAAACCGGATGAATCTGAGAGGATCATGAGACTCGTAAGGTTGTATGATTTGGCAAAAAATGTTCTTGAGGATTCTGATAATGCGGTGCGATGGCTGCAGCAAAAAAATCTTGCTCTTGGGTTGGAACCCCCCCTTGAATATGCCAGCACAGAGCTTGGAGCCAGGGAAGTCGAAGAGCTCTTGTATCGGATAGAATACAGCTTGCTATCATGAACAAGTAGCACCTTGGTAGCACCCCGCCTGAAAACCCTGATCACGCCTGATTGATGGGGGGTTCGAATCCCCCGTTCTTCTTATCTCAAGAGTGGATTGACAATCATGCCGATAAATAATACAAATAGTACATAAAGTACTATAAGGGAGATCGGTACAAATGATACGTGTATCCACGAGCGATTTGAGAAAGGATACGGCTGATGTGCTGAACAAGGTGGCCTATGGCGGTGACCGAGTAGCTTTGCAGCGAAGGGGCAAGGACGTTGCCGTGATCGTCTCGGTCGAGGATTACGAGCTGCTGAAAGTCATCGAGGACAAGGCCGATCTGGAGATGATCCGGAAGATAAAGGAAGAGGGCGGGGATGACGTTCTCTGGGATGATCTCAAGAAAGAGCTCAAGCTGTAATGAGCTATACGATCAAGTTCAGCGCTCACGCCGCCAGGTCTTTCCGCAAGCTCCCCCGCCAAATCCAGGTGCGCCTGTACGCGGCGATAGAACCACTCAAGGATGACCCCAGGTTGCCGGGGTCTGAAAAGCTGAAAGGCTCGAACAATGCTTATCGCGTCCGGGTAGGCGATTACCGGGTCCTGTACGAGATCATGGATGACGAGCTTGTCGTGTACATCATAGAAACCGGACACAGGCGAGAAGTGTATAGATCATAGTGATTCAGCGTTGTTTTCCATGGCCCGATTAATCACATCATTTATTGATTTGGTTATGACATAGAATCACATCACTGGATTTAAAAAACCATCCTTGAAAACCGTATCGCCCTGATCAATGAGCCACGGATTTGCCAAAAGGTATAATAGCTATTATATCAAGTAGTTAACTTTCTAAAAAGGCCTAATTCATAGGTTCCAATCCTCCGGCTAGAGTCAGCTCAAATCCTTTGCGGATTCTTGACTGTCCCGTAACTGTCCCGTGATGCCTGTAGAACAAGGCTATGTCAGGCCGGAAGCGTGGTTCAAATCCCCGTTTTACTTATATGGTATGGAAATTATTTGTTAAGCCAATAGGATCTCTTGATCCACTTGTGCGCAAGAAATGGCAAATACCTGACTGAAGCTAAATTATGGTAGCTACAATCTGAGCATACAACAAACTTCAAAAAGGAGAGCAACCGTCATATCGAGATTTGATTCTCTCCCAGGCGAATTATTTGTAAACAGACTGTAAACAGGTGCCCGCAAAGCTAGGCCCAGAGTGGTCTTTTGGTGGGTTCGAATCCTAAGTTCTAAATCTATTCTCTGGTCATTATTCTATAGCGATATCGGCGGTCACAAAAAAGTGCCCGGAAAGTGCCCGGAGCCACCTGTAAAGCAAGGCATAGAGCCAAGGGAATAGGGTTCAAATCCTCGCTACCGGGGATTATTCCGACCGTGCATGAGTATTGGGAAATATCAAAATCATCAACAACAACGGTGTCTGATCTGACTTCAAGGATGGGAAATGGACCGGGAATAGTCATCAACCAGCCAAGGAACTGTCGGCGTAGTCATTTAGAACAGACTGGAATAGAAGACCATTAGCCAATATACAGCTAGAACATATAACTCTTAATCAGTAGGTCCCAGGTTCGAGCCCTGGATGGCCCACCAAAGGAAGAGGGGCGCGGCAGATGACGCCGGGTCCCTCTTCCTTCTTTGTATTCGGGCCGCACGGCCGCCGATGCGGGCCCACTGAAGGAGAGAGGCCCCTTTCCCGTTGCAAGGACGGTAACACATGGTTCTCAGGAGTCGGTTTTCCACCTTCCCGAATATCCTGATGATCACGGAAGCAATCGAGATCAGGGGCGGGAACGGCAGGCAGCGGGCTCCACGCAGGGTCGGACCCCGCCTTCAGGGGCTCGTCCTTCTTTGCGCTCCGCCAGGATTCCCTCCCCGCGCACGTGCCTGCGGCATGGCAAGAGGACATGCCGCTCACTCCACTTCCCCTTCTTCCTCGTCTCTCACGCTTAAGTCTTCTCCGCCGTAATCGCTGTCGCCGTAGTCTTCCTCGTAATTCTCATCCGGGCTGTACCATTTCCCTTCCACCGGGTCGTACCATGCATCCGGAGATTCCGTGGCATTGTACCACCACCTGATCTGGTCCAGAAGGTCATCCACGCCGGAAATCTCGACACTCTTGATCGAGTCCATGGCGCGCCTGTCGCCGTCGGTAAAGTAGTCTACGGCAATGGTAAGGAGGTCCTTCAGGTCTCCGCTCTCTCCGTCCAGAAGCGCCTCGTCGATGACGTCTTCGGGCAGATAGGGCTCCAACAGCTCCTTGATCCTTTCGATGTCCAGCGGGCTTTCCGCGCTTTTGCCCCACCACCTGAGCCTGTCGAGAAGCTGATCAACGCTTTCGACCTTTTCCTTCCTGACGGCCTCCAGAGCATCTTTTTCACCGCCGGTATAATATTCCACGGCGGTGTACAGCACATCCCACAGGTCGGTGAGAACCCTGTCTTCGAACATATCGGTAATGATATTGCCGGGGAGGTAGGGTTGCAGGGCCTGCTTCAGTCTGTCCGTATCCGCTGTATCAATCTTCTTCTCCATGGGGCGTCCTCCCTGTTCTCCGTGTCGGGGCACAGGGCGGGCCCGTTTCAGCGAACCCTGCGGCAATGCCTCCGCCTGTGACAATCCCGGGCGGAGAACGGTGTTGTTAATAGTTATATGGAGTGTCGATCACGGTTATTCAATATCCGAAAAACTGGGGTGGGGCTCGATGGAAGGCGGCCGGAGAATTCTTCCGGTACGGCCGTGAAAAAATGTCCGCCGTGCCAGAAAGTCCAGTCGGAGACGAGGCGGGTTCAGGACAGACAGGGCCGGGAAACCCCCGGCCCTGCTCACGATCGTCTCACGCGCTATATCCAGCCGAGCACACCCATGAAGATCACGAGGCTCGCGATGTCCACGGCGAAAATCGCTCCCACGGTGATGGCCTTTGCCCGGATGGTTCTCATGTCGTAGACCAGATAGGCGACCACGAAGAAGTAGAAGTATCCAAAGATCCACAGCAGCCAGGGGAACCGCGCGCTCCACCAGGAATACTCCCAGGTCAACGCGCCTATGGCATTGAGGATGATCTCCACGATCACGGCCAGGGTGGTGAATATGATGGCGAAAAAAAGCCGGTTGGGGATCCCGAGGATCTTCATCCTCCGGTCCTCGGGCAGAATGATGGTGCAGGCGACGCCCATCAGGAGAAACATCAGGGAGATCTCGATATTCAGCCCGATGAGAATGACATATGCGCTGTCACCCGGCGTCCCCCAGACAGGCGCGTACTGGGTGAAATGGAACACCAGCGCGTTCCAGATCTCGTTGAACCAGTCACAACCCCACAGGGCGAGGCCGGCGAAGACCGCGCTGTAATTCTTGAGCCGTATTTCGTTGTGATAGATGTAGATGACGACAAGCAAGAACGGGATGACGTACCACTCGAAGTTCGAAGTGTCCCTCAGGATGGATAGTGCCTGAGATGCCGAATCTGTCATAAAACACCTCCTGCTATTGTATTGTCTGTTCCTTTACACCACAGATGAAAACGCTTGTTGTTCTGAGGCAATCGTAGTATCCGGCAGGCGGTCAAGTCAATGAAAATTTGAACATTTTGTTCACTTCATCATGTTTTCATCTTTCGCGTCCGCCCGGTGAGCAGCAGGAAACCTCCCCTGCTTCACGGATGCTGCATGAATCGGCACGTTATGACGGTTGTGCCGCGGACATCCGATTTCCCGAAGAATCTCTCAAGGATGAATTGCTATTGACATCGAATACCCGAGATGCAAGATCAGGGATACACGAACATGGTGCTCGATGAACCGGGAAGAAAAGCTTACCAGAATTTTTGAAGCCGCCTTGAGGGTCTTTGCCCGTTACGGGTACAGAAGAACCCGGGTCGAAGACATTGCCGACGAGCTGGGGATGACCAAGGGAAACCTCTACCTGTACGTGAAGGACAAGCGGGACCTCTATGAAAAGGCTGTAGCCCAGGGGCTGCTCCGCTGGCAGGCGATGGTGGGGAGATCGATCGAGAAAATCGATGACGTGTGCGATCAGTTCCTCACCATGGGCAGAAAGAGCTACGCCTATCTTTCCCGGGATGTATCGTTAAGGACCGTCCTAATCAACGATCCGTCCATTTTCCCCCTTTCGAGCAGGGAGGACCAGTTCTCCGAGATCAACCGCGCCTCTATGGACATGCTCAGGAGCGTTCTGACCCGCGGCATTCAGGAAGGCAGATTCCGGGAGGTGGATGTCGACCACCTCACCGAGCTCCTGTACTCGATTTATGTCATGTTCATCATCAAGACCTATGTGAAATCCGAGGGCAAATCCACCCAGAAGATGTTCGAACAGGGCCTCGACATCATCTTGCACGGGCTTTTGAAGAGATAGACCGATCGGTGCGGGCTCCGACCCTGCGGGGCGCGCATCGAAGCATCCCGCCTGTTCCCGATCTCTTGGACTTCCAGAGGTGCGCCCATAAAGCGAAAATATCGTGTTGACAGCGTCACGGTTGTCCTGTTGATAGCTGGATCATGAGTAAGCGTGTGGAATATCCGGGAAGATCCGGGAGAATAATATGGTAGAGGCGGCACTGATGTGGGTTTCTTTCCACGAGACCCTGCTCAAGTACCTGGGCGCTTCCTCTCTTATCGCCCTCTTCCTGACACTCGTCGTAGTGATCTTCCTCATCATCCGCATGCCGGCCGACTATTTCACCTATGAACGCAATGAGATCCGGGAATACCGGAAAAAATATCACCCGGTAGTCTGGATGGTTCTGCTGCCGCTCAAGAACGTCCTGGGCATTGCGTTCATTCTCGCCGGGTTCGCCATGCTGGTTCTCCCGGGACAGGGGATCCTGACCATTCTTATCGGGCTGACGCTCGTCGACTTTCCCGGCAAGCGCAAACTTGAATGCAGGATAGTCGGGCAGAAAAAAGTGCTTTCGACCATCAACCGGGTGCGCGCTCTCGCCGGCAAGCCCCCGCTGCAGCTTTCCAGAGACTAGGGGCATCATGCCCGCCTGCAGGCGGCACAATGGGATTTACAAAACACGAAGATGCCGCTATAAAGGATGTAATTTTACAATATGTATATGAATGAGGAGGGTAGAATGCAGCGCTGCAGATCACTGGCGGTGTACTCGGCGATTCTTCTCTTTCTCTGTGTTTTTTTCTTCGCCCCTGATGCACATGCCGATGCGCAGACGGATTCCGCGCGAGAGATATATGCAAAGGCCCGGACTTCATGGGAGAACGGGGAGTGGGAAACCGCTTTGAGCTTCTGCGACGAGGCGTTGAAGATCAACAAGAGGCAGAAGGAAGCCTGGCTCCTGAAAAGCCAGATCTACTTTCAGATGAAAGACCACAAAATGGCGCTCAGCTCCTGTAATGAATATTTGCGTCTCGATCCCAAAAACGTCTCTGTCTGGGTGAATCGCGCATCGAACCTCTTCGAGCTCGGGCGGTACAGGGAAATGCAGGAGAGCTTCCAGAAGGCCCGTGAAATCGACCCGGACTATCCTCCGCTCTACAAGGCAATGGGCGTCAACCATCTCCTGATGGGGAATTTCGAGGATGCCCACCACGCCTTTCAGAAGCTCGAGGAGTACGGCGAAACGAGCGTCTACTCCCTCTGGACAAAGAGAATGCTTCAGATAACCAGCGAGGCCTACGCCCCTCCTGCGACCTGGGCCGCGAGCGCCGACAGCTATCAGAGCGTGCTGGAGATCACCGATCCTTCGAAGACCGGGTACTTGGTCAACCTGACGTCTACGATCGGAACATCCATCAGGTTTTCCGGAAGCCCGGAAGCCCCGTTCAAGTATGCCCCGAATTTCGAGGTATGGAACGGTGCCGTGATCTTCGACAAAAGGGGCGAAGGCCTCCTCGCCAATGGCACCCGCTTCAGATACACGAGGATCTCCGGAGACATCAAGACTGTCGAAGAGGGAGAGATCAGCAACTGGAGGCTTGATCTGAGTACCAAGAAGTGCTTCCTGCTGAGCCAGTAGCGCCGCCCTGAGATCAGAACATCCAAACTCGATCGCCCCGCCCGGATACGCGGCCTGCCTGTAAAATTCCCCCGAACCGAAATTGGTCTAATATTTTTCCTGACAAGTGGCGATAAAGAAAAATGACCGGCATCATGATGAAAAGTTGAGGGATTTTCCAGACTCATGAAGACGACAGCGGTAAAACCCATGAAATGTGAGTTCGCCACCGAGGGCCTTCTCTGGATAGACAAGATAGCCACCGGGGTGGGCGTCATTCTGTTCAACCCGCACATCAAGCTTGCAGCCGGCGTCCATATCTTGAGAGGTCATTCCCAGGGCCGCGCCATGGACAACCCGGCATACTATGCCGATACGGCCTTGAGCCATATGCTCGATGAGTTCAAAAAGAGAGGGTCGGACCGGCAGATATCAGTGGCTATTGCAGGCGGCTCCGCCATGCTGGGCTCCCCGGAAGGCGAAAATATCGGCATACGGCTCGTAAGCACGATCAAGACGTTGTTGTCCGGACACAATCTTTCGGTGAAGGTGGAAGGGGTGGGGGGAACCAAGCTTAGGACCATGATTCTCAACATCGACGAAGGAAAGATAAAAATATCGTAAAAACGGGAAACGACTGTGGACAGGAAAAATACAACGTGGCTGACCACGGACCCGGGTCCGCACAAGGACGGACCGGGCGGCAGGAGAAAACCGTGAAGATACTCTGTCCTCACTGCAACAAGGAATATACCATCCGCGAGGAAACCCTCAAGGCATACTCGGGAACGGTTTCCATACCATGCCCCAGCTGCGGAAAAGCATTCCCCATCGTTCTGGAACCCGGCTGCGCAAATACACCGAAGGATGCGGGCACGACGGCAACCGGCGACGCCCTGAAACAGCGGATCTTCAAGACGCTGAAAGATCTTCCTCCCATGCCGCAGGTCGCGGAGAAGGCGAGAAAGGTCATCGCCGACCCGAAATCGAGCTTCGGTGACCTCGCCAGGGTGATCGAATCCGACCAGGGTATCGTCACCCGGGTGCTGAAAATGGCGAACTCGCCGTATTACGGCCTGAGCGGGAATGTCTCTTCGGTGCAGCACGCATCGGTGGTCCTCGGGACCAAGACCCTCATGGAGCTCCTCAACCTGGCGTGCTCCTCCGAGATCCTCGGGCAGACCCTTCAGGGATACGATCTTGCCGCCGGCGATCTCTGGATGCACTCGCTGGCCGTGGCCAACGGCTCCCAGCTCATTGCACGGCGCGTGAGCCCGAGCCTCGAGCAGGATGCATTCGCGGCGGGGCTGATCCACGATGTGGGAAAGATCATTCTGGACCCGTACATCCAGGAGAGAAAACCGGAATTTCAATCCTTCGTGAACCGGGGTGATGAAACCTTCCTTTCAGCGGAAAAGAACATCCTGGGGTTCGACCATGCGGAACTCGCGTCTGAGGTATGCGCACGCTGGCAGATACCCGGGCATATCACCAAGTCGATCCGCTACCATCACGACCCCTCGCCTTCCGGACAGGACACCCTGTCATATATCGTGCATCTTGCGGATGCCGTCGCCATTATGAGCGGCATCGGCGCCGGGATGGACGGAATGCTCTATGCCATCAACAACGAGGTGCTCAAGCATCTGAAGCTCACTGACGACGATCTTATCCACATCATGGGTGAGGTGGCCAGCTACGTTGAAAAGACGACACAGCAAATCTAGGCGCCCCCGATCATCTCATCGATATACCGCCCCGGACTCATGGAAGGCGGCCTCTTTCATGAGAGTTGAAACACTCCCTGGTTCTGCTACATTTCTCTGAAGAAGCGGTCATGAATCGAAAGGGGAATTTAGTGGCGGTGTTCGAACCCATTTCTCTGCAAAGACAGGATGAATACCTTGAGCGGCTTTCTCTCAGCTCTATCTCCGCATCGGATTACAGCTTCGTCAATCTGTGGGGCTGGGCGAAGGAATACGGCCTTAGCTGGTCCTGGAGCAACGACCTGATCTGGATCAGACAGTCATGGCCCGAACATGTATTCTGGGCCCCGGTCGGCCTCTGGCAGGGCATCGAATGGGAAGAAGCGCTTGCCGGATTGGGGGAGCCGGAGGCTGTCTTCTCACGGGTGCCTCACGGCCTCATGGAGATATGGAAAAACAGATTTGCCGAGCGCGTCGAAATTCAGGAGGCAAGGGATCAGTGGGACTATGTCTACTCCGTAGATGACCTCGTCAGCCTCCGGGGCAACCGGTATCACAAGAAGAAGAACCTGCTCAACCAGTTCATGAAAAAATACTCTTATGAATATCTGGACATGAGCATGGATCTCACAGGAAAAATCCTGGCGATGCAGCAACGCTGGTGCGAGTGGAGAGATTGCGAGTCGTCCGAGCTGCTCGCGGCGGAAAACCGGGCTGTCGAGCGCCTGCTCGGCTCATGGAACGGGCTCCGCAACGTCACGGGCGGAGCGCTTTTCGTCGATGGCAGGGAGGCGGCATTCTGCCTGGCGGAGCGGTTTTCGCCGGAGATGCTGATCATTCACGCGGAGAAGGGTTTCCCGGAGTATTCCGGTGTGTACCAGGCCATAAACCAGATGTTTCTCTCCGCCCACCGGGAAGCTCCTCTCGTGAACCGCGAGCAGGACCTCGGCGAAGAAGGCATGAGGAAGGCGAAGATGTCGTACCACCCGGTCGATTTCATCCGAAAGTACCGCATCCGTTTTATCAGATGATCTTCCCGGGTTCCCCGTTCCTTCCCGGGGGCCCTTCTGGTATAATTGTTTTGTCATTGTCCTTGAGATTGCCGGCAGACGCCGGACGGCCGCCTACTCCGGGGCCCGTGCTCAAGGTTGCATGCTGAAGCCGCCGTGACGGCCGGTTCCGGCATCGGTACGGAAGACAGCATGAGGGGGGATCATGCATATCGGCATGAAGGTACGCGTCGCCTTCTTTTCTTTTCTCTGCCTGATCCTGTTCGCCTGCAGCGACGCCGCGTTCATGTATCCCGGGTCATCCGGCTGTGTGACCGGCGCCGAACGATGGGACGAGGCCGACCGGCTCTTCAGAAACGACGACCGGTGGCTCGGCGGCGACGGCGCGGCATCCATCGATCTCGGGGAAGGCAGGGTGCTGTGGCTCTTCGGAGACAGCTTCATCGGCCCGGGATATTCCCGGGACAGGAGGAGCGCCGTGGTGGTGAGAAACACGGTTGCAGTACAGAGGGGATACGACCCGTCCCGTGCATCCGCTGCGTTTTACTGGAGCATCGTCGAAGGTCGCCCCGAGGCCTTTTTCCAATCCCCCGGCCCGTCTTGGTACTGGCCCGGAGGAGGCGTACTGGTCGAGGGCCGGCTTCTGGTCTTCCTTATGGAAATCGAGGCTGCGGACAACGCTCTCGGCTTCGACGCCGTGGGGTGGGCGGCCGTGCTGGTGAAAGACCCCGTGAGGGAGCCTTCCCGATGGAGTGTGAGCCGGGTTCGGGCGCCGCGAAACGACTACGGGGTGATTGTCGGATCTGCGGGCGGCATGGTGATCGATGGATATCTCTATGCCTTCGGCGCCCATTCCGCCGACCACGGTGCGTATATTCTACGGTGGGAGCTCGACGACGCTGCCCGGGGCGACCTGATGCATCCTCAGTGGTGGACCGGGGACGGCGGTTGGGTGGATCAGGGTCTCCTGACGCACAGGCCCGACCCTGTATTCAAAAACGCGCAGATGGAGTTCTCGGTCCATTACGAGGAAGCTGCGGGCAGGTTCATTCAAGTTCAATCGGAAACCTTTCCGAAAGCCTGCCTCGTATACCGCTGGTCCAGGAGTCTCACAGGCCCCTGGTCGATGGAAAAAGTGCTGTACTGCCCCGAAGAAGCCCGCGAAGCAGGCGTTCTGTTCTACGCGGCCAAGGCACACCCCTGGCTGAAAGGGCCCGGCCTCCTGTGCACCTATGCCCTCAACTCTCTGAATGAAGACAGGCTCCTGGACAGCCACGACCTGTACTACCCCGCGTTCGTTTCCATCACGATCGCCAGCCCCTAGGTGA
>Ga0116160_1003404_pt1 | contig 13930 bp, 12 predicted proteins | sample AD_JPNAS2_MetaG_FD_89879 | JGI IMG/M metagenome (GOLD analysis project Ga0116160, IMG submission 89879) | Active sludge microbial communities of municipal wastewater-treating anaerobic digesters from Japan - AD_JPNAS2_MetaG | ecosystem: Engineered > Bioreactor > Anaerobic > Digestate | place...
CAGGAGGTCATTCCTGCTCGGGTGGTGGAATGGTAGACACGAAGGACTTAAAATCCTTTGGCCCTTATCGGCTGTGCGGGTTCAAGTCCCGCTCCGAGTACTGATAAAAAAGAAGCTGTCTCAAAAACGAGACAGCTTCTTTGCATTTTTGAATATTCCCCTGTATTTGCATTTAATGGCTCAAAACGGGGATAATCAACTACTGAAGACATGGCAACATATATATCAATCGTGCTCAAAAATTTGAATTAAACGAATATCCCTTTTTATAAGACTCAGAAACCCCGGAGCGCGTATTCCTTTATCATTTCTTATTCCCCAGGTAACCATTTATAATCTGAGACCATTTTTCGCTGAATTGCAGCTCTCCGCTTAGTTGTTTGTTTATCTCTTCATCAAATAACAGAAAGTTTTGTTCTTCCTGGTTTTTGCTGGTTGGTATAAAACTGAGTTCCAAACGACTGATCATTGACATAGAGTCACTGCCCATCTTAACAGTTCTGGATTGCTTGACAACTTTGCATGTTTGAATATTTGCAAGGTTGACATATTGAGAAATTGAATTTTCTTTTCTGTGTTTGTGGAAGAATACAAACTTCTTTACTTCATCTATCCCTAAAACAAAGTCGCTGCAAAATTCGTGTTGACTGATTTTGCAATTTTGTTGCTGTGCTATTTTATGAAGCGACTGTAACATTTTTTTTGTTTTTATCGCCCTATATTGAACCATAATAATGATGGGAGAAATACATACCAATATAACAATCAGCCCAATGATGGCTGTTTTCCAATCTGTAATATTCATATTTTTTGTTTTTAAGTTGTTTGAAAAAATGATTTACAGGACTTGATAAATAATTTCGTTATGTCCTGATTATTAATGGCGGCTTCTCAAAACAAATATTCAACTACCTCGCGACCACGCGCCCCGTACCCCAGAACCCGCACCACGGAGCTCCAAATATCGAAAGCAACGTGGTTATTGAACGAAGTCGAAGCGCAGCAGTTGGATAATATGAGACGCTGCCTTATGCCTTAAAAACATTTTACCAGAAATAGTGAAAGGGGAAAATCAGATCAGATTTTCGATAACGTATGAGTAGGTTTTTCGCAATGCTGATGTATTGAGTAATTACTGACTCGAATAGTTGCTCTGTTATTTTTGTATGTGCTCCGGGTATATTAAAAACGCTAAATGGGTTTTTAATATTTAAGGTAGGTTGATTGTTGCAATTATCTACTGAGCTTTCGTATTGTGCAGTGTGATAGAAAAGTTTTGTTGAGAAGTCCACACAATACTCCTTTTCCGATGTGGTTGAATAGTATTGGGGATTTACCTGTGCAGATGTTGTTGCGGCGATTCCGATTGCATAGCAATAAATCGCTGTTAATAACACTACACTCAGTATCTTAATCTTAGTTTTCACAGCACAAAAGACAGATGTATTCGTTGATTTAATCTACACTATAAAGTTTAGAATTTTCTTTACATAAGCATAGAAATTAATACTCCTGCTGCAACGGCAGATCCTATTACACCGGAAATATTACTTGCCATACAGTATTGCAGGATATGATTGGTAGGATCATATTTCAAAGCCATTTCATTGGCAACACGGGCAGCCATGGGCACTGCACTTAAACCTGTAGCGCCCACTAAAGGATTGATCTTCTTCTTCGCAAAAATATTGTGAATTTTCACCGCTAATATGCCTCCGGCAATGGAAATGGCGAAGGCGATGAACCCACCCACTAAAATTCCCAGGGTTTTGGGAGATAAGAATACATCTGCTGTCATGGTTGCTCCCACGGTCAGTCCCAAAAAGATGGTGGCAGTATTTAAAATAGCTCCGGTCGCAGCCTCCGACAGGCGCAGGGTAGCAGCACCGATCTCTTTCACCAAATTACCAAATAACAACATTCCAACGAGGGGAACTGAAGAAGGAACAAAAACAGCGGTAACTGAACCTAAAACGATGGGAAAAATAATTTTTACCGCACGCAAGTTTTTGATCTGGTATTTGGGCGGATAAAGTTTATCCATCTCCCGCATGTTGATCTTGAACTCTTTTTTGGTCATGAGCATATTTGCAACCAACGGGATGATCACCGGCACCAACGCCATATAAGAATAAGCTGCAATGGCAATGGGACCCAGTAGGTGAGGAGCCAATTTGATGGTGGTATAAATAGCGGTTGGTCCGTCAGCACCTCCAATGATACCCAAAGAAGCGGCTTCTTTCAGTGTAAAGCCAAACAGTACAGCTACAATTAAAACTGTGAAAATACCGATTTGAGCAGCAGCACCAAACAAAGAAAGCTTCAGATTACGCAGCATGGGACCGAAGTCAGTCAATGCACCTACTCCCATAAAAATAATGGGAGGTAGCAATCCGGTCTTGATCAGACTATAATACAGATAGTTCATGATGCCGTATTCATTGGCAATCTCGAACAGGTTTTTGTAACGTTCGCCTTCTAAAACAATCTCCTCAGCAGGAACAATGCCCATACCCCCTCCGGGGAAATTTGCCAGCAACAAGCCAAAGGCGATGGGAACAAGCAACAAAGGCTCATATTCCTTTTTGATACCAAGGTAAAGTAATATAAAAGCAATTACCCACATTAAAACCACTTGCCAGCTCATCCCGCTGAAGGCGGTCATGTCATATAAATTTGATAAAATTTCTTCCATTTTGCTTATTGCAATTTAAATAAAACATCATCCTCAAATACCGATTCGCCATTAGCAATGCAGATTTCAACAATCTTACCGTCTTTATCTGCCACGATGGCATTGTAGGTCTTCATGGATTCTATATAGCATAAAGTGTCACCTCTTTTCACTACATCACCTAATTTAACGGGAGTGTCACCCGGATTGTTAGTCAGGTAAAACTTGCCTTCCAGGGGTGAAACGACTTCATGTGCTTCTCCCGATACTGTGGAAGTTTGTGCTGCCTGGGATGTTTTAGAATCTGCTGAATCGGATGTATCGCCGTAAGCAATGTTCACCACATATCTTTCACCATTCACTTCCACTGTAACGGTTTCGGGTTGGAGTTGAGCACCCGTAGCGCTTTTTTGTGCTTTTGCCTGAGCTAACTCTACTTCAAAATCGGCTTTTGCTTTGCCGGATTTATAGGCACGGTATTGCTCGGGGTGCATGGCTAATTCAAACAACTCTTCATTATCTTTACCCAATTCCCATCCGTTAGCTTGCATTTCTTTTTTGAACTCATCTAACTGGTCGGGATACAAGGCCTGCGGATCACCCGTGTAAAACTCTCGTCCTTGCTCTTTTGCAAGAGCTTTGATTGCAGGGTCAACAGCACCGGGTAATTTGCCGGCTTTGCCCAAAATCATATCCCAGATATTATCGGCAATCATGGTCCAGCGTTCCTTACCCTTACTCAATTGCATGATGTTGAACATGGCCAAGTTTTTTACATACTGCGAGAAGGGAGTCACCAAGGGCGGATAGCCGACGCGCGGCCATACATATGCCACTTCTTTAAACAATTGGATCAAGAGGTCGTCGGTGGTCAGTTCGGCTTTTCCTGCTTTGGACAAGGAACGGTTGATGCTGACTAAATTATCTTTCAAATCATTCATCAAACTCCCCATCATGCCACCCGGCAAGCCGGAAGCGATCAGCAGCGACTGCAAACGTCTGTTTGATTCAGGAATAAAATATCCCAGGAAGTCATCCATAAACTCTTGTGTCAATGCCCGAACTTTCATATAGGCAGCTATGTCAATATCAGGTACTTTAAATCCCGCATCAAGCAACATTTCGCGCACCATGATGACGTCGGCATGACCGGTACCCCAGGAAAGCGGTTCCATCCCCACATCAACGATATCGCAACCATTACGGCATACCTCTAAGATGGAGGCAGGTGTGAAACCCGGTCCGGTCTGACCGTGATACTGAACCAGGATATCAGGGTGATTGGTTTTGATGTGTTTTACTATTTTCCCCAACGTTGCAGGGCGACCGATGCCCGCCATATCTTTTAGACAGATTTCATCGGCACCGTTGGCGATTAGCTCATCCGCCAGGTTGCAGAAATATTTTTCGGTATGTACTTCGGATACGGTAATTGATAGAGCAGCTTGTGCAATCATTCCGGCTTCTTTGGCATATCGGATGGAGGCTATGACATTTCTGGGATCGTTGAGTCCGCAAAAACTACGGGCAATATCAACACCCTGTGCTTTTTTTACTTTATAAAAAAGTTTTCTGACGTCAGCAGGTACAGGATTCATCCGGATACCGTTCAGCGAGCGGTCGAGCATGTGCGTCTGGATACCGGCTTCGTTGAATGGTTTTGTCCAGGCCCGAACGGCATGATTGGGATTTTCTCCGAATAGCAAATTGATCTGTTCAAAGCCGCCCCCATTAGTTTCAATACGAGCAAAGCATCCCATCTTAATGATTTCCGGTGCTACTCTTACCAATTGATCTACGCGTGGCATGTACTTTCCCGCACTTTGCCACATGTCTCTGTACACCAACGAAAATTTTATTTCCTTCTTCATCTTAATTGTCTATATGATAACTTGTTATATTTTTTGATTTATGTTTTATGTTTTGACTCATCGTTCTGTCCGCAGAAGCAGCATGTGAAATGCTTATTATTGCACTTACAAACACGCTCAGCTGTTTAAAGTTTTCTGATGTTTGTGACTTTTCCTTTTCCTTTTGTAAAGATATTGATCGCAGTCTCAATTGCTTGATGGATTTGAGGAGTGTGATCATCAGATTTGTCTGATCTTTTTACCCTGACTTCTTCCGGTAAGTATTTATTACAAAACCGGATTAATAAATTTCCAACCAGGATGATCAGGAACAGTATGAAAAACACCGTTACCATACCCACGACCGTAATGATTAAAGCTTCATTTAAAGGACTCATGATATAAATTTATAAATTGATTTTATAATTCAAGGGTGAATTATTTAAAATAGAGAACATGCAAAGATAGTCTTTTTTAGAAAGATATCATTGTTGTGTCCAAAGATTATAAATTCTTTTTTCTATCTCCGCTCCAGGCGCGAAGCATCCAGTCTCAACAGGATAAAGAGCAAAATGGTGAATGACCATAAAGAGGAGCCGCCATAGCTGAGAAATGGCAGCGGAATACCGATAACAGGCATTACGCCTAAGACCATCCCGACATTGATCATAACATGAAAAAACAACAGGCTGGCCACGCCGTAACCATAAATGCGGTGAAAGGCTTCTTTTTGTCTTTCTGCTATGGCCAGGATACGCATCAGTAGCAACCAATAAAGGATCAGAACAAATACGGAACCGACGAAACCATGCTCTTCTCCAATGGTGCAAAAGATAAAATCCGTATCTTGTTCCGGTACATATTTCAGCTTGGTTTGAGTGCCGTTCAAAAAGCCTTTGCCCCAAAAACCGCCTGATCCGATGGCTATTTTTGATTGATTCACATTATAACCGGCACCCATCAGGTCTTCTTCCATATTCAGCAGGATCTTAATCCGTACCTGTTGATGCGGCTCTAATACCCGATTGAATATCTGATCGGAGGTGAAGCAAAATCCGATGGCTACTAAAGTCATAAATGCCGGAAACAGATATTTTTTGTAGCGTTTGATCAATTCCACTATCAACCAATAGGGTGTAGTGGCAGCAGTTATTGCTATCGCAACATAATCAAAATTAACTGTAAAAAACCATTTGTTTAGCACGATGAAAATCAAACTTAGTGCGGTCACACTTCCTGCTAATATCCATGCTTCTTTTTTGTGGCGGGTGAAGAAGTAGGTATACACAAACTGACTGATCAGGACGATGCCCATCGCCAACACCATGCCCCAGGTCCCTTCGGCGTTTGCTATGGGGGAGGCACTGTATTTTAACACCACGATAAACAGTACAATAAACAGGGTCAGCATCAACAGGATTTCCCCCTTCATTCCCTCTCTGTAAAGTACTAACAGAAATGTCGTGAACACCAATGCCGAACCTATTTCCCTTTGTAACACTATCAATCCGAAGGGTAGCAAGATGAAAAAAATCAACGGAAAAAAATCACGCGGAGATTTCATCCTGAAATTATAACGGCTCATCCACTTGGCAAGCACTAAAGCAGTTGAAACCTTGGCTAATTCGGCAGGCTGAATACTTATGGGACCCATTACCAACCAGGACCGGGAACCTTTGATCTCGGGTGCAATAAAGATGGTAATTATCAGCAAAAGTATGGTCAAGGCATAAATATAGTAGGCGAAATAATTGAAGAATCTGTAGTCTAAGAGCAAAATAACACCGCCAATTACAAAGGCTGTGATGATCCAGATAAACTGTTTACCTGCTCTGAAATCAAAGTTAAACATGCTTCCTTCATGGTCTAAATCGTAGCTGGCTCCGTATATATTGAACCAGCCCATGATCACCAGGGTGAAGTACAGAAGGAGTACCAACCAGTCAATGGAATATGTTACGCTATCTCTTTTGAACATCGGGATTAAGTATTGAGGTTGATATTCTGTCGAAAAGATAGTGTCTGTCGATTTTGCCAAGTATGTATTGTTCCATCATCAGGCTGGCTATAGGGGCGGCCCAGGTAGCTCCGAAACCGGCATTTTCTACTACCACTGCAATGGCGATCACCGGATTTTCCCGCGGGGCAAAGCCGACAAACAAAGAGTGGTCTTTCCCAAAATTATTTTGTACGGTACCGGTTTTACCACACATATCCAAACCGGGTATTTTGTAATACCTGCCGGTCCCGTATTCAAATACCCGCCACATTCCTTCCGTAATCACGGGGAAGTGGCTTGAATCAACTGCCGTGACATGTTTTTTTAACAACATCGTGTCGCTTTTGTTGAGATGGGGGGTGATATAATATCCCTGATTGGCTATGATTGCCATGACGTTGGCCAATTGAAGCGGTGTGACCAATACTTCACCTTGTCCGATTGATAAGGATCTGATGGTCAAAGCCCGCCATCCGGTTTCTCCAAAATAACGATTGAAATAATTCTGAGTGGGAATATTGCCTTTCACATGCTCGAACAGATCACTGTCTTCAAATTTATGTCCGAACCCAAAACTGTAGAGTGCATCCATCCATGCCTGGTAATTTTCTTTAAAGGATGAATTTTTTTCTCCGTAACCATCTTTTTCCAGGGTGGCCCTGAAAGCTTGCCAAAAATACGGATTACAGCTTTGTTCAATAGCATTCAGCAGGCTTACCGGAGAACCGTGATAATGGGAGCAGCGTATGGGTACGGAACTTTCCCCATTGCAGGGGAAGCGTGTATGCTCGTTAATTCCGCCCAACTGAAGACATATCAAAGCCTGTATGGGTTTGAATGTGGAGCCGGGTGAATATTGCGCCAGGGTAGCGCGATTCAATAAAGGTTTAGTGGGGTCATTGACCAGTTCGTTATAATTTTTTGAGCGGGAACGTCCTACCAATATTGATGGATCGTATCCGGGATTTGTTACCATAGATAAAATCTCACCGGTTTGTGGTTCAATGGCTACAATGCTGCCGATTTTCCCATTCAACAGTTCCTCGCCAATTTTTTGCAATTGAATATCGATCGTTAAAGTAAGATTCTTTCCTGCAACAGGCTCTTCATCGGCATCTCCGTCCCGGTACTTTCCACGGATGCGTCCTTTCGAATCACGCAGCAATATCTCAACTCCTTTTTCGCCCCTCAAATGTTTTTCGTAAGTAAATTCTACTCCGTCGCGACCGGAATAGTCTCCCTGGCGATAGTACGGGTCTCGTTCGATATCACTTTTTGATACTTCTCCAATACTCCCAAAAACATGGGCTGCATAAGGGAAAGTATATTCTCTTAAAGTACGATTTTGGATGTAAAACCCGGGATATCTGTAAATATTCTGCTGCATGTTGGCAATCTCGTCTCCATACAATTGGGTCATAAAAATTTGAGGTGTATAGACAGAAAATCCGGGATTTTTCTTCCTGTCTTTGATGTCTTTCATGCGTTCGCAGAAATAATCTTTTGTGATATTCAATGTGTTGCAAAACTCCAAAGTGTCCAAATCCGTTATTTCACGAAGGATCATGGCAATGTCGTAGGCAGGTCTGTTATACACCAGGAGCGTGTTGTTCCTGTCATATATCAGTCCCCGGGGTGGATAAATCGTTTTTCTCAGTAATGCGTTACTTTCTGCGCCGATTTTATATTTTGTTTCTACGATCTGGAGGGAAAAAAGTCGGATGATATATATCAGTATGACAACAGAAAAGATTCCTGCAATAACCCATCTTCTATCTTGAAATGTGTTGTTTCGCATATTATTCCCTTTTTACGGCACAGATCCCCAGTAAAATAACAGTCGTGATCAAGGTGTTGAGCACAATCCTCAACAATGTATGACCAAATGCAGTAAAACTAAAAACTTCCAATAAGAAAAAACTTGTATGATGGATAAAGACCAAAGAAATCACATATTTGGAAAAGGCAAATATTCCAAAGCTGTTGAAGGAGGGGGTAGGATTGGTGTCTTCTTCAATATTAGCAAACAAATTGACGGCAAAAGGTCGCAGAAAAGCAATCAGAACAGTTGAAAATGCGTGCATGCCGTAGGTGTTGGAAAAAGCATCAATGATCAATCCAAGTACAAAAGCAAGTATCAAAATGAAATGGCGTGAAAAACGAACCGGCAAAAGCAATATAAAAAGTATGTAAATGTAAGGATTGATGTATCCCATAAAATGGATGTTGTTCAGCACAAGCACTTGTGCCAGGACCAACACGATAAAACTGACTATGTTCTGCAGCACCATTTTCATTCCATCTCACTTTCTAAATTCAACCTTTCTTCATAATTCAGGTAATCGATAAGCTTGACGTACGAGAGTGTTCTGAAATTAACGGCAAGTTTTACCCGAATATCAAAAAAAGCGTCGCTTTCTTCAATATTGAAATCGTCAACAGTACCTATTAAAATGCCTTCAGGAAAAGAATGGGAATAGCCGCTGGTTACCAGGCTGTCTCCTTTCGAGAAAATCACATGTCTGGCTATGTCGTTTAATTTCGCAAAGCGATAATCTACTCCGTCCCAGTTTACAAATCCATTGTAGTTATTCTTTGTAAATTTTCCGTTGATATGGATGCGGGGATTTAAAATGGGAATCACCACCGCAAATTTTTCAGATACATTCGACACTACACCAACCACTCCGTCCTCGTTGATAACACCCATATCTTTTCTGACCCCATCCCGTATTCCTTTGTTCAGGGTGATGTAATTCAACTGTTTGTTGGTTGAATTATTGATGACTTTGGCGAGGATGTAGTTGATTTCCAGGTTGGGGTCGATTGACGAAGCTTGTGTGTCTGCATTATCAATCGGATGAGTTGTCATAGTGTCTAACCTGAGTTTGAGGTTTGCCAATTCATTTTGCAGGTTGACATTTTCTTTTGCCAATCCTTCATTTGCCTTTTTCAGGTAGAAGTATTCAAATATTGAATTGTTGACTTTGTACAGAGAAGCTATGACTGTGTTTCCGGAAGAAAAGAAAACACTTTGCTGATATCCGTCATTATTGACGACCATACCGAAAGATATTATTCCAAGGATAATGAATAATATCAGCACACTGTATTTAGCCAAGAAGGCAAATAGTTTTCTCATCTATTTCCATAAAAATCTGTCTATACCTTCACCGCCGTTGACAGCCAGCTTAACGGATCAGAAATCCGAATCTGTCCACATTCTTCAGAGCAATGCCTGTCCCGCGTGCAACTGCTTTCAGAGGGTCTTCAGCTATGTGAAACTGAATATTGAGCTTGTCAGTCAGTCGTTTTGACAAGCCCCTCAGCAAGGCACCGCCGCCGGCGAGATAAATGCCCCTTTCAACGATGTCTGAGTACAATTCCGGTGGTGTTTGCTCCAGAGCACTCAAAATGGCAGCTTCAATTTTAGAGATGGATTTTTCCAGGCAATGTGCTATTTCCTGATACGAAACCGGTACTTCCATTGGTAAAGCTGTCATTCTATTGGGACCGCGAACAATATAATCTTCGGGAGGATCTTCCAAATCAGTCAGGGCTGAACCCACCTTAATTTTGATGGTTTCTGCTGTTCTTTCACCCACCTTGAGGTTGTGCATGCGTCCCATGTATTCAATGATATCAGCTGTAAGGTCATCTCCGGCGATGCGAATGGATTTATTCGATACGATGCCACCCAATGAAATTACGGCAATTTCGGTGCTTCCACCACCTATATCTACAATCATGCATCCTGAAGGTGATTCCACGTCAATGCCTATTCCAATAGCGGCTGCCATGGGTTCATAGATCATATAAACCTCGCGTCCGCCGGCATGCTCGGCTGAGTCACGCACCGCACGAATTTCTACTTCGGTACTTCCTGATGGAATGCTGACTACCATTTTCAAGGATGGCGTAAAGAAAAAGTTTTTAGAAGGAATCATCTTGATGATACTGCGTATCAATAGCTCAGCAGCATGGAAATCGGCAATTACGCCATCCCGTAAAGGGCGGACTGTGCGTATCCCCTCGTTTTCCTTGCCTTGCATCAACCTTGCCTTTTCTCCAAAGGCAATCAATTTATCAGTACGCTTGTCTAGTGCCACTACGGATGGTTCATCAACGACTATCTTATCATTATAAATGATGAGGGTGTTTGCCGTACCCAAATCCATCGCCACCTCCTGGGTGAATGAAAAAAATCCCATATAATTTTTTATTTAGTTTATTTAATGTTTGAAATGTCTGTATCCTGTGGTTACCATAGCCACGCCTCTTTCATTGCAAGCATCTATGGAGTCCTGGTCTTTGATAGAACCACCAGGTTGTATAACGGCTGTGACGCCGGCTTCTGCGGCTATGGTGACTGTGTCGGGGAAAGGGAAGAAAGCATCTGAGGCCATTACAGCTCCCTGTAAATCGAAATCAAAAGAATGTGCTTTGTCGATGGCTTGCTTCAAAGCATCCACGCGGGATGTTTGTCCGACACCGCTGGCGCACATTTGTTTGTTCTTTGCCAATACAATCGCGTTGGATTTAGTATGTTTCACTATTTTGTTGGCAAACAACAAATCTTCAATTTCTTGTCCGGAAGGTGATTTTTCGGTGACTACTTTTAAATCCTCCTCAGTCTCAATGCGTGTGTCTTTATCTTGTATCAAAACCCCATTCAGCAAAGAACGAAATTGTCTGTTTTTCAGCTTTGGATTTTTCAGAATCAAAATAATGCGATTTTTCTTTTGTGATAAAACTTCCAGGGCATCCAAATCATAGTCCGGGGCAATAATTACTTCAAAAAAGATTTTATTAATTTCTTCAGCAGCGGCTAAATCGACTACAGCATTGGTAATCAATACACCACCAAAAGCGGAAAGAGGATCAGCTTCCAAAGCTGCATTCCAGGCGTCCACCAAAATCGGACGGGATGCTATGCCGCAAGCATTGTTATGTTTTAAAATGGCAAAGGTGATGTCGTCAAAATCATTGATCAGATTGATGGCTGCATCGATGTCTAACAGGTTGTTGTAAGAGACTTCCTTGCCTTGTAATTGCTCAAACATCTCGTCAAAATCCCCGAAATACAATCCCTTTTGATGCGGGTTTTCTCCATATCGAAGTACCTTAGCGTTATTTTCGCTGTACCGGAAAGCTGAATCTTCAGCAGCATCGAAATAGTTAAAGATAGCCGCATCATAATCAGAGGAAACAGCAAAGGCTTCTTTAGCAAACCAACGCCGTTCTTCAATGGTGGTTTCTGCGCCGTTTTCAGTGATCAAACTCAGGAAAGGTTCATATTGCTGTTGAGAAGCGATGATGACAACGTCTTTGTAATTTTTGGCAGCTGCACGGATCAACGAAATACCGCCTATGTCAATTTTTTCGATAATGTTGGCTTCTCCGGCTCCGGCAGCAACCGTCGCCTGAAAGGGATATAAGTCCACAATTACCAAATCAATTTCGGGAATTTCATAAGTCGCAAGTTGTTCCTTGTCCTCCGGTAAATGTCTTCTTGACAAGATGCCTCCAAATACTTTCGGATGCAGGGTTTTTACCCTGCCGCCCAAGATGGATGGATAGTCGGTCAAATCTTCTACCGCCTGGCAGGGAATGTTCAACGATTCGATGAAAGCCTGTGTGCCTCCGGTAGAGATAAACTCAACTCCTTCGTCATGTAATTTCCGAATAATAGTATCTAAATTATCTTTATGATAAACAGATATTAATGCCTTTTTAATTTGTTTTTTTTCCATTTTTCTGTGCAGCTGATTTAAGTTTGCAAATCTACATAAAAAACTGTGTTTTTAAAAGCATTTGTATAGAAAAAATGGATAAAGGAAAAAATTGATTATGTGTTCGCGGGAGACGTGTTCCGGGTTCACGAGATGCGTGGTGCGTGTTCCGGGGTGGCGAGGTAGGTTTCTCGCAGATTAACGCTGATAAGATTCGCAGATTTACACGCATTCCGGAGTTAAGTTGCACAACACAAACCGACCTTGCCTGGTGAGCCAAAAAACAAGTAAGATTGACGTTAAAAATCGTTCATGTTTGAGCAACGAAGTTGCGAGTTTGAACGATTTAGTCAATCGAGCGTAAGTTTTTTGAGCGAAGCAGGCACAGTCTTGATTTTTTTTTGCTTCGTTTTTTTGTATCAAGACAAAAAAATGAAGATACATAAAACACAACCACATGAAACCGACACGATTAAAATAATCATTACTTTATGTGTTTAATGATTATTTTAATCGTCAAAGGTTCCATCTGACAACTAAAAATAATAAATAAACAGATGAAATATTATTCATAAATTGATTGAATATACAAAAAATAGCTGTATATTTGCGGCGCTTAATAAATAATTATACATTTATCTGGTTTTTTACAATAAAATTTACAAAATGAAAAACAAAAGAAATCGTTTGCAAGTTATTACGGAAATTCTCCGTTCGTCAGTAGTATCTAATCAAGAGGAACTACTCGCTTTGTTGAACGAAAGGGGTTTGTACGTTACACAAGCGACCTTGTCGCGCGATTTGAAGCAATTGAAAGTCTCCAAAACGCCTTTGGAAAACGGAACTTATAAGTACGTATTGCCCTCCACTACCAAGACTGTCAGTCCGCAAGGCACCCTGAACGAAGAAAGTTCGCACGGTGCTGTGTTGAGTTTGGAATTTTCGGGTAATCTTGCAGTTATGAAGACCAAGCCGGGATACGCGTCCGCTATAGCCTGGGATATTGACAACAGAGGAGCGGAAGAGGTGTTGGGCACTATTGCAGGAGATGACACAATATTGATTATTCCCCGCGATGGTGTCAGAAGGGATCAGATTTCCTCTTTGATGCAGGTGATTTTTGTGGATGAAAAATAAGGTAAAAGGTAAATAAAAGTTGTTTTTGTTAATTTGCGTAGATTGTGAAACAGGAACCAAAAGACAATATTGTTGTGACCATAGCTGATGAAAGTCACCTGGGCTATGTAGGTATAATATTAGACACCATTGCCGACTCGGCAGCTAAACGTGGTACAGGTATAGCCCGTCGCTCACCGGAATATATTGCTGAGAAAATAAAAAAAGAGGGCAAAGCCATCATTGCATTGGACGGTGATAAATTTGCCGGATTTTGCTACATAGAAAGTTGGGCAAATAAACAATTTGTTGCCAACTCCGGGTTGATAGTCGTGGAGGAATACAGAGGACTTGGTGTAGCCAAGCGCATCAAAGCCAAAGCCTTTGAATTATCGAAGAAAAAATTTCCCGGCGCAAAAATTATTGGCCTAACGACCAGTGCGGCAGTGATGAAAATCAATACTGAGTTGGGTTATCGTCCGGTAACCTTTGCTGAACTCACCAACGATGAAGCATTCTGGCAGGGATGTAAAGGTTGCGTGAACTATGATATATTGCA
>Ga0116160_1003406_pt1 | contig 13928 bp, 20 predicted proteins | sample AD_JPNAS2_MetaG_FD_89879 | JGI IMG/M metagenome (GOLD analysis project Ga0116160, IMG submission 89879) | Active sludge microbial communities of municipal wastewater-treating anaerobic digesters from Japan - AD_JPNAS2_MetaG | ecosystem: Engineered > Bioreactor > Anaerobic > Digestate | place...
CAAAAGAAATAGTTAAAGCTATTTATCAAATCTATGATGGGGATACTAATTATCAAGAGGTATTAGCTAATTTTAATGCTATTAATACCCTACATTCTCTTCATAACGATGGGCACTACATCACAATTTTGACTTCTGGATTTGGTAAGTCTAATATAGTAAAACAAAAAATTGAGTGGTTGGAAAGGTATTTACCATTTCTTTCAATAAAAAATATTGCTTTTGTTGGTAATAAGAATATTACTTTTGGAGATGTTATTATAGATGATGCTTGGCATAATATAGTAAACGCTAAATATGATTGCAAAATACTTATTCCTTATGAATGGAATCGTAAAGAGTTTGAAAAAAGTGGAATAGATATAATTAGAACAGATGATTGGAATAGAATTTATACTATTTGTAATGATTTTAGTTTAAAGAAATGAAAAAGAAGAAGAAAACAATAAGGACAGGACGGCTGAAAGTTCCTTGCCCAAAAATAATTCAGAGTAAGAAAAAGTATAACAGAAAAAATAGTAAAGGAGAAAAAGATGGTATATAAGGATATGACATTTTGTGAATATAAGGAATGTGTCAAATTTGAACAGTGTATAAGAGCACTAACTAAAAAAGTTGAAGAAGATGCTGAAAGATGGTGGGGAAACAAGAATGCACCTTTTAGTGTTTTTTCAGAAAAACCGGATTGTTTCAAAAATTAGAATTAAAAAGGAGAATAGATTATGTTTATTTTATCACAGGAAGTATTTAATTTTTTGATTATGCTTTGTTTGCTTGTGATTACACTTATTTTTTATAAAGACGGTGTAAAAAAAGTTAAAATTAAAAAATTAAATGAAGATGCTAAATTACCGGAATATGCACATAAAGGAGATGCTGGACTGGATTTATTTTCTACAATAGATGTAGAGATTCCTTCAGGTGAAACAAGACTAATTTCAACAGGAATAGTTATAGCTCTTCCTTTTAGAACAGAAGCACAGATAAGACCTAGAAGTGGTCTTGCACTTAAAAACAGTATAACTGTTCTAAATACACCTGGGACTATTGATTCAGGTTACAGAGGGGAAATAGGTGTTATACTTATTAATCATGGTAAAGAAGTTTTTAAAGTAACAAAGGGTATGAAGATTGCACAGATGGTTATTGCACAATATAATATTGCTGAACTTCAAGAAGTAATTGAACTTGACAATACAAAAAGAGCTGAAAAAGGCTTTGGTTCAACAGGAGTAAATTAATGGCTAAAAAAGTAAAACCAAAAATCATATTGATAAGTGGAAAGAAACAATCGGGTAAAAACTTGACAGCTTCTTTGATAGAAGAGCTTAGTGAAAATCCTAATAATATTGAAGTTTTTGCTTTTGCTGATACTTTAAAAAACATGGCTTCTAATTTTTTCTATCATGTTATGGGAAATGAATATTATGTAGAACATAAGGAGTATGAAAAGGATAGTTTCAAAAATAAAGTAATACCTTTTAGATTTAATGAAAAGAAATGTACTTATAGAAAATTTCTTCAGTATTTTGGTACTGATTTTATGAGAGAACTTTTTTCAGATAATCTATTGGTGGATATTGTTATTGAATTTATTAAAGGTAATTTGCTTCATACTGCTGATAATATGTTTGTTATAACAGATGCAAGATTTCCAAATGAGATTGAAAGAGTTCAGGAAAAATTAGGAAAGAAATGTGATATTATTTCTTTAAGAGTAGAAAGACCTTCTCTTCCTGTTAATTCTAATGCACATATTTCTGAAACAGCCTTAGATGATTATTTTTTTGATTATACTATAATAAACGATGGTACTAAGAAAGAATTGAAAGAAAAAGTAAAAGATTTTGTAGATGGGTTAAACTGAATGGCAAACAATTCATATCTTGTCATGTTTGTTAAGAATATAATTCCTGAAGTTACAACAAGGATTGGAAGAGTTGCAAATAATAATAGGAGAATTAAAATGAATAAAAAGAAAAAACATATATACATCGCTTCTAGCTATAGCAAGGGGGATGGATTTGTAAACACTCAAAGACAAATTGACTGTGCTAACAAACTAATAGATATGGGGTATATTCCTTTTTCACCTTTATTGATGTCAGTTTATCTTCATGCTCAAATTGAAAGAGATTGGCAAACATGGATGGATATTGACTACTCATGGGTAGAAAGATGTGACGGATTAATTAGGCTTGAAGGTGAATCTAAAGGAGCTGATGCAGAAGTTGAATATGCTAAAAAATTTGGTATTCCGGTATTTCATAGTCTTGAAGAAATAAGGTTTGAAGCTTGAGTAGTTTGACAAGACAGAACAGGTCAAGACCAATAAAATGGTTTGCTAAAAAATTTCAATGGGATTGTGTTGATTTTTTAAATAGTGAATGGTTTGATGAAGAAGATAAAAAGACAGTACTCCCTGAATTAGAATATCTTAGAAATTTCATAGAGAATGATAATTCAGGTGTACGCTTTAGAACTAATGAAAAAGATTTAGCATACAAATATATCATGCAAGGGTTTAAAAAAATTGACTGAAGAAGAAATTGAAAAAGAAGTTTTTTTGCTTGACAAATTTAGGGAAAAACTTCTAAATGATAAAACAAGAGCAGATGCTTTCTTTCAGAGAATAGGTATATACAACTCTGAAGGAAAGCTAACTAAAGAATTTGGTGGTGAAGAATGACAAATGATGAAAAAATTAAAAATATGAGCATTGATGAAAGAGCTGTATTTTTTGCAAAATATATGTCATGTGAACTTTGTGAAAATAATTATACTCCCGAAAATAAATGCATCAACGATGATATGTGTGTATTGAAAATGAAAAAATATCTTGAATCCGAGGCAGAATGAAATTACTATTATCGCTATTAACCCTATTTTTTATTTCAGCAAGTTTTCCGCAGGAAGTAAAAGAAAAAGAAAATAGTCTTTTGACTTATGCACAGACTAAAATGTCTATCAATAATTATGTTGATATGGTAAGAGCACTTGAAATAGGAGAAAGATATTTCAAAACAGATAAAGACATAGTTCTTGCAGTTTTATATATCGAATCAGATTTTAATGTGTTTGCATATAATCAAGAAACAAATGATTATGGACTTTCACAACAGAACGGAAAATATATTCTTGATAGATATACAATTGTTAAAGAAATTCTTGATAAGGAAAGAATAGAGTGTAATATCAATCATAGATTTAATATATACCTTAATGTTCTTGCTTGTTATTATTACCTTGACCATTGTATAGAATTAAAAGGTTCTAAAAGTCAAGGCATTAAAAAGTACAATGGTATAGGAGTAAGAGCTGAATTGTATATGTATAAGGTAATAGATATATATTTTAAAAATGTATAGAGGAGAAAATTGAATGAGTTTTAATGTAGAAATAATTGCAGTAACACCTAATGCTTTAGATGTTATAGAAAAAGCTGGAAGACTTTGTTATAATTCTCAAATGAATAAAGAAACACAGGATAAATTTATTGCTGATAAAGTTAAAAAAGGACATGAATCAATTCTTGAACATGCTTCAGTGACTTTTGAAATTGATGGTGTTTCTCGTGCGCTTACCCATCAATTAGTAAGACATAGAATTGGTTGTTCTTACAGCCAACAGTCACAAAGATTTGTTAAATCAGATAATTTTGATTATGTAATACCAGAAGATATAAGAAGTAATTCTGAGATTTTTTCTGACTATTTCAATCTTATGGAGAATATTAAGTCCTTTTATTCTAAAGCAGTGGGAAAAGGTATTCCTGCGGAAAATGCAAGATTTATGCTACCTAATGCAACAACAACCAAAATTATGTTAACAATGAATTTTAGAGCACTTAGGCATTTTATTGAATTGAGAGCAGATAAACATGCACAGTGGGAAATAAGAGAAGTTGCAAAAGAAATACTATTACTTATGTGTAAAGACTATAAATGTTGTTTTGATGATTTAGCAGAAAAATATATATTCTAAGGAATTGAAAGAATGGCAAAAATAAAATTTGAGTGGCTTTCACCTGAACAGAAAAGAGAAAAATCTTTAGGTATTGTTAAGAAGTTTCAAAAAGAAATTAATTCTCTTCAAAATAAAATAATGAAAGTGGATAGAACAGAAGAGACCATTAAAATATATTTTTCTGATACAGAATCAATAACAATATCAGGTTGGATTGCCGGTCAAATTGTAGTTAAAGATACAACAATAGAATCTTGGTTTTAAGGAAGTGCTTTAATGGGTGATGATTTTTTTGGTGAGTATGAAGTTGTAAGTAAATGTCATAAATGTCCTTTAAAGAAAAATAGTCATTGTTATAATGATAAAATAATGATGATTAATAAAGGTTATGATGTTTTATTTGTATTGGAGTCAAATGAACCTTCAAACAGATTACAGTATTTCATAAATAAAGTAGATAGGATATTTACAAGCTACTCTATTATTAATGGAATAAATTGTTCACCTAAAAATGGTGAAATGCCTTCACCTATTTACAAAATATATCGACATTGTAATAATATCACAGAAGAACTCGCAAGCAAGTATAAAGTTGTTGTTACAATAGGTAGTGGATTACAAGCAATTACACAAAGTTCAGATATAAACACTTATGAGGATTTTACAGAGTTTTTATTTAATCAAACTTATTTTTATACAAGATATGATTGGAAAAAGAAAACAAGAGTTTATCCTATTCCAAGAATTACAGATTGGCAAGGTCAAGATAATTTCAGAAGTTTTTTTGTTAATAAACAATTTACTTTTGTTAAAGAGTATTTAAAGAATTACTCTGAATTTCAATTTGAAGATTATAATTGTATTAAGATTGAAAATTGTGATGAATTTTTAGAACAAAATAATGATAAAGAATATGTAGCATGGGATACTGAAACAAATAATCTAAATTGTTTTGTAGATGATTTTAAAATTGGTTGTTTAACACTTTCTTTTGATGGAAAAAATGGGTATTACCTTCCTTTTGATAAAATAGATAAAAATAAATTAAATTTATTTTTTAAAAATAAAAAAGGAATAGGTGCTAATTTAAAATATGATATTAAAGCAATGTCAAGGTATGATATTGATAATTGTGTAGTAGATGAAGATGTGATATTGCTTTATCATTTATTAAATACAGTAAGGGAAACTAATTCATTAAAATCATTAGCTTGGTTAATAGGTTTTGGTGGCTATGATACAGATTTAGATGATTTTATTCAAAAATATAAAATTAAAAATTATTTAGAAATTCCTGAAGACCTTCTATATAAATATGCTTGTATAGATGCAATAGTAGCTTATAGACTATTTGATTATGCTAAAGAAAATCTAATTAAGAAACAATCACAAGTATATAAACTTTATAAAGAAACAGTTATTCCTGTAATTCCGGCATTTATTGAAATGGAAATAAACGGGCTATTAGTCAATATGAAATATTTGAATGAGTATCATAATAAAATACAAGAACAAATAAAAGAACTTGAAATAGAAATAAAAAAAGAAATAGGAAAAGATGTAGAAATAAGTTCTAATGAACAATTAGGAAAAGCACTTGAAAAATTAGGACTTCCAGATTTAGGTAGAACTAAGAAGGGTCATTTTCAAACAGGTGCAGATATACTTCAGCAGTGGATAAATTTAGGGTTTGATATTGTAAAGAAAATTGAAAAGTATAGAGCATTGTGTAAACTTGATGATACTTTTGTTGGTGATATAGAAAAAAGAAATGGTATTACTCAATATATAATGTCGGATAAAAGGGTACATGGTACATTTTCTCCTGCAATGACTTCTTCTATGCGTGCAAGTTCAAATTCTCCAAATTTGCAAAATTTTCCACACTACAACGAGGAAGGTAAAACATTTAGAAAAATATTTACTTGCCCTGAGAATTACTATATAGCAGAAGCAGACTTTGCCGGTTTTCAATTAAGAATTGCTTGTATTGAAAGTGATGATGAAAACATGAAAAATGTTTTTCTTAATCTTGGTGGGGATATGCACAGTTTCTCCGCAAAAAATATTTTCTGTAAAGATATAACACTTGAAGAATTTTTAGAAAAAAAAGGAGAAGAACCTTATAAAACTTTAAGGTATAAAGCAAAAAATCAGATTAACTTTCCTTTATTATTTTCAAGTTCTTCCTATGTTATTTATGGTACTATACGTGATGAATGGTCAGAGAAAGAAAGACTTGATTACATTGAAGAAAATAATTTAACAATATCTTTAAATAGAGATGAACAACCTGATACAGTTTTAACAGTTATTAATGATATACACAAAAAGTTTTTTGAAACTTATTCAGGATTAAGAGATTGGATTAAAATGAATTTAGAAACTACATTATCTCTTGGATATAATGATAGTTTGTTTGGTGGAAGAAGACATTTACCTCAATTACTATATAAAGGTGAAACCTTTGATAGAAGTGAATGGACTAATTTGTGCAATATTGCTACAAATTCAAGGATTCAGAATTTTGAAGCTATAACCGCTTATAAAGTTCTTACTAAAATTCATAGTGAAATGAAAAGAAGAAGGTTAAAAAGTAAACTTGTTGGTGCAGTACATGATTCTATAGTTTTTTATATACATAAAGATGAAGTGGAAATAATGTATAATTTGACACTGAAATATATGAATAATACTAAAGATTATATTATTCCTATTCTTGGAGATTTTTCACTTGGAGAGATATGGGGATTTAGTAAAGAAATAACGGCAGAAGACTTACCAAAATTTAGAATGGCTACTAATTAAAAAGTAGAAATATATTTTTAAAAGGAGATTGTCAATAATGGCAAAACCAACAGAAGTAAGATTGAACAAGAAAGAACAAAAAACCGTTCTTTCAAGAGTTAAGGCAGGAGTTTCTAATGCTAAAACAATTGCAAAGGAACTTGGAAAATCAAGATATGACATTATGTTTTTTCTTGAAACACAGGGGCTTAAAAAGTATTCTGAAGGTTCTTACCTTTAATATTTTTTAGTTTCACAAACACCTTCTGAAAAGAGGGTGTTTATTTTTTCAATTTGAGGAGAAATAAATGGCTTCAGGGAAACCAATAACTTGTAAATACTGCAAGAATCAATTTAAATTTGATTCAGATGATGACCGTAAAAAATGGCGTGATAATTTATATCTATGTCCTATATGTAAAATTGATTATTGTATTCTTCCTGAGACTGAAAGAGAATTAAAAAAGTTACAGAAATTGTATATAGATAGTGGAAAAAAACAAAAGTATCTAAATGAAATTGCTAAAATACTATATAAGTATGTTCCTTCATTAATTAAAAGATATTTTACAAAAGCTTTATATGAAGCAAGAAGAAATGAAGGTGAGGATGCTCTTGATAATTATGTACACAAGACAGTAATTTATGTTATAGAAAATTATTTAAAACGTGATGACTTTTATATTTCAGTTTCATTTGCTGGCTATTGTAAAGATGCTATTCTTTGGTCGTTTCGGGAAAAAAAAGAAAGACAGTCAAATGATATTTCAATGGATTTTGAAATGGATGAAGAAGGACACACAGCCCAGTATGCTGACAATAAACTAAATTTGCTTGAAAAAATAGAACAAGATGAATATAGAAAAGATATAGTAAAAACTTTGATGGCTTATATAAAAGAAATGAAAAACTTTTGTTCACAAAGAGAATATTATGTATTACTTGTAGTTCTTAATAACTATTTGTATAAAGGTGATAAATATGTTGACAAGTTTTTTCATGTTTACAATGATAATGTAGGTAAGTTAAAATATATGCAGTTTCTTGATATTTTAAAAAAGGAGATTGATTGTTTGTTTTTTGAATGAAAACTTTCATAAGTTTTTTCTTTGTGTACTAAGTATAGAGTACATAAGAGGAAAAATTAAATGGAAAATATAGTTAAAGAGAAACTTAAAAAGTATTTAAAAGTAGAAGAGGAAACAGCCTCTAGTTTGTTTGAGCAATTAGCATTATACATATATGCATTGGAAGCAGGGAAACATGATTTGTATATTCTTGCTAAATTGCTTCCCGAAAAGGAGATAAGTAAATTGGTAGCATATTTTGATGGTGATACAATAAAACTTCCAACAAAAAAAGAACATAGAACTCTATTGTTGCTTGGTGTTTGTTATTATCTGAAAGAAATTAAAAGATTTACTTGGGAAGAAATAAAAACTTTTCTTGACTTACCAGAAAACAATCAAGACCTTGTTTCGTCAATTTCTTTGGGTGGAAAAATAAACAAATTAAATGAAAAAATATCTAAAGAATGGGTTGAAATGTTAAGAAATATTAAAGTTTCAGGATTAGACGAATTTGCTAAAGGTGTTAAAAATGAAAAATAAAGAACTTGTTGCAAAAGTAGAAAATATAACAGAGCTTACAAACTCTCAAAAAGATAGATTAAACATCCAAGAGACAGCACATGAGAATTTGTGTAATTTTTTGAATAGCCATTTACATAAACTTCAATCCAAAAATGAATTGATTTCTGCTATTGAGTCAAAATTTTTGAATAGTGTTATGGGAAAAACAGATGAAGAAATACCATTAATAGCTGTAATTAAAATATATGAAATTCTTAAAAGAGCTGAGACAGATGCAGACAGTGCAGTACTTTCATTGTTCAACAAAAATCCCGATATATTTGTCAATGTTAATCAAAATGCACTGGACAAAGATGAACCTAAATTGACTAAAGATGAAATGAATATGGCAAAAGATTTGTTGACAGCTATACATAAATTAGAAAAATCTGAACACTCAGAGAAATAGAAAAGGGAAGGTTAACATTGGCATATAAAAACATTGCAATAGACTGTTCAAATTTATATTGGAGATGTGTGTGTACTTGTCTTAAAAGTGCACCTGATAAAGTAAAAGAAGGCAACACTTCTATCAATGTATATACCTCAGTTATTCAAGATTTTATTGATAGAGTAAACAATTTAAAAAAAGAATATCTTTTTGATAATGGTAAAGTTTATTTACTATTTGATAATCCTAAAAGTACTTTAACACTTAGACAGATAATTGATGAAGAGTATAAATCTCCAAGAATGCACAGGATTATACCAAAGATTTTTTGGGACACTCTTAAAGTTCTCAAACAAGTTTTATTACATTATGATGATAATTTTGTTTTTCTTCAATATCCTTTCTGTGAAGCGGATGACCTTGTAAAACCTTTGATTGATAATATTTGTATAGATGAAAATAACAGACTACTTCTTGTAAGTGCAGATATGGATTGGTCAAGAGGTATTTCCAAGAATATTGATTGGTTTAACTTTAATAAGGTATATAATATTAAAGAATTTTATGAAAAATATAATTTTAAACCAGAAAGAAAAAATGTAGTAGTATATAAATGCTTTCGTGGGGATGCCTCCGACAATATTGAAAGTGGTTTACCTAATTTTCCAGAAAAATTGTTACTACAAATATTAGAAAAAAATGAAGTAAATGACTATCATTCTTTTCGTGAATTTTTGAAAAGTTTACAGTCTTGTGATTTTTTAAGTCATGATTGGAAACTTAAACTTAAAGAGGCTGAAGAAAGATTATTGAAAAATTTTCAGCTTACTAATTATATGTGTGTTGAAGCTTCATTCAAAGAAATGAAAAAAGATTGTAAGGAGTATATAAGTGTATTAAAAAGTTATTATAAGATATTACAATTACCTTTTGAAACTAAAATGTTGTCAGAAGAAGAATATGAGGATTCTTTTTTTCAGGAAGCTAAGTTTACAAGAAAAAGAAAGTTTTTTAGATAGGAGAAATAAATGTCAGAACTCACCATGTTTAAGAATACACTACCTTCTACTGATAAGGAACAGGAGAAACTAATTGCATACTTATATAAAAATAAAAATGAAGTTAAAGAATTTAATTCGGAAATATTTACAAACGCCTTGTGCCATAACCTTTATCTTATATTTGATAGCTTTGTTGATAATAATGTTCCTTTCAATATCGACAACATTATGGATAGTTTTTCTGATTTTACCTATTCTAAAGAACAAATTGAAAACATACTTAAATCAGAATATTTAGAAGAAAATGTACCGATTATAAGAAGTAAAGTTGAAGAGATTTTTAGTAGAACTAAAAAGCTTTATGATTTAGAAAGGATTGCTGAAGGATTAATAAACAACCAAAAATATGATGAAGCGAAAATAAAAAAATATGCTGAAAATATTTTAAGTGACACTTACTCAGTTGAAAAAGATAAAAAGTTATTGTTTGCTGATGAGTTGATGACATACTATAAAGAGAAGTATGAACAGCGTAATAATGGAAAAGATATTTTTCGTTCCTTTGGTTTTGGATGTATTGATAGACTACTTACAAGACCAGCAGGAGCAGGAGAAACAACAATACTTGAAGGAATGAAGGGAAGTGCAAAAAGCTTGATATGTAAATCTATTGAAAATTCAAATATAAATAAAAAGATATGTGTTTTCTCCATTAATCTTGAAATGACAGCAGAATCTAATTGTGATAGATTGATGTCTATGCGGACAAATCTTTCTCTTAGTAAAGAGATTTTAAATAAAGAATTGGATAGAAGAAACAAAGAAAGATTGATGAAGGAGATTGAAAGATTTTCTAAATATAATAATTATATTTATTATAATTCTTCAGAAATGACTATTGATGATTATGATAAAGAAATTTATAAAGCAAAAAGGATGTTTAAGAGTCGAGGTGTTCTTCCTGAAGATGGTTATATTTTTGTAACATGTGATTTACTAGATATGATTGAAGAATTTTCAAATGCTTCAAATTCTTATGAATTAAAACATGCAATGAATCGAGTACATAAAATAAATATGAAACATGGTATTCATTTATTGGGGTTGGTTCAGGCAAATGAAAATGATATAAGAAATGGTAAAAAATTTAAAGACCCTGAAGATTGTGATAATTATTTTCTTCAGCCTGAAAATATTGAAGGTGGTGCTGTTTATGGAGCAAGAGCAAGAGTAATTTTAGCACTTAATAGACCTTTGTTACTAAAAAGAAGATTTTTTCCTACCCGAAGTGAAGAATGGGATTTAGAAGATGATATTATAACTCTTGCAGTTGTAAAACAAAATGATGGTATGGTAGGTGTTTCAGCTAAATTTGTATTTGACTATCATAGTTTTAGACTGCATGAATATAGAAAACAAACTATAGAAAATGAGGTGGGTGCTTAGTATGTATTTTAAAGATTTTAAATGTAATGATTGTGGACATGTAGAAGAAGTATCAAAGGCAAGAATGATTGATGATTTTATTTACACTGAATGTGTTAAATGTAAATCAAAAAATGTTTCAATGATTTTTGCAGTAGGTGACACAGATATATGTGAAGGTATGGCAGGAAACGCAAGTACAGGGTATAAAACAGGAATTGCTTACCACCCTTCTAAGTATGGAAGATTTTCAGGAACAAGGATTAAGTGACATGAAGAAAGAATTTACAAGATATATATTTTCTAAATTTAAACAAAAAATTAAATATCGTTAAGGTGGCTTAGATGAAAACAAACTCTAAATCTATCGGAAATAATTTTGAACGTGAAACAGCAAAAACTCTTTCTTTGTGGTTGACTAAAGGAGAATCAGATGATGTTTTGTGGCGTGACCTTTCTTCAGGAGCAAGGGCAACAACAAGAAAAAAACAGAATAAAACAACAATAAATGATGGTGATTTGGTTGTAACAGATTTGAAATATAAATGGTTTACCGACTGTTTTTTTATTGATACAAAATCATATAAGGAGTGTAATTTTTATTTTATAAATTCAAAAAATATAAAATCAAATGCAATTCTTAATCAGTGGATAAAAGTTTGTGGTGATTGTCCTAAAAATAAAATACCTATGATGATTTGTAATATTAGGGATAGAAAGTCTACTCAATTTGTAGTACTTCCTTCTATGTTCAGATTCATAGGTTTAAATATATTAAAATTAAATTTAATTACAGTTTCTTTTAGTGAAGAACTTGGTTATAACAATAACGATTTTGTTATAATAGAGTTTGACAATTTTCTTAACAATATGGATGCTGAATCACTATGTGGTGTTAATACAAAAAAGTAGGAGAAACAAATGGCAGAAAATCTTTATAGCAAATATCGTCCTTTAACTTTTAATGAGGTGTTTGGACACAAAACAATTATTAAGGAATTTAAAAAAAGAGCAAAAGAAGATAGTTTTAATCAGGCTATTCTTTTAAGTTCTTTTTCGGGATGTGGTAAAACTACAATATCAAACATTATTGCTAAAACTTTACTTTGTACACATAAGGATGAAGATGGAAACCCTTGTAATGTTTGTGAAAATTGTAAGTCAGTTATGTTTGAACAGAATACATTTTCTTATAAAATGTTAAATGCTTCAAACATTGGTATAGATGAAATGAGAAGCATTGAAGAATTTGCTGACACTGAAACATTCACTCTTAATAGCAGAAAAGTTATAGTAATAGATGAACTTCAAGAAATATCCGGTAGTAAAGCACAGAAAAATATACTTAAAATTCTGGAGAAGAAATATAAGGATGTTTATTTTATTCTTTTGACTATGAATGAAGGAAAAATTGACACTGCTATTAAAAACAGATGTATTCCTTACAGACTTAAAAATTTAACAGTAGAAGAGATTGCAGAATATTTATGTGGTGTGTGTGATAGAGAAGCAATTAATATTGATACAAAAGAAAAAGCTGATGTACTTATCACTATAGCAGAAAATAGTTATGGTAGTATGCGAACAGCTATGTCATATTTAGAGCGTGTTATCTATTCTGAAATTTGGAATAAGGATGAAGTTATAAAAGAACTTAATTTGATAAGTGCAGAAGATTTAAGTAATATACTTAATATGCTTTTATCAGGGGACATTAACTTCCTTTCAATTTCTTTTGAAAAAGAAATACTTGATAGAATAAAATACTTATTTGTTCTGCTATACAAAGGACTTAGTGGAATAAAACTAAATGGATATGAAAATGCACAAGTAAGCAATATTAGGAAAGTGGAAAGTAACATATTAAAATTTGCTTTATCTTCTATATATGAATTGAATAAATATAGTTATTTAACAAAGGACTTAATTGAATTTACTTTAATTAATATATGTAACTTTGCTAAAGATAATGTAACTGTTAAAGCAGAACCAATTAAAAGACGGGCATAAAAAAGTCTTGACATTTTTTAATAGGGGAGTTTAATGGTTATATGTAGGAGAAAATGAAGATAGAATAAAAAGGATTTTTTTGATGAAAACAAACCAAGATACTATAATTATTCCAAAGAGACTATCTACAATTCCTGATATATGTTTTTGTGGGGTAAAATTAGAAAAACCAAAGGAATATTTATATCACTATGATGATGAATTTTTACAAAGAATTGTATCCCCAAGAGACCCACATACATATTATAATACAAACAATATATTCCAATGTTATAATTGTGGAATTTTATTTATTAATGATTATGATATAATGGGGTATTATGTTAGAATAAAAAAATTTAAGTTATATAAAACAAATTGAAGAAGAAAATAGGAGAAAAATAAAATGATTGAAAGATTAACAAAAAAACAAATTGAAAAAATGTATGAGTATCGGGATGAGGGTATTAAAATTGCAAGGGATACTTCCTTAATTAATCATTCAAAATTAGAAGGTGATATAAAGTCATTATATTGTGAATGTGGCTTACCCCATGATTTGAATTTTAAGTACTTTCCTTTTTTTGAAGATTTTATAAAAGATTCGTCAATTTATTCGTCAATTGATTCGTCAATTTATTCGTCAATTTATTCGTCAATTCGTTCGTCAATTGATTCGTCAATTTATTCGTCAATTTATTCGTCAATTTATTCGTCAATTGATTCGTCAATTCGTTC
>Ga0116160_1003410_pt1 | contig 13913 bp, 10 predicted proteins | sample AD_JPNAS2_MetaG_FD_89879 | JGI IMG/M metagenome (GOLD analysis project Ga0116160, IMG submission 89879) | Active sludge microbial communities of municipal wastewater-treating anaerobic digesters from Japan - AD_JPNAS2_MetaG | ecosystem: Engineered > Bioreactor > Anaerobic > Digestate | place...
GACAACACCTGAGTGATCGCCGCCGTCAACGTCGTCTTACCATGATCCACGTGACCGATCGTCCCCACGTTCACGTGAGGCTTCGTTCGCTCAAATTTCGCCTTACCCATCGGTGCACCACCTCATTGCTGGTGTTGCCGCGCCACTACGGCAACCAGTTACCGGCCCTGCAGGAGTTTTCCGCTGGTGCCGAAATCAACCGGAGAAGCCCGGGATCGGACTCGAACCGACGACCCCGTCCTTACCAAGGACGTGCTCTACCGACTGAGCTACCCGGGCGCAGAAAGACAAAAAGAACCCTGCAATCACCCCGACCCGCACACAACAGAAACTGGAGCGGGAAACGGGATTCGAACCCGCGACATTCAGCTTGGAAGGCTGACGCTCTACCAACTGAGCTATTCCCGCTCGCGCTGTTGTCGTTGCGGTCGGAAATCTCGCATGGACCGCTCGATATATGAAAAAGATGGTGGGCGGTAAGGGATTCGAACCCCCTAAGCCATCAGGCAACAGATTTACAGTCTGCCCCGGCTCTCCAACTCCGGCGCCCGCCCACAACCGTCACTATTCTATGTATATTTCGGAAAGGAGCCGATGAAGGGATTCGAACCCCCGACCCGCGCATTACAAGTGCGCTGCTCTACCAACTGAGCTACATCGGCATACAAGAGACTCTTGAAGTTAATAGCGCCCGTTTCGTTTGTCAAGACCACCCCCTCCGCGCTGCATCTGCAAGTCCATTACTGCACAACGGCATACCATTAAATCCCATCTGTCAACGGGAACAAAACCACCACCGGCTCCGTATACCGTTCAAAACCGGACACGCACTTGCGCGAGTCCACATGACGGCCTATATTGCTACGTGCACTTTTCCACCCTCACCACCGCACTTTGTTCGATTGGGGAGACGCGCCATGCGTACGAACAGGATGCCCGGGGTCGCTCTCACCGTGAATTGCCTTGCCATCGTCGTTATCGCGGGGGTGGTCGGGTGCGCCGGATCAACAACTACTGCGTCGGGGTTGCGCCTGAAAAAATCCGCTCCCGTCACTTCTTGCAGCACCGGGCGGGCTTCCGGCGCTGGCGAAGTCGACACCGTCGATGTGGAGTGGCTCATGGCGCCGCTGCGCGTGCTGAGCTATGCCGACCCCGTGTACCCCGAAAATGCCCTGAACGCAAATCAGGGAGGTGAAATCGAGGCGCGTGTCCTCATCAACCCGGATGGCACAATCGGCAAAGTAGTAGACGTCACCGGGCCGGAAGTGTTTCGCACCCCCGCGATGGAGGCGATCCACGGCGCGGAACTGACCCCGCCGACATCGGTGTACGGACAGCCTGTCGTCGTGTGCGGAACGCTGGTGGTCTCCTTCCAGCCGGCCCACGGGGGATTATCCTGGCTCAATCTGCGCACGCGGCAGTAAAAACTGTCGAGATTTCCTTCGGCCCGCTTCTCGAAGCTGTCTTCGAGCGGCGCCCCAACCGCTACCTCGCGTGGGTGCGCCTCCGCGACGGCGATGCCTCGGAAAGCGTACCCGTGCACGTCCCGGATCCCGGCCGCATGCGGGAACTTCTGCTTCCAGGACGCCGGGTGTGGGTTGCACCGGCTTCAGCGCCGACAGGCCCCCGTACCACGCGGTTCACCTTGGCGCTTGCGGAAAGCCCCGCATCCGAAAGAGGCGCGGCCTCCCTCGTCAGCGTCAACACCCTCATTCCGAACAGACTCGTGGCGCAGGCTCTCCACGAGCGTGCACTGCCTCAGTTTGCCGGTTTTCCGGATGTCCGCGCCGAAGTGCCCCACGGGCATAGCCGATTCGATTTCGTGCTCTCCGCAGGCGAAGCCCGGTGCGTGGTCGAGGTGAAATCCGTCAGCCTCGTGAACGGTCGGTGCGGCCTCTTTCCCGATGCAGTCTCCGCCCGCGCAACGCGGCACGTGGAGGAGCTTGCCGGGTTACGTCAACGCGGGGAGAGGGCGGCAGTGCTTTTCGTCGCGCAACGAAATGATGTTGACGAGATTCGCCCCGCAGAGGAAATCGACCCTGTGTTCGCTTCCGCAATGAAAAACGCGAAGAAAGCGGGCGTCGATTTCTTTGGGTTCCGGTGCGAGGTCTCCCTCAACGGTATCCGCCTGGGCGCGCCAGTGCCGGTGAGGTGACCCCGGCCGCACGAAACGCCATCTTTCTGGAAGGGATGTCGCCAGCGGGAAGGAAAAAGCCGACGGCCTCCCCGGAGAGCAGAATGCCACTCTCAGCTCGGTTCTCGCGGCGTGCGGGCCCGATCTCCCCTCGCCCGGGCAAAGGGGGTGTCAGTGCAAGGCTACGATGCATCTGAGTCCGTTCGGGTAGACCTGCACCTTCATTCCAGGTTCAGTGACGGCCTCCTGTCGCCGACTGAGCTCGCGACTCGGCTTTCACAGGCGGACGTCCAGTACGCGTCTCTGACGGACCATGAGACGATCGAGGGGCTTGGCGAATTCCGTGCTGCGGCTTCGCGGCTCGGAATCGTGGCGATTCCCGGGGTGGAACTCACGACGTTACACAACGGGGCCGAAGTACACCTCCTCGGGTACGGGTTCAACGTCGAGTCCAAAGAACTCAACGAGGTCCTTGCACGTGCTCGCGTCACAAACAATCCTGACTCCTCCCAGTTTTCACCCAGCCAACGCCTGACAACCTCCGCGGCGATTGACCTCATTCACCGCGCGGGTGGGTGTGCATTCGTGGCGCATCCTCTCCAGACTGAGCCAGACCCGGTTCGCTTACGTTCTCTCCTCGAGGAGCTGCGTGGGAGCGGTCTGGACGGCGTTGAGGCCTTTTACGGTCCGCTCCTGCCCGACAAACGGCAGGCAGTTGCCCAACTCGCGCAAAGCGCCGGGCTGCTCGTCTGCGGCGGATCGGATGGCCACGGGAACGGCGAAGCGGGGATGGGAATTGACATGCCGCTTCTCCGTTGGAAGGAGTTTCGGAACGCTCTCATCGAAGGCGCCGCCCAGAAAACGCACCGCGGCCCGTCACCTCAGCCGGCTCGGCCATTGGAGGAACGATTCCACTGGCGCGCCTTCCTGTTCCATATCGCCATGCCGGCTTTCCTTGCCGTAACGCTGTTCGTAGCCGCCCTTTTCGCATTCCTTCTGCCCTATTTCGAGCGGACGCTCATGGATCGCAAGCGGGAGAACATCCGGGAGCTTACGCAGACCGCCTGGAGCGTTCTGGACGAAGCCGAACGGGAGGCCTCCGCTGGCAACCTTACCCGCGAGCAGGCGCAGGCGCTGGCAATCAAACGCGTCGAAGCGATGCGGTACGGGCCCGAAGGGAAAGATTACTTCTGGCTTCAGGACCTCACGCCACGGATCATCATGCACCCTTACCGCCGCGACCTGAACGGCCATGATGTATCGCAATTCAGGGATCCCAACGGCATCAGGATATTCGTTGAATTCGCCGATCTCGTGCGGAAGCAGGGAGAGGGTTACGTAAGCTACGTGTGGCAATGGAAAGACGACCCGGAGCGGATGGAGCCCAAAGAGTCCTACATCCGACTTTTCGCTCCGTGGGGATGGGTTATCGGAACAGGAATCTACGTGCACGACGTCCAGCGCGAGATCGCGGGACTGCGGCAACGGCTGGTGAACGTCTCTCTGGGTGTGACAGGCGCCGTCCTGCTTCTGCTCTTGTACATTGTCCGCCAGAGCGTCACACTCGAACGCGCCCGCCGCGACGCAGAACGGCGCCTGCGTGAATCCACCGACCGCTACCGGGCGCTCACTTCCGCAGCCACCGAGGGCGCTCTGTTCGTCGTGGGGAGGCGTTGCGCGTACGCGAACCCCGTGATGTCGGAGATAACAGGGTACACGCAAACCCATCTGGAATTGGTCGATGTAGACGATCTCTTCCCCGCAGTTGAGGCAAACATCGAATGGAGAAGGCGCCTCGACAACCCGGGAGGCGCTGACACCGATGTCCCTGTCCCCGGAGTGCTCCAGCGCCGCGACGGGACCCGGTTGGCATGTTCCCTCAGTCTGCGGAGGGTACCTGAGAGCCCGCGCGGTTATATGATTCTGGCGCGCAACATCGCGGCGGCTTCTGAACCACCAGAGGCCCGCGCGCTTCTCAACCGGCTCCTGCTCCTGCCAGAAGGTGTCGCTTCGGACCTCACGGCGGCAATCCAGCATGCAACGAAGCCCGCGGACGTCATTGACGCCTGCCTCAGGGCACCAAAACTGGTGCGCGCATTGCTGGAAAATGGCGCGTCGCCCATGCTTGTCACTCGTGTTCTCGCCGAACTCACCGACGAAGCGACTCGACGCCTCATCTTCCTTGCAACAAAAGACATCGGACCTGCCCCATGTCCCTACTCATTTCTCGCACTTGGCAGCCAGGGGCGGCAATCACAGACGCTGTACACCGACCAGGACAACGCTCTTCTGTACAGCCTGACAGATTCTGAAGACCCTGAAACAGCCAATCGGTGGTTCCTGGAACTCGGGCAGCGCGTGTGCACAGACCTCGCCCGCGCGGGATTCAGGGATTGCCGGGGCGGCTCCATGGCCAGCAACCCCCGTTGGTGCCAACCCCTGCCGGTCTGGAAGCGCTATTTCGAGGAATGGATCCGGAACGCCGAACCCCGTGAAGTGATGGAATTCAGCATCTTCTTCGACTTCCGATCGGTCGACGGCGATGTCGAACTTTCGCGGGAACTCCGGCGACATGTAACCGGCGTGTTGAGGACGGCACCTCACTTTTTCGCTCAGGCCGCGCAGAACGCGCTTCAGTTCAAACCGCCTCTCCGCTTGTTCGGATCCATTGTCGGTGGTCGTGACCGCGAACATAGCGGGCTTCTGGACCTCAAATCGGTGATGATGCCGATAGTGTCTTTCGCGCGGCTCTACGCCCTCCAGCAGGGTGTCGAGGAAACCAGCACTCTGGATCGCCTCAACGCCCTCACCCGGCTGGGCGTTCTGCTCGAATCAAAACGGCAGGGCATCCTCGCGGCGTATGAGGCGCTCCTCCGCCTCCGATTGCGGAATCAATCGGACGCCATCGAACTGGGAAGGCCACCGGACAACTGGCTCGACCCAAAAAAGCTGGGGCGCATCGAAGAGGCCGTGCTGCACGAGTGTTTCAACGAAATCGACCTGCTCCAGGAGAGGATTCGAAGGGATTTTCTGGCGGGGTAAATGAAAAAAGCCCGCCACGGCACGGACCATGGCGGGCTTTCGCGAGAACTGGAACGATTACTCGACTTCCTCATCCTTGTGGGCAAGGGCGAAGAACTCCTCCACCTCTGGTCCTCTGTCATTCGTCCTGTAGCTGACAATCAGCAGTACGACAAACGAAGCAGTCACGCCGAACACACCCGGGCCTCCCGCAGTCGGTAACCCAAGGAACGTCCGAACTCCGCCCAGCAACAACACGATAAACAAAACCGAGACTACGAGCCCGGTAACCATTCCGGCAATCGCCCCCTGCCGAGTCAGGCGCTTCCACCACAGTGTCGTAACCATGGCAGGGAAAATCGCGCTGGCTGCGATACCAAATGCCAGAGTAACCAGCCAGGCGACGTTCTCGCCCTTCACTGCGACCGCAAGCACGACTGAGATCACCGACATCACGAGAGTTGTGACCTTCGCGATGTTGACTTCCTGTCTCTCACTCGCGTTCGGGTTGATATAGCTCTTGTAGAAGTCATGACTTATCGTCGAAGCAACCGTGATCATCAACCCGGCGGATGTACTGAGTATCGCGGCGACCGCACCCGCAGCCGAAACGGCCATCAACCATTGCCCGCCAACTTTCCCGCTTATCTGCAACACCGCCATGTTCTTCGCCAGCCCCTGTTTGCCGGCGGCAATCCACGTGACGAGTTGGGGATACACTTGAGGCATAAGGATGAAACCGAGCAGGATCGTGCACAGGTAAAAAATCCCCAGGCCAACGATACACAGCGTAACGCTCTTTCGCGCCGCGCTCGCGGAACGGACGGTGTAAAACATTATGAGTATGTGCGGCAACCCGGCCGTTCCGAAGACCAGAGCCACCACCGTGCTGATCTGCGACACCAGGTCCGGGGTCTGAATCCCGATTGTCAGTGCACTGGGAGCCGCCGGCAGCATCTCCCGCGCGACACTGACCGCCGCAGAAGAGGATACCGCAGATTGAACCGCCGCAACCGCAGCGGCGTCTTTGCCGCAGATCCCCGGCGGCACAATGTTCGCCATCGCGCCCAACAGCGCATCCAGCGACCCGCTGTAGTACATGATGAAGCCGAACACCGTGATGAAGGTCATGGCGAAAAACAGGAACATCGCCTGAATAAGCTGATTGTAAATGGTTGCCTTCATCCCACCGAAGATGATGTAAAGGCTCATCAACACCCCGAGGGCAGCGGTGACGATGACGAAATCCCAGCCCATCAGCATTTCAAACAGCAAACCCGCACCCAGCATCTGGGGGACAAGATAGAAGGTGGATATGACCACTGTGGTAATCATCACCACAAGCTTGATGCGCCGGTCGGGGAACCTCCGGTGAAGCGCATCGGCCACGGTGTAGCTGCCGACATTCCGGAGCGGTCCGGCGATAAGCATCAACACCGCCATGTAGCCACCGAAAAAGCCGATCGAGAGCCATATCCGGTCAACACCGAAAATCGAGATGTCTCCCGCGCACCCAAGGAAGCTTGCGGCAGAGAGGTAACTCCCCACCATGGCGATTCCGGTCTGAACCCAGGGAACCTTTTTGCCGGCTACGTAGAAATCCGAAGTGGACTTGGTGTATTTCTGGGTGAACCACGTCACCACAATCGTGACGGCAACGAAGAGGACGATGAAGGCCAGAACCAGAGGATAGCTCATCATGTAGTCATCTCCCCAGCCTGAAGTAGATTGCGATGAGCGCCCAGGAAACCGGAAAAATCAGGAGCGACAACAACAATCCGAGCGGCATACCAAACCACGGTACCGCCGCGAGCTTGCTGAACGTGGGCGTCTGGAGTATCGCCGTCCCCATGTAGAAGATGAAGAACACGCCAAAAACGGAAAAGCTGAGTACCGCTTTCCGCCGATACGGGCTGGTCGCGCCACCCGGGGGCGGCGACGATTTCTCCTGTTCAGGACTCGACATGAAAGCACTCCTTTTTCCAATGGGGAGAGTTGAAGGCCGCGCGGAAAACGGAAGAAAGGAGTATATGACGCGTGGGGTAGCAGGTCAAGCACGCAGAATACGGTTGCGCGTATGAAACTTGTTTCGCTCGGTGGCTCTTTCGTGCCGGGGTTGCCTGGCCTCTTCTCCCTCAGAGAAGGCTCTTCCAGACGGTCCGCCGCAAAAAACAATATCGGATCCGATTACCATTCGGTCATTCCGGATTGTCCTCCAACAAATCCTGCGCCACATCGGTCGGATCTTCGTCGTCGGGTAACGGGCAGAGCGGCGCCGCGACGAAGGCACGTTCCACAGGAGTATACACGGCGTCAAACTCCTCATCTGTCACCGTTGTCTCGCCCGCTGCACACTTGTCCCGCAACAACGCAAAATAGGCCGCCACCCGTGGCTTGTAGTAATCGGCGACCAGTTCGTCAAGGTCCATCCGGTAATAGTCCCGCAGCGGTACCGATTCCTGCCCTTCTACCGGATTGCACCACACATGGAGGAGTTTGACCGCTTTGACCGGGTCCGGATACTGATCACGCACCTGCGCAACCTGTCGGCTGAGACGATACGCGGGCCAGCTCGCGAGAAGACGCGCCTGGTCATCGAGCAACCTGAGGCAGATCGGCTCCAGACGCGCCAGTTCCCCGCCATTCCCTGCCAGAAACGCATCACGCGCGCCAATCAGCGCCTGATTGAAACGCTCCGCGATCCACTGGCGGGCAATATCCACAAGGTCCCGCCGCGCCATATTGTTCTCACCTACCAGATTGCCGGCGGCAAGGAGAAGCTCAGCCGCGCGACGAAGCTTCGGGATGAACTCCGAACGGCGTCTCCACATCCCGATAGTCCGCTCATCGTCTTCCGGCCACCCGGCCAGAAGCCTCAGGTCGGGGCGGAACCAGTAGAGTGGGTCCATGATGATTTTCACCGTGCCGCTGTCCTCGCCGTACACCGTCTCCACGAGGAGCCGCCACACCGGTTCGGTCGCCGCAACGTACTGCGGCCCGTAGCGCAACCTGCAGTACCTTTGCACATACTCATCCAAATCAACCGCGCGCGGGTTCCATTGCAGGCGCGCCGCCAGTTCGAAGTAGAACGAATTGTAGTCCGAGTTTTCCGGGACGACATTGAAGCCCACGCACCCGACGTCCTGCGGCTTCTCTCCGAGGGCATGCGCGCGGCGGATAAGCTCCTTCACGTTCCCCAGCAGATAAGTCTCCCCGCCAAAACAGTGAAGGACGCTGAATGCCCACGGATGACCGTAAAAGTAGTCCGTGCGTTCATACTTCGCCGCCTCTTCGGACCACGTATCCCACACAATCAGCGGGTAGGTGGCCGCGTCCAGATATTCGCGCACCTGTTCCACGGTCCAGTTGGCTTGCCACGGGTTTCCGGGGTCATCCGCACTGAGGTCAAAAGACCAGCTCGATGGCAGCCACGTGCCCTCCGGATCAGCCTCGGACAGCGCCTCACAGATCGCCTTCACGAACTGGATCCGCGCCTCCTGAACATTCTCCGCTCCCTGGAGAATTCGGCTTTCGGACGCAAACTCGGCGATGTACAGGTGATCACTGCCGTACCGCTCGCGGTAATGCCGCACAAAGTCCACCATGAATCGTTTGTACAGCGGGTCAGACGGATGAAGCTGCGTGTACGGCGCATACTCGCTCCATTGCATCACCAGCTTCCTCGCATTCGGAAATGCCTCCCAGAAGACCGAAGGCATGGAGCCACTCGGGAGGTGACAAGGCACCCGGATCCCCAGTTTGTGCGCGTAATCAAGCAGACGATCCGTGAGAGTGGGTTCATGGGACGGCACTGGCGGGGATACGTTCAAACCCCATTCAGCCAGCACCGCCTGCGTGATCTCCCCGGTGCCGGAAAATGGCCAGGTGATGTTCGCCCGGCGCTTCGCTTTCCAGTCCAGTTCACGCTTCCACTCATCCCATCCCCAGAACTTGGCCGAATACGCCAGCAATCCGTCCTCTCTGTGCTCAAACACCGGCCGTTCCACAATGTGCAGCGATTCCGGCAGCACAACAGAATCACTCCTCGGGATATACTCTCCATCCCGGAAAAAACCCACTCCGAGCACCTCTTCCAGCAGCCAGTAAACCGCGTACAGCGTCCCCCGGTCACTGCTTCCGCCAACAAAACACACATCGCGGTTGCCACGGCGCGCGGTTTTGATCACGAAACCGTCCCAGCCCGGTGAGTCTTCGGACAGAGAAAGAACTCCCTCATGCACCGCCTCGGCGACAACTGAATTGGTGTCCGCCCTCCCGATTACCACCGCATTCATGCCGTCCGGAATACCCGAAACCGTGGGAAGGGCCGCACCGCTGATCAGGCGGAGGTAATGGACAAGCTCTTCCGCGGCGTGGCGTTCCAGCCACGTCGGCTGAGCGCCCGACACCACCACGCTGCACGGCGCGCCTTTGTCAACCAGAACCATCGCGAGTCCTCCTGTTGCACCACGTACGGTATGCCGTCGCGCGGCGCGATACCTCAGGCGTTGCCCCCCGCCTGCTGAGACAGCCACCATCCGGCAAGTTCGCCGGGTCCGGTAAGCCATGCATCTGTGTCTGAGCCGTAATCGAGTATGCGCAGGTAGAGATCGCCCCAGGCGCCGTTCATGTTCTGCGGATGCCAGAGAACCGTCAGCACGCCGCTGCATTCTGCCACCGCGTCCAGAAGGCGCCGGATAACCGTCCACGCGTCCGCGGGGTCGAGCCGCATGTACAACTGAAGCGTGGTATCCATCACCGCGAGGGGAACTTCCAGAATCGGAATGAAACGATCAGCGTTACGGTCGAACGGGGTATAGGGGTGGCACATCCCGTTTCGAAAGCCCACACAGTCCGCATACCCGAACGTCGTATCGTAACGGAAACCTGCCTCCGTCAGTAACCGCCACGTCCCGGGAACATCGAAGCGCAGATAATGCGCGCGGAACCCGGTCACCGGCGTTCCGAGTTCCGCCTCAAGGCGGGCTTTTTCCCGCCTCAGTGCCGTCGGATCGCAATATGCCTCGTGCCCGCCGTGCAGCCCCGCTTCCCACCCTCGTGCGACGAGAGTCCGAAGCTGCGCGCCAATCTCTTGAACCCGGAAGTAAAAGTCTTTTTCGCCTTCCTCCAGCGCGAGGGAGTAGAACGCGCTCTTCGCGCCGCGTTCTTTTTCGATGTCGGCGATGCGCTCCAGATTCCATCCCGGATCACCTCGCTTGAGCGACCGGGAAAGGAGCAGTTCAGCAGAACGCGCACCTGCGCGCCTTGCACGGCTCAGGAGACCGGCTCCGCCGCTGCGGTACCGATTCAAATGGAGTGCGTCAATATCGTGGGAGAGGCAGATTGCGTAGCGTCTGCCGGCGGGAAAAGCGGGAAATGCGCCAGTTTCAAAAAGAAAACGCGAGACGACGGGATCAAACGGCGCCCGCTGTTGCGACGCGAAAAACCGAAATCTTCCCAGTCCGTCGAGGAAAATCGGCTCGTATTCCTCCCGGCGGGTGTACAGATCCCAAAGGTACCCGTTCGCTCGCAGAACGGCAGACACAGCCTCATCCATCGCTGCTCTCTGGCGCCGAAGGATTCACCTTTGCAACCCGCTCCCAGTATTCGCGGGCCTGATCGAAGCTGTCTTTCATGATCGTGGTCTTGCCGATCTCATCAATGAGAGCGCGGGCTTCCTTCGCACGCTCTTCCGGCACCACGCCAAGGGCAAGCAACATCAACGCGTGGTGCACGAGGCCTGTCTCGAACAGCGCCCTGTTTACGTCACCAACCGCGGCGGAACCGCGCGTCGCGTCCAGAAAGATCTCGTACAGGCGCGCCGTCGCTCCCGTCAGCGCGAACTCCGCCTTTGTCGCGTGGTACATGCGCCACCTCGCCTTCTGATCTTCCGACGGCACGGTGTCCCCGGCCGGCATCAATCGGGGTGCCGGGTGGTCTCCGCCGGACCCTTCTGCCGCGCGTTATTCCCACTCCATGGTGGCCGGAGGCTTGTGGGTGATATCGTAAAACACCGCGTCCACCACGGGAAGCGCCGCAAGCCGCGAAACCAGCCACCGCAACGAACTCTCCGGAAGAATCGCGAAGCTCGCCGTCATCACGTCGGTGGATTCAAGCGGCCGTAGCACCACCGATTCGCCTTCTTCGCGCTCGCCGAGGGGAATAAGGATGGTGGGGAACTGGAAAAAATCCCCCGCAAGCCCATCCTCAACGAGAACACTCATTGCAGCGTGATCAGCCAGCCGCAGCAGGTCCAGCCGGGTCCGGTCCAGAAACCGCGCGCGCAACTTCAGCCGAGGTAACGAACGCGGATACACCAGCAACATCACGCGATTCACTTCGGGGACGGTGTTCGTGATGCGCGTTGAAAGGCGTTCCAGTTCCTCCCAGTTTACCGCGCCGCCGTCCGGGCGCCACAGCGCCACGGGGTGCCGGTACGTCCGTTCATCACCTTGCACACCAACACTCCTGACCGGCAGGATCTCGCTTTCATACCCGAGGCTCCCCGCCAGCGCCCGAACCTTCTCCTTCGCCGACGCCTCAATCGGTTCCTCCACGCCGTCCGAACAGAGACACCGGACGGAAAGCCCCGGCCCCGGAAACGGGTGGCGCTCCACCAGCGCGTCGGGCAGACCGAGCTGCCGTCCAACCTGTCGCACTTCATCCTTGTACAACTGGTCCAACGGCTCGATGATTTTCCCTTCCTCCAGCATCTGACGAATGATCGCCACACGGTTGTGATGCGTCTTGATCACCGACGCGTGCCGGGTTCCCCCCGATTCGATAATGTCCGGGTAGAGCGTGCCCTGGCCCAGCATCCAGTGATCGGGGTCGAGGCCGATCCGCTCAAGCTCCTCCTGTTGCACGCTGATGAATGTGTCGCCCACAATCTGCCGCTTCTGCTGGGGATCCGTCACCCCCTTCACCGCCGCGAGGAACTTCTCGCTCGCGTCCACTACGTGCAGGTTGTGGAACCCCGCACGTTCAAGCGATTCCTTGACCAGCACCGATTCATTCAGCCGCATGAAGCCGTTATCAATGTGGAGACCGATGACACGGTGCTCCCCCAGTGCCCTGCTCAACAACACAAACGCCACGGACGAATCCACCCCGCCCGATACAAGCATGAACACGTTCCTGTCGCCGGCCTGCCTCCTGATGCGCTCCTCCGCCTGCGTGATGAACTGCTCCATCGTCCAGGTGCGCGCGCATCCGCACAGAGAAAGGAAATTGTCCAGCATCTTCTGCCCGTGCGGCGAGTGCGTCACTTCCGGATGAAACTGGAATCCGAACATACGCCTCCGCAGGTCACCCATCGCAGCAATGGGGCAATCCGCCGTTCCACCCAGAATCGCAAATCCATCCGGAACGCGGGTAACCGAGTCTCCGTGGCTCATCCAGACGCGCTCCACGGGCTCAAGACCCTCGAAAATCGCGTCGTGGTCAGCGATGCGAAGCTCCGCAATCCCGTACTCCTGGCGGTCGCCCCGCCGCACTTCCCCGCCCAGTTCCTTCGCAAGCAGTTGGTGGCCGTAGCACAGGCCGAGCACCGGCAATCCGGTGTGGAGCCAGCGGGCGTCAAACGGGGGCTGGTCCGGGCTGTGAACCGACGAGGGCCCGCCGGAAAGAATCAGCCCGCGAACGCCTTCAAGATTCGCCGGCGGCTCAGACGGGAGCATTATTTCTGAAAACACGCGGAGCCGCCGCACCCGGTTGGCGATGAGATGCGCGTACTGCCCGCCAAAATCGAGAACAACGATTCTCTCCTGCACAGGAACGTTCATCCGGTATCTCTCGGTTACGGGATTCACCCGCGGCAATCGTTCGCGGGCGGAAAAGGTGGGTAACAGACGCAGAAAGAACCCCGCGTATGCCTACGTACGCTATAAAAAACCTCCCGAGCGGTCAACGTCCCGCCCCGCCCGCAGCCAGGGCGATTTTGTCCTGAACCCGTCTACACCGTTATTCGCATCGGAAGCGGTGTCTGGACTCTGACGGCAAAGGGGTGGTTCCGTGCGGACGGAAATGAAGTTGTTTGCAGCTCTCACAGGCGCGTCAATTGCCCTTACAGCGGGCATTCTGTCGTGGTGGAGCGCCGCTATTCTGTCAATTCTGAGATGGGTTCCCCTCACGGACTCAGCGATCGCATGGGCGGCGTGTTCGGGCCTTGCGGCGGGGGTTTTTCTGGCATGGGTGTGGTACCGGAGAAACGCAGGCAGAGTGTTCTCGATTCCGATGGGCCATCTCGCGGTTCTGTACGTCATCTGGTCGGTGTTTTCTTTTGCGTTTTCCATGGGTTTTCCTTTTGGCGGGTTTCTCCTCGGGTGCCTTGCGGCGGTCTATCTCGGGCGTCGCGCCGCGTACGAGCGGTATGGCGGGGAGTGCGGGGTTCGGAAACAGGTGCGTTTCATCGGCTTCGTACTGGGCGTGGAGTGCCTTGGTGCGGGCTTTTTCGGTGCGCTGGGGGATCCGCATACATGGCGCTTCGTTCTTTCTCTTTTTGGCGCGGAAATGCTGGCTGAAAGCGCGATTCTGAGCCTTTTGACGGTTGTCGGCGTGTGTGCAGTTCTTGTCTCCGTGCAGATTGCGGTGGCGGGATGGATCGCCGGACGGGCCAGCCGGTGGGGGTCGTAACGGGGACGGTCGAGCTGGCGCTTGACATGGTGAGCGGGGATTTCGTATGCTAACTAACCGGTCGGTTAAACCGACTGATTGGTTGAGCTGCGACAGGAGAAAGCCCCATGAACAGGGACTCAGA
>Ga0116160_1003411_pt1 | contig 13912 bp, 10 predicted proteins | sample AD_JPNAS2_MetaG_FD_89879 | JGI IMG/M metagenome (GOLD analysis project Ga0116160, IMG submission 89879) | Active sludge microbial communities of municipal wastewater-treating anaerobic digesters from Japan - AD_JPNAS2_MetaG | ecosystem: Engineered > Bioreactor > Anaerobic > Digestate | place...
CCTCGCCTATGCCCACTCCATGGGCATCATCCACCGGGACGTGAAACCCTCGAACATCCTCATCGATGAATTTGACCAGGTCAAGGTGATGGACTTCGGGATCGCCCGCATGGCCCAGGGAGGGGGGCTCACCCTCACCGGCACGCAGATCGGGACCCTGATCTACATGAGCCCGGAGCAGATCCGCGACAGCAAACACGTGGATGAAAAGACAGATGTCTATTCCCTGGGCGCCACTTTCTACGAAATGCTCTCCGGCAAACCTCCCTACGATGAGGCCGCCTCCAGCGACTTCGACATCCGCGAAAGCATCATCTACAAGGAACTTCCCGATCCCAGGAAAATTTATCCCCGGATCACTGATGCAACTGTAGCCCTTCTCAAGGCAATGACCACCAAAGCCACAGCAAATAGGCTATCGATGCGAAAGATGGTTCAGAGAATAAGCGGTTTTGATCCGGGCGATCCCATCACCATAGGCAACGACGTGCCACCAACCCGGGATGACGATGTTAAAAAGCGCGGGAAGAAGTCTCCCTGGCTCCGCGTTGCCCTCATAGTGGTAGCACTTGCGGCTGCGGGGCTGTGGTACTTCAATCGTGGCGGGGCAAAGGAATCCACGCCCGGGCAGAAGCTAAGATCGGTGGAGATGGTGAATGTTCAGGGAGGAACTTTCCTGATGGGCACCAACTCTAAAGCGCCGGATGAAAGGCCGGTCCATAAAGTTAGTGTCTCTTCCTTCTACCTGGGAAAACATGAGGTTACCCAGAAAGAGTGGAAGGAAACCATGGGGACCAATCGTTCCCACTTCAAGGGCGACAACCTGCCTGTTCAAGCCGCCAGCTGGTACGATGCCATGGAATTCTGCAACCGCCGCAGTGAAAGTGAAGGCCTGGCCCCGTGCTACACCCTCCAGGGCGAAACCGTGATCTGCGATTGGAACGCCAACGGTTACCGCCTGCCCACGGAAGCGGAGTGGGAATACGCCGCCAGGGGGGGAATGCTCACCAAAGGCCACAAATACTCAGGATCCGATGACCCTTCCATGGTGGCCTGGCACAGCGGCAATTCCGGCCAAACGCTGCACAGCGGGGGATCCAAACTACCCAATGAGTTGGGTATTTTCGACATGAGCGGAAACCTCTGGGAATGGTGCTGGGATACATACAACAAACAATACTACAGCGTCAGCCCCGTATCCGACCCCAAAGGGGCCGGCTTCGGCACCACCAAGGTTGTGCGCGGGGGATACTGGGGCAGCGATGCGGTAAATTGCGCCGTGTCTGCCCGCGGTGTGAGTTATGATCCTAGATACTGGTATTATGGTTATGGGATCAGACTGGCAAGATCCCGTCTATGAAGGGAATAATCGTTTAGCCATCTGCATAGAACTACTTCGATTTGAACGAATGATATGTGGAGGCGGTTTATCATCGAGGATCCATTGAGTAGACTGATGGCAAGCCTGCGTAAAAATCAAGTCACCAGAACTCCAGGCGAAAAATCATCTTGACAAATACTCTTGTTGCAGGGGAATATCAAACCAATATGATGGAGGTGGTCCATGCTTATTATTCTGTTGTCGCTGTTGCTGCTGTGCATCTTTGCGCTACTTTGTGCTGACGTTACTTTCAGCCGGGACCTGCTCGAAAGGGCTCAGGCAGGAGACGCGGACGCGCAATACGATCTGGCTTCTTGCTATTATTATGGCTTAGGCATTCCTCAAAACTATGCTGAAGCCGCCAAATGGATTCGACAGGCGGCAGAAATGGGCGATTCCCAAGCTCAGTTCAACCTGGGAATGATTCACTACAAAGGTGAGGGTGTGGATCTGGACCATGGGGAGGCCGTAAAGTGGTATCACAAAGCGGCCGATCAAGGTAATACCCCAGCCCAAGTCAATCTGGGAAAAATGTACGAAATCGGCGAGGGTGTGCCTAAGGATTACACGGAAGCATCAAAATGGTATCACATTGCTGCCCATCTGGGTGATCCCAAAGCACAGTACAACCTTGGACTGATGTATAAAACTGGAGAGAGCGTGGAACAGAACTCCAGGGAAGCCGCAAAGTGGTGGCGCAAAGCGGCCGAACAAGGCGACACCCACGCACAGTACAACCTTGGACTGATGTACGAATCCGGCGAGGGCGTTTTTCAGGACTACGCAGAAGCAGTAAAATGGTTTCGCATCGCGGCGGACAGTGGTTATGCGGACGCGCAACACTCTCTGGGGCTGATGTACAGATTGGGTCAGGAAATAATGCAGGACTTCGAGGAGGCGGCAAAATGGTTCCGCAAGGCGGCAGAGCAGGGGCATGCCAAGGCTCAATACAACCTGTGTGTTTGCTATACTCGAGGAGATGGTGTGGTACAGGACTATCATGAAGCTGTTCACTGGTGCCGCCTGGCGGTGGAACAGTGCGATGCGGACGCGCAATACCACCTTGGCTGGATGTTTGCGAATGGAAAAGGTGTGGAGCAGAGTGATATAGAGGCGGCAAATATGTACTACCTTGCCGCGGTCCAGGGCCATGGCTGGGCGCAATGCAATTTGGGAGTGGCATATGAAAAGGGCCTGGGTGTCGTTCAGAACAAGGAGGTGGCATATTTTTGGTATCTGCTGGCAGTGCCAAACGGTTCCGATATGGCTGTTAATAACAGGGATTTTATAGCAGAGGAACTGACGAGTTCTCAGAGGGACATGGTGCAAGCCAGTGTGAAAAAGTTGTTCGATGAGCTGAGTAAGAGTCAGGTTGTGGCTGGAAAGTAAAAAACAAGACATCGAAAACCTGACCTGTGATCGATCGACTATTGATTCATGTAGATTCACGTCCCAGTGTTGGCCGGGAGGTTTGGGAAATCTTTTTCTTGACAGATGATTGCATGGAAGAATTAAATCCCCATCAGTACTTTTTGGAATCGGCAACGTTTCCAGGGGAGGTTGGTTATGACAGCCAGAAGCATTTCATGGTGTGCCTTTGCGGCATTGGCCGCGGCGTTTATTTTCATGTTGGCAGTGTGTGCCGGTTGCGTAAAATGTGATCCGCCCACAGATCTTACGGGATATGAAAAACCATTCGGAGTGGTCAGCGCCGAAGCGCCCAGTCCGCCCAAGAGCTTCAATGTTTTCATCGATGCCAGCCGCAGCATGTACGGGTTCACGGCGCCCAACAGCAAATTCCATGACATCATCAACTCCGTGATTAGCCGCATCCCCCAGGACGCCAAGATTCAGCTGTATGCTTTCGGACGCTCTTCCGTTGAGTTGGAAGGGGACTTGCGAAAGATGATGCACACGCTATCGGACAGGAATTTCTATTCCCAGACCCACACAGACCTCTGCAAGCCCTTTGACGAGCATATCCAGTCAGATCCCAATTCCGTGAACCTGATCATCACGGACATGGTTCAGTCCACGGAATACGCGGCCCAGGACAGGGCGATCTTTGCCCGGCTACTGAGGCAATATCTAGGAGAGGATGGATTTTTGTCTCTGATGGCCACCCAGGCGGATTTTCAAGGGGATTATTATACCGAGAAGGCCCCGTCTACGATTAAAGTTGGCGATGCATCAACACGACCTCTCTATTGTCTCGCTTTCGGGAACAGGAAATTCTCCAAATTTGTACAGGACAAGATTGGTACCCTTTTTGAGCACAGCTTTGAGTTTGGCACAACATCTGAGAACAAGCTGGAACGGGCGGATAACAGCGACAGGCGGGATGATCCCGAGAGCTTTATTTTTGAGCGTAACGATGAAGATCTGCCTGTGTCAGAATTCATATTGAAGAAAGGTCATACAGATTATCTGAAAGTTGCCATGTCCGGATATGAGGACCGCTTTGGCAAAACCCTGGACTATGCGGTTGCGTACAAAGGCAAGGCTGACAGCATATATACCGAGTTAAACGGGGCAGGAGGCATGATCCAGGCAGATTCTTTGGGGGATGACGGCAGGGTTAGCTTCAAAGTTCCTTTCAACAATAATGACCCAGGCGAGTACATAGTCCGGCTTACTTTCAGGAAAACCCTGCCCGGGTGGATACATCAGCTGAATACTGACGATGACACAAAAGCTGAAAACCTGAATAAAACGTACATGCTGGAGCCGTGGATGAGGTTTATCATGGACAATTTTGAGGACTACAAACACCTGGCAACCACGCAATATTACTTATATATCTGCAGGAAGTAGACATGGAGCATATCTTTTACTTTATTTTCTGGCCCAGTACGGCTTTGGCGGATTGGAGGGCTTACATGGTGCAGGGCATCGTCTCCTCGCTAATCCTGGCCGCCGCGGGAGCGGCTGTGTATATTTTCCTTCCCTACAACAGGAAATCAGAGCCGGTGAAGTTCTTTGCGTCATCAGGCATTGTCCTGCTGCTGGCACTGGTCTTCATCCTCTGGCAAACTTCAACCATACCCGATGAAATAGCCAGAGGAAACGACAAATTCATATACGGCCTTAACCACGTGCTTTCCACCGCGATCCTGGAAGTAGCAATGTTCTTCTTCGCAGGGTTGATAAACGGCGGCAGGAAGTACTTTTCCCGGCTATGGGAATACCTCAGGAAATAGGAGGGTAAGATGCCTTATTACGTATTTGCGGTAGGGGGCACCGGCGCCAGGTGCCTTGAGTCATTGCTCTTTCTCTGCGCTGCTGGACTGGGGCCGGCTGAGCTGCACCCCATCTTGGTGGATCCGGACAGCGGCAACGGAAACCTGAACCGGACCAAGGAACTGATCATCCGGTACAAGGCGATCAGGGACAGGATCGAAAACCCGCTTGAAGGTTCCCTCTTTTATACCAAGATGCTTTTCAACGAGAATGAGCAGGAGACTGATTCCGAAGTACGCACCCATATCCCGAATTTTTTCAATCCCAACTCGAGCCTGGACCGGGGAGAGAACACTCTTTCCCACTTCATAGACTACAATAACAGCCTGAAAGGTAATGAGGGGCAGTATCTGGCTGACCTGCTGTTCAGCAGCGACGAGCTGGAGATGGATATGGCCCAGGGTTACAGGGGAGTTCCTTCCATAGGATCGATGCTGATGTCCAACATCGAAAAGAGGAAGATGTGGGACGTGCTGGTGTCATCACTGCAGAACAGCAAGGGTTCGAAAGTGTTCATATTCGCGTCGGTGTTCGGAGGAACAGGTGCTTCGGGGTATCCCGTCATCAGCCAGCTGATAAAGAACAAAGCCCCCGGCGCCAAAGTGGGAGGCGCGTTGCTTCTGCCTTATTTCAGGCTTCCCGACCCCAATAACCTGATCCAGCAAAACAAAGCCCTGAAAAAAGAAAAGGTGCTTCCCAACTCCAACAGTTTCATGGTCAATTCCAAGGCCGCCTGTGATTTCTACCGGGACAATTTCGGCAAAATCGATTCCAACTACATCCTGGGCGATGACCTGGACAACTGCGAAGAATACAAGAAATACGCCATCGGGAGCAAGGAGCAGAAAAATGACGCCCATATGATAGAACTCTTTGCCGCTTACGCCGCCATGGATTTCTGGGAGAAGAAAGACAACAACTATAAGCCCTTTTACCGCATCCAGGTAAACAACCCCCAGGAAGACCAGACACCCGACTTCAGCATCAGCTCCCACGATCTGCCTCATATCCTGCGTAAAAAAGGACGGGCTTACCCGTTTGAACGCTTTGCGCTATTTTGCCATTACCTGGACGAAGTATGGGATCTGGCAGAGAAGCAATCAGCAGGACTCCTGGACAAGATCACCTGGCTGAGGAACAATACCCTGAGGGGCCGGGACGTTCTAGCCGGCAAAGAAGAACTACAAACCCTCAAAGAGTTCTGCGACAGCTTCAGGGTCTGGATAAATCAAAACCACAGCAACAAGGCCCCCCTGGCCATCCTGGACGAAAACATGCGCCTCGCATGTCTGCTCAGGGATGACCAGGACAGATACAGAAACCGGCCCATAAGCAGGCTTGACACTAAGCTATGCCGCGGCAAAGCCAGCGGAAGCACCCTAACCGAGACCCTGCTGAGGGCAGCTTCCAGAACAGAAATCACGCTAGAGGGGGTGAGATAATGTCACGCCATTTACTGCCAAAGATCAAGGGAAGCCTGAATATAACCATCCCCGGCGAGTGGGTGGACTTCACAGACGACTTTTCGACCTTCCAGGGCAACATAGAGATTCCGGAAACCGCCCAAATCAACGTGACCTCTATTCCCTCACCCTGGGCCAGGATGATCCTTTTCAGGGACGCAGTCCGGGACAAAGGCCACCAGCTTCACATGGAAGCGATGTCCAGCATCCTGGACGTCATCGAGATCATTTTTTCCAAGAAGAGGATCGGTATGGCCCTGGAAACCAGGCAAATTCATCTGCAGGCAGACAAAGCCCCGAACAGGTTCCACGAAATCCTGAACAAGCTGTACCCTGGACAGGAGAGTGGCAGGGCCGACATTTCGCTAACCCTTGTGCTGGCCAAGCAGGGCAACGAGACTTTCGTGCTGGCAGGCAGCAGCCCCCACACCCTGTTTTTCACACCCCTGGACCTGAAGCTCAAACGCAAGATCAAGCGTTATTTCAAGGAAAAACCCGTTACTCTCGCTGAGCGGCCTCCGGAGTTCCAAAAATGGTTCAGCAATGTTTTTCTGCCCAGGCTGAGAGAATTGAAGGCATTTCCTTCCCTGGTCAACGCGCTGGAAGCGCAGGACGGCATAGGCGCAGGCCGCAATACAAAGCTTCCGGATAACAGATCATTTGAGCCAAGCGCTTTGTTTGGAACCAATGACAGATACCATGGCCTGTTTGACCAGACCAACACCTTGGGGCCCGACAGCCCCATCTTACTTGTAACCAGTGTAGAAGGCGTGGAGAATCCGCCCATAGTGATCGACACATCGCAGAAACTCAAAGACCAGACAATGTACGAAGATTATACCTTTGGGAAAAATTGGACGCCGGAAGATCTGTACAACATGGATCGCGAGGTTTTGCCCGGTGAAGTCCTTAAGTATCCGTGGATCCTCCCTAAGTACGATTTTCTGCAACCCTGCATCATGCGCTACCGCTACAAGCTGAACGACGAATTCCTGATCATGGGTGATAAAAGCAACGAATTCAAATACCTGCCTCCATTAACGGAAAAGTACTTCCAGTATTTCACTCCGGAGGAGGCAGATAAATACCTCAGCATCATCTACGATGGGCCGCAAAGCGTAAAGGTGAGGCTCAGAATACCTTTACAGGGCGGCATTCTTGAGGTGGAAAGGAGTTACCGGGGAGCATGGGGGGTGAGCAGAAAAGAAGACTGCATAATCGAATTTGACGATCTCGACATCGGCACTCCTCTTCCGCACCTTGTTATCTGGCCAAAGCTCAACCCGGCTAACTGGAAATATCCTTATTACTGCATGATATACGGAGAGCGCTACAACGGGCAGTCTGAAGAAATAACATCCATGACATTCCTCGATTCGGCAAAGAAGCCAATCCCCTGCAAGACAGCGAGGAAATCCAAATCGGTTGACATCTCGGAACTCGACACACTGCCAACATACATTGCCGTGAAGCACAATGAAAGCGGCTGCGTGGGCTTCATGCTGCTTGACCATAAGAAGATACCCGCATACACCCTCAACATCACTGAGGCTACGGTGGGGATAGATTTCGGCACCTCACACACCACCATCGCGATGAAAATCAACGGCCACACAGAGATCCTGCAATACAGCGCCCCGGGCTCCGGGATAAGCCTGAACAGAGAAAACTTCATATCCGCCTTTGAATTCAACGAAAGCCAGATGCAGAGCGGGAACATCCCGATGCTGGTTAAAAACAACCTGAGCCAGTATCTGTATCCAAACCGGCTCGGGCTGGGCAATTCAGACGAGGAAACCAGTTTCCCGCTGCCGACCATGGTGATCAAAGCCGAGGGTCCCATCAATCCTCAAGCTCTGCTCGATTACTCGGTGAACTTTTCCAAAAGCGAGTTTTTCCCTTACGCCCAAGCTTCGGTCGGGATTGGCAAAGCTGTCAGCCAAATGTCTGATTTGAAGTGGAATCACGACCTAAACAACCAACAGGCCAGCGAAGAGTACCTGAAAATCCTAATCAACCTATTGCGCTGTGAGCTCATCAAAAGGCGGGTGGACCCAGAAGTTGCCTCATATCTGTGGGCGTATCCACGCTCTTTCTCGGGTAACGACAAACAGAAATACAAAACCATGTGGAGTAAAATTTTGGGAGCCAAAGGGCGAGACAATACCGATGAGAGCAAGGCCGCCCTGATGTACTTCGACCATACCAGACTGATATCCGCGCAAACGCCGGGCATGGTCATCATAGCAGATGTGGGCGGTGGATCATCAGACGTATCAGTTTGGAGGAACGGCAACATCCATCTGTTGAACAGTTCACTCTGGGCCGGCCGGGACCTGGTTGGGTTTAAAGACGTTAACGGGAATCACTCTGTGATATATGACACCCTGAGGAAAGAGTATAAAGAAATTGCTGATCGTTATTTGAAGTTTGACGATTACCAGACCCACCTCAATTATATCCTTTACTCACTGAACGACGGCCAGTTGTCCGGATTATCCCAGAGCAGCCGCATGTATAAAGTCAGGTTCCTGATAATATACTTCTTCAGTTCCCTATTCTACGAGATAGGCCTGCAGTGCCGCAGGTTTGCAGACGGGAACCTGAGATCCTTGGACGTTTGCCTGGCGGGCAACGGATCCCGCTTTGCCTGTTGGAGCGGTCAGGGGGACAGGATTAACCCGATCGACGGCAATATCTACAAAAGCATCATCAGGGCTTCGATGGGGCTTGGCGGCAACGTCGAGATCAATTTGCAAACATCCTCTGGTAAAAAATGGGAAGTTGCCGTTGGCCTGTGCGAAGGCAACCAGTCGATGCTAAACCAGCAGACAGAAAATGGTCCTGTGATAGCAGAAACATCATTCCTGAGCGGGCAAAAAGTAGATTCTGGCACAGGCATTGAAGATTTCAGCGCTAGACTAAAGCCTAATATAAACGATATGGAGTTGAGGCAGGATGAATCAGAACTGGTTAAATTCCATGATCTGCTCTTCGCAGAATTGTCCAAATCCGATGTTTATACCCGGGACATGCGACGCGAGCCCCTGCTTTGCGATCTAACTAAACTGAAGCGCGAATTGCTGGGGAACTGGGACGGATTGGTTGGTCTGATCAGGGCTGAAGCCGATAATAACCTGACAAACTTCAACACAATATCAAGTTCCTTGTTCATTTTGGGAATGAAAGCAGTGATTAAGAGGCTGCACGAATATCTGGGACAGGGGCAGGCTGATGACGGCAATTGAGTTTGTCCTGCTTGGACTAATCGTACTATTGGCGGGGGCACTGGCATTCCTCTACCTTATGTTTTTCAGGGAGAGGGGCGAAATCAGCCATTCCCTGCACGAACTTTGGCATCGCCATAACGGGAGTAAACCAGATAACAGCAAGATCCCGGTTTTGGAAAAAAGGATCCAGGTTCTTGAGGCAAAGATCACAGAACTTTCCGGGAAGAATAAAACTGGAGAGAGTGACTCTGGAACGAAAGGTCAAAATCCTGGCATGCTCGATTCAGATTACCGGGAAGACCAAAACGCGGATAATATCGGTGACCAATTTCAAAGCACTCAGGGCGCCCAGGGCAATGGACCTGACAGAGGCTCAAAACCGGAACCGACAAAACAGAAGGAAAACCGGTTGTGGGTTGAGAAGACTACGGACGGGTTGAAGCGCCTGCAAAAGGCTGATAAGCCCAGCGGCATTTTCCTGGTTGAAGTAAACAAGAAGTTCCAGTTCCATTTGGCCAACATGGATCCCGGGGATCTGGTGAACTACACAATGCTGTATAAGGAAATCATTCAGTTCCCCGCGGCATATACGACCGTTGCCCGCATGGAAATGGAAGAGTATCCGATCTACGAAAAGCAGAACCAGTATTTCATATTCCGCAAGAAAGGTAAGATAAAAATAGAACAGTAAAGGAGTCATGCTATGCCACTCGATTTTCTTGTAGTGCTGATAATCGGCTTTGCAATCTGGGAAGTAGCAATTGCGAGAAGGCGATATCTTAGTTCAAAAAGAGCCTATGAAGCGGCCATCGAGAACCAGCGTTTCCTGAGCAAAGCTCTGGAGCAGTCGGATGAAGAGAGTTTTGCTACTTTAAAAGAAGATTACAGGAAGGTAAATCCAGCAGCCGATTATATTGCCTCCTGCTCCCAGAACGGACAGCAAGTAAGCGTCAATGATTTCATGCGCCTGCTTTCACGGGGATCCGAGAAAGCGATCAGCGAAATGAACGCCACGGCAAACATCCTACCCATCATTGGGCTCATGGGGACTTTTGCGGGGATCATCATAGGTATCACCAATATTGATTTGCGGAATGAAAATATATCCGAAGCCATACAACCCCTCATATTCTCTGCCGGGTTTGCCTTTAGCAGCAGCCTGGTAGCCTTGATATGTTCGGCCATTCTGAAGTATTATTCAGGGATATGGAGGCACGAGAGCGACCAGAAGATCGAATTCACCGAGAGAAAACTGCTTGTTGACTATTTACCCAAAGGATTGGGAACCTCGACTGACGAGGTATTCGCGAAATCCGTGCGCAGGCTGGAGCGTTCCGTAAGAGGTTTTTCTGAGAATTTCCAAACCGTAAGCACAGAATTTATAGACAAGTTCAAGCCCCTTGTGGAGGAACAAAGGAATTCCAATGAGAAGACGGCGCAGCATATTGACAGTATCGCCGCTAAACTGGAGGATAACGCCAGAGTCTTGACGGCTGTATCGGACCGGCAGAAAGAACAGGTGGAAGCGGTCACCGAAGTAAGCAGGAAGCTATCTGAGGCCAGTGACGCCCTGCAGGCCAGCATGAAACTGGCCAGCGAGAACCTTGAGAAGTTTGTTCAGTTGGGCGCTGACATGCAAACAGAGATCAAAAATCTCAATGCTCCTCTGACAAAAGCCATCACAGGCCAGAGCGAGTCGGTGGAAACGCTGAAGACCCTCTACAAAGATCTGGCTGCGTACAACACAAGTGTGGACGGGTATATTAAAGCGTTCAACGCCAAGCTGGATAAGTTCGGAGAGGTAGGCGACAAGGTCCACGAGGTAAAGGCCGAATTTGCAGGGTTCAAAACATCTTTGGAAACAATACTGAAACAGATCTCCGAGCAGGCACTGCTGATCCAGAAGGAACTTCAAGACAGCTTCGGCGAATACAACCGGAGCCTGCAAACCCTGTTTGCGGACGTGATCGACAACCGGCGTGAAGTAAGCATGTCCTACTACGACCCCGAAGTGATGAAGCAGGTGGCGAAGCTGTCCCAAGACAATAATGCGATGCTTGATAATATGGACAAATATCTGGGGACCCTTGACAGCAGCACCAAGACTCTGGTGGGCACCATCAACTCCCTCAGGGGCTGGGGTATCTACAGAGTAAAGAAGGACAAGAATAAAGGCAATAAGAAGGATTATAAGAAGGACGAAGGAAAATGACTTCCGAACATAAAGACGAACTGAACTACTGGCCAAGCTTCGTCGATATTTTCGCCTCGCTGTTCTTTATTTTCCTGATCCTGTTTTCACTGTACTACGCAAGCGAAAGACTGACTTCCGAAGCAGTGAAAAGGGATTTGGAGGACTTGAAAAATCTCGCCAGAGAAAATACGGAAATTGTATTGGATACTTTGAGTGTGAACTTTTATATACCTTCCAAGGTCTTCTTTGATACAGACGAGCACGTACTTAAACCAGAAGGCAAATTGATCGCCAGAGAAATGGGCGAGTCATTCGGAGAATTCATGCAGGAGCCAGTGTTGAACGATAAAGGCGAGTACGACGGAGTATTCCGTTACAGCAAGTACTCAATAATCATCGAAGGTCATACCGACACAACAGCAGGTCCGTACAGAAATGACCCGCTATCTTTGAACCGCGCCAACAGCCTCATTAAAGAGATGAAATTCAACATACCATCAGCCATTCGCGACAGTATAGCCTTCATCCCCGTGGGTTATGGCGAATCCAGGCCGAAGTACTTTCCGGACATGGATGAATTGGATTATGAGGGCAACCGCAGGGTAGAAATCAAGATACTGCCGAAATTTAACGAGACCCAACTCAAGGTGTGGAAACAAATCCTGAAAGACAGGAACGGGGATTGAACTGCAGGTTAATTGAGGCAACATGCGTTTGGAAGTCCTGACATCAAAACACCGGCAGAGGATACTCGCCGGGCTGGTCCTGATCCTGGCGCTGGGTCTATTTTCGTGCAGGGAAAGCGAGAGACATAAGGCAAAGCGTATGGGGTTGGATTATGAGCAAGAGAGTTCGGCCCCAGATCCTCGCAAGGCGGTGGATTTCAGCATTGCAGACACGCTGTTTGAAGAAGAAAGCAGCATTGTATCTGTCAGTCCAAGCACTGCGCCTTTGATCATCGCCGATGCGCTACCGTCGGGTCCTATGGCGATGGAAGACTCGTGGACTGTTGTCGATGTTTATGACGGAGACACGATAACGATATCCAACAGCTACGGAGAACTCAAGGTGCGCCTGTTGGGCTATGATACGCCGGAAATGCGGGACGCGGACCCTTTCAACAAGGAAATGGCGACGGAAGCCAGGGACTATCTTAGGTCTCTCATCATCGGGCAGACTGTCCGCCTTAGGCTAGACCGACAAAACATCCAGCGAGAGCACCTGGACAGATATGGCCGCACCCTTGCCTATGTTTACAGGGAGTCTGACAAATTATACGTGAACGCCCAGATGATGCGGATGGGTTACAGCCGGGAATACGAGAAATTCGCTTTTGAGGACCTGAGATACTATCGCACTCTGGCGGCCCAGGCCAAAGAAGAAAACAGAGGCCTTTGGGCGTATTGACAGATTTCAGTGAATTGGCTAGCTTGTATAATAGGAGTATGGGCAAAGGCGTCCAGATTGAAGGTTTATGATATAAAAGATCGTTTGGAGCTGTCCGCCCAGATAATTTTCTTGACATAATTATTAATCCGCGGTTTGGGTACGGTAGCGTCTTTCATCAAGCCGCAGACGCAAACACGAACTGAACGGGGAAGACGCAAAGGCACCCTAACAGCCGTTGTATACGGTTGTAACGGCATCAAGAGGTTGATATCTTTAAGGGAGAAGACATGAATTCTGTTAAAGGCTTTTTACTATGCGCTTTGCTGCTCTGTGGAGCGCTGGTTTGTGGCGCGCAGTCATACGAGTGGCAGTGGGCTACACAGGCGGGCGGAATAAGCGATGATAATGGACGCGCTATTGCAACAGACAGCCAGGGAAACAGCTACGTTACCGGAAATTTCGATGGGAACAATACGTTCGGTTCCACTACCCTCATAAGCAACGGAGCTATCGACATCTTTATTGCCAAACTGGACAATGCCGGCAACTGGCTCTGGGCGAAGAAGGCAGGAGGTACAGGTAACGACTATGGGAGAGATATTTGCATAGACACTGCTGGCAATGTCTATTTGACAGGATATTTCTATAGCAACACGGCCAGTTTTGGCGCTACCACCCTCACAAATACCGCCAGCGGATATCCTGACATCTTTGTCGCCAGTCTGGATAGCAACGGCAACTGGCGCTGGGCAAAAAAAGCAGGGGGTATCAACAGTGATTATGGACGTGGCATCGCCATAGACGGCACAGCTAACATCTACTTGACAGGTCATTTTACCGGCACGGCCAGTTTCGGCTCACTAACACTTACAGGATCTGATGACGCATTTATAAAGACCTTTGCGTAATACCAAAGTGTCCAGCTTTCCAGGATCTACTTTGTAGTTATCCACAATTTTTCCAGAATTTCCCAACATGAACCCTGAAAAAGCTCAGTTATCCACATATTTTGCCC
>Ga0116160_1003464_pt1 | contig 13737 bp, 8 predicted proteins | sample AD_JPNAS2_MetaG_FD_89879 | JGI IMG/M metagenome (GOLD analysis project Ga0116160, IMG submission 89879) | Active sludge microbial communities of municipal wastewater-treating anaerobic digesters from Japan - AD_JPNAS2_MetaG | ecosystem: Engineered > Bioreactor > Anaerobic > Digestate | place...
GAAAATTACGGATGAATGGAAATCGCTCTCCGGTCATCTGGAGGCCACGTGTTACCAATACATACAGGAACTTGGTGAAAACGCCTATTCCGCGTTCAACGCGATCACCGACTTTGCATCGCATCCTCCCGAAAACCGCTGTGTTTACCGGGACCGTCACAGTTACCAGCAGCTCGCAGGCGCATGGCTGAGCGCATTTCATGATGAATGCCGAAAGCCGGATTTCAGTTTGTCTGATTACCTGGTCAAACTAGCCGGCGGCGATGAGAAAAAGAATTGATTGTTTTTCTAAATATGAGACTGACAAAAGAAAAAGCACAGCAAATTATCTATAAGCACCTGATAGCACAGGTGCCGCGTAATTTTGAGATTCAGGACGGCATTCCTGCAGGCTGCATTCTCTATGGCGTGCCAAAGGATGAACCCTGCTGGACGGCCCGGATAGCTCCGGAAAAAACGATGGTCGGTCCAAGCCGTATCATCTGCATCAGCAAGCAAACAGGCAGGATTATTTATGACGGGTTTACGAATGAGGAGTGAGATTAGAAGCTATCTTTTGTAAAAAAATATCTAAAGGATTACAGGTGACGAGTACCACACGTGAGGCTATGTATAATGCATCATAAATATTTACCTTGGATAATTGCATATTATTCATTTTATTCTTGCAATGTATTGTCAAATTAGTAATATTCACACGAAATTAGCAAGAAATAAAAAAAATATAAAAAGCGGTAAGCGTATATTACAAGATCTGACCGTGACCCAAAACATGAATACTTCAAACAAAGAGGCAAACTCAGCTATTGCGCGTGTAGATTTTTCTCACCCTGAATCATGCGCCAAGTCTCGTCCTGTGAATTGCACGATAAACGGACATGTTGTCATACCAAGTAAGAAAAACTGGTCGCAGCTGTTGGTTGCTATTACCGAATGGTTCATAGCAAAAAAGAATCCCCGTCTTCTTGATCTTAATAGGCGACCTATTTACGGATCTAAAGCATTCTTTATGTCGGTGAAAAACCCATACTTGGCTTGCGCCCAATTGTCGAACCGCAAATGGGTGTGCACAAATTATAATCCACAGACCGTCATTACTATTATAGGAAAGCTTTGCCGCTATTGCAGTGTGTCATTAAACAATGTAATCATCACTTATGCGCAGAAAGACTCTTCTGTATCGCGACGGGTAAAGGAACAGACGCATTCTCATATACCGAAAACCGTTATCAGCGACAAAACCAAGACTGCCATTATAAGCATACTGGAAAAGCATTTTCCGAACGGCATACGACCGGACTCCATCATCGATATAAACAAACTGAAGAATATCTATCGCACTGACACCGGTGTAGGTCTACCTTCAGAAATAGAGATATCATCATTGTTATACGAAATAGGAATCAGTCATGGTAAAAAAGTTTTTATCTTCCCATCTAGCAGTAAGAAAAGTCTCAAGGCGCTGATTGACGATCTTGTATCTGAAGGTTATCGCTTATTTTACTATAATGAGTTTTATAAAATACATGCGAAATATTTACAACAGATACACATATTTTCCGCTGAGTTGTTAAGGTTGGTTTTGTCTTCGTTATTACCGTCATTATATTACACAAAAAAACATTTCAGCGTGACAAAAAATGAGTCTGCCGAAGGTGCATTGTCAAGTTGCTTTGCGTCGGCGCACAGCCTGTCATATCAGCAATTAAAAGAAAGACTGCCATACCTGCCACTTGAAAAAATCAAGCAGATATTAGCACAAAACAGCGAATTTATTTGGGTGAATACGGGATTGTATACCCACATAAGTAATATCGAAATTGATGAAGTTGAACGGTTAACCGTTGAACGAAAAATCAAAACAGAAATTACCGAATGCGGGTATGTTTCCCTTGCTACCTTTGATGTTTCCGCAAGTTTTGAACGTAACCCCGCACTATCGGAAACCGCTGTTAAAAACGGGCTATTTCAGATATGCCTTGCCGACCGTTATGAAAAGCGGGGCAACATCATAACATCAAAAGGCGCGGTGTTGAACTCCGTTGCCGTATTTAAGGACTACTGCTTATCGCGCGAACGCCTGACGTTAGACGAGCTTATTGAGCTTGAGAAGGTAATCAATGGCAGGGTTAATAGCCAGTCGCTGTTTGTCGCCTATGACACAATGATTCGCATAGACAAGCGCACCTTTGTAAGCGACGATGAAATCAGATTCGACAGTGAAGCCGTGGATGCTGCGCTGGGCTTGTTCGTCCGCAAGGATGTTATTCCACTCCAGGCTGTGACGAGTTTCACTTCATTCCCTTACATAAACGGCTATTCGTGGAATTTATATCTAATCGAAAGTTATTGCAGGAGATTCAGCAAGAGGTTTATGTATCAATGCCTATCGGTCAACAGCAGGAACGTTGGAGCAATATTCAAAAGGTCAGCGGGTTTCACTGACTACGCTGAAGTACTAGCCGCAGTCGTGGCAAATGCGGGGATAGAATTGGATATGATAAAAGTCGGCGACTTTCTGTTCGATAGTGGTTACATTGCCCGGAGAACAAGCGTCATTTCCGACGTCATTACAAAAGCACAAGTATTAAGGGAAAGGCAATTTTAGGGTAATGTACGCATACACACACGATAAACAGACAGGCGGATTGCTTCTCAATAACAGCACAACCCTGTTTTCCAAAGAACCACGACCGGTATATTACTATGAACTTGATATTCTGGGTTTCGATAAGCATTGGAACTATGCCAAACAGGATAAACTCCCCTATATGTGGGCAGAAGCGAACTGCTACTGGTATCGTGGGAGCATAGTTGCAAAAACAAAGGGCGGCTCGCTTTATACGGCACCAGAGTTGGAGTTCGCAGTTGATGCGAATAATGCGCGGGTGCTGCCAGACGGCGAAACCCTCCTACCGGTCGATATTGCCACTATGGTTCAGAAAAACCGTGAACTGCTCGAAGTTATAGAGCAGGTTACCGCGAAGAAGATATTTGACGCGTACAAGCGTCATCATAAGAAGTTGGATGTCTTTCACGTGGCTTTTTCAGGTGGCAAGGATAGCATCGTCCTGCTGGAACTCGTGAAAAAGGCGTTGCCCAGGAGTAGCTTTGTCGTTGTATTTGGCGATACGGGCATGGAGTTTCCCGATACTTACGATGTGATTGATAAGATCGAAGAACAATGCCGTGCCGATGGGATAGAATTTTACCGTGCTGCTTCACATCTAAAACCGGAGGAAAGCTGGCGGCTTTTCGGTCCACCTTCACGAGTGCTTCGTTGGTGCTGCGCGGTACATAAGTCTGCACCTCAGACACTGAAACTTCGCGAGGTGCTGGGCAAGAACGAGTATGTCGGCATGGACTTTGTGGGTGTTCGTGCCCATGAAAGTGCAACGAGAGCCGATTATGACTATGAGAATTATGGCAAAAAGCAAAAGGGACAATACAGTCATAACTCCATTTTAGAATGGACTTCAGCGGAAGTCTGGCTTTATATCTATTCCAACGGACTTGTGATAAATGGGGCATACAAAAAAGGTAACTCGCGGGCTGGATGTTTGTTTTGCCCAATGGGAGGGGGAAAAGGTGACTCGTTTCAGCGGCTATGTTACCCAAAAGAGATTGATCGATTCATAGACATTATTAAAAGCATGAATGCTCGCGATTTAGGTAATCCAATTGCTTTAGAAACATATATTACTAATGGTGGTTGGAATGCTCGAAAAAATGGACGCGACTTAAAAATAAGTACACCGCGCTATCAAGATGAAATCAGGGATGGAAAACTACAAATTACCATCACTAATCCTACATCAGATTGGCGTGAATGGATTAAGACGCTTGGTGAAATTCCGTTTGAATATGAAATCGTCAAAATGAAAGATGGGTATTCTGTTAATGTGCCTGAACGTCTATTGAAAGATCAACCTGCTTTCATAAAAAAATTCAAGCAAACTTTAAAAAAAGCAGCACATTGTGTTGGTTGCCGGGTCTGCGAATCAAACTGCCGCAATGGCTGTATATCATTCAATGGCGGATTGAAAATCGAGGGTTGTCTTTATTGCGGTCAATGCCACGAAATAGACAATGGGTGTCTGGTATATCACTCGCTTAGATTACCGCAAGGAGGAGGTAAATCGATGAAAAGTATTAATTCTTTTGCAAACCATGCGCCTAAACTTGACTGGGTTAAAGATTTTTTTGAAAAGAAGTCCGACTTTTGGACGAGTAATAATTTAGGTCCGAATCAAGTGCCTATGTTCAAACGTTTTCTTCGGGAAAGTGGTTTGCTTGAAAATAATAAAATCACAAGATTAACAGAAATTATAGGTAATATTGGCTGGGAAAGTGAAAATGCGTGGGGAATTATCCTCACTAATTTTGCCTATAACACGCAATGTGAGTGGTATATAAGAAACCTCGAAATAGGACATGTTTACAAAAGAGATATTGTGTCGGATATGCTTATTGCTGATGGTGTAAGCAAAAGCGATGCTACTTCTATAATGAATGCTTTCAAACGTCTCTGCGCTCTGCCGTTTAGCACGAAGCTTAACTTTGGAACGGTTACCGAAAAAGGTCGACAGATTGAAACGCTTACCCGAGGCAAATCCACACTCACTGATAATCGCGTTGTCCTATATGCGCTTTATAAGTTTGCGGAGACCTGCGAGGGGTATTACCAGTTTACGCTCACGCGTCTGCTTGACCACACGATTGAATCGGTCGGTATCAGCCCCACGCAGATTTTCGGCTTCGACCGCGATGATATGGAGAAGATCCTTCTTGGACTTACCGCGAAGTACCCGGATTTTATCAATGCCACGTTTACGCATGACCTTGATAAAATCACCCTCCGCGAAGATAAAACATCCTCCGATGTACTAACCCTATTTTGAGGAGAATTGGCAAGATGAATAAGTACAGCGAGTATTTCGATATCGACCAGGAATATTTCCCTGAAATCAATGAATCATCCATTAAGGCGGGGGTTGATTGGCAAAAGACTTTCCCGCACAAGACATTTGTCGATCTCTTGAAAGCATCCGAGCGCATGCTTGCCCGCGCCACCAACAGCGATAAAAAAGGTATTTGGATTGAAGGTGCATATGGCACAGGTAAATCCCGCGTCGCATGGACGCTGAAAAAACTGTTAGATTGCTCTGATGACAAGCTCAAAGCATATTTTGCTGAATACGATGCTTTGCAGAAGGAACCAGACTTGCGTGACAAAATTCTCGGGCATAAGCAGGGCAAAATCATAACGGCATATCGCTACTCTTCCAGTAGCATTGATGGCGACCGTGCCCTTATCATGGCGGTTTATGAAAGCGTAACAAAAGCGCTTCGTGACGCGAAAGTAGCCTACAAGGGCGAGAACACTCTGCGTGGCGGCGTTGCTGCGTGGCTATCGGATAACGAAAATAAAGTATTCTTTAATACACTTATGGCCCTGCCAGAATACAGGGGATTGGGTAGCTTTGCAGGAAAATCTACAGATGACATCATTGCCTTGTTAAATAATCCAAGCGCGAACGTCGATATGTTGATGTCTGACATATTATCACTTGCGGACCGCAGAGGCATAACCGCGCTTTCAACAAACATGGATGATTTGATTGCCTGGCTTACCGACATTATTGATCAAAATGGGCTAAAGGCCATCGTCCTTGTATGGGATGAATTTTCAGCCTATTTTAAGAAAAATCGAACATCCCTTGATGGGTTTCAAAAGCTTTCGGAACTTTCTAATCTGAAGCCGTTCTATCTAATGATAGTCACACACATGTCCGGCTCTATCTTCAGTGAAATTGATCAGACGGGGAAAATTGTCCGTGATCGCTTTGTCCGTAAAGAGATCGAGCTGCCGGATTCAATTGCTTTCGAGCTGATTAAACACGCCTTAAAAGTTAAGGATACACAAAAAGAACAATGGGACGCTCTTGCCGATGACCTGAACAGCCGCATGCCAATAATACGGGAAGCAGTTCGAAAAATGGTATGGAAAGATGTAAAAACAGGCGATGAAGTATTGAAAGGAATGCTGCCACTTCATCCGCTGGCAGCGTTGCTTCTCAAGAATATTTCAAGCGCATTCGCTTCAAACCAGAGAAGCATGTTCAACTTCATCAAGCACGCAGAAACTGAAGATTTACAAGCGTTTCAATGGTTCATTGAAAACCATAGCCCTGATAATGCCGATATCCTGACGATTGATTATCTGTGGAATTTCTTTTACGAAAAAGGCACTGATGGATACGGTACCGGAGTAGGCAAGAGTAATCTTGAGTTTATCATTCGCACTATTCTTGACACGTTCCCCAAGAACGAGCAAAGATTGAATTCCGAAGAAAAGCGAGTCCTGAAAACTGTGCTGATGATGCAAGCAATCAGTCAGAAACTTGGCGACAGTGTAGACTTGTTTCTGACCACCAGCCAAAATTTAAACTATGCGTTTGAGGGTACGGAATTAGAACAAAATCGCGCTATTAATATCGTAAGCAAGCTGGTAAGTGATGGTATCCTGTATGAAAAGCCTATGGGCGGAGGTAAAATTCAATATGCCGCTGCCGCTGTTTCCGGCGACCAGGCACAGATTGACAATATAAAGAAGCGTATTTTTAGCGATACAAGAACCGCATCACTGGTGTCAGGCGGTGACCTCGTGACCGCGCTTACCCTTTCGCCTGCTCTCCGTTTTCGCTATGATGTTATGCCCGTGACTGTTGAGAACTTCACAGCCACGATTAACAGAATAACAAACGAGCCGTCGACATATAGATTCCGCGCTGTGCTATCTTTTGCCCGTAGTGATGAGGAGCAGAATAAAATTAGAGAACTTATCAGGGGTGCGATGAATGACAACCGCTATGAAAACATCGTGTTCATCGATGCATCTTCAACCGTACTTGGCGCAGAGCGTTTTGAGCAATGGGCAGACCATGCCGCCAATGAGGAATACTGGAGGACAAAAGATGTAAAACTTGCTGACGAGATGGCACGCAAGACAAAGGTAATTCTTGAGGACTGGAAGACGGATGTTGCCAGCAGCACATTTACAGTCTTCTCAAAATACGCAAAAACTGGAGAACCTTATGGAAACGCATCTTCCGTGCTTGCGGCATTAACAAACATTGTTACAAAAAAACATCTCTTATCATTCGACAATGCAAAGGTCAGCGAACAGATGTTCATCGTCTCACAATTACCGTCCGGGGCAAAATGCGGTATCACGCAAACTTGTGGAGGTGTGTATCAACAGTCCTTTGTGATACCGCTTATGCAGGGGGCTTGGCAGATACCAGAATATTGGAAATCTTCACCCACACTGCCGCTTTCAAAGTTGAAGCGAGAAGTTGATGACCTTGTTAATAACGCTTTTCAACGTGAAGGACGCATCTCCATTCGTGATATTTTCGACTGGCTAATTGGTCAGGGATTTATGCCGTGCAACCTGTACGCTCTTTTAACGGGTTTTTTACTTAAAGAATACGCTATTGACACCTATCGTTACAGCGACGGCGAAACAGGCGATAGGATGAACGCCGATAAAATGGCAGAGATTATCGGTGAGTGCATGAAGCATATGAACACACCAATTCCTCGTTATAAAGATAAGTACATTGAAGTGATGACCAAGGAGCAGATGGCGTTTATTGACTTTGCGAAAACTGTTTTTGGCATCGCGGATGACGTATCCATAGAACAAGCCGCGATTCGAATTCGCACCAGACTGAAAGACCTTGGTTTCCCTATATGGAGTTTCAAAGAGATTGATAAGAATGGCCTTGAGGATTTCATTGATAAAATTGTGGCAATTGCCAACCCAAATAACACTGGAGATAATGTTGCGAAAATAGCAGCGGCACTCGGCAAGTTGTCACTTCAGACACCGACAGCGGCACAAAAGCTCGCCACGCTTCTTACTAAAGAAAACGCTTCAAAAGCTATGAAAGAGTATTTACAGTATTTTGAAGGTGGCGAAGTCCTGTCATTAGCTGACGAGATAGGTGTCTCGGATGTGCTGCTCGATGTGAGGCGACAAGTCGCTTCAGGCGAGGCATTGTGGCTTTGGGATAAGGAAACCGGGGAAGATGAAATCCGAAAATTGCTCACGGATTACAAAATTGTGGCTGCAAGCAACCGTATTAATCCGAAGGCATCTTCTCTTTCCTCCTGTATAGGAGAATGGTGCGAGAAAGCTAAATCTATAAGAATGCCGGCCGCAGCACTAGTTACGGAGGTCCATGCACTAAAGGCTTTATTCCATATTCTGCGTGATATGTCATTAAGTGGCGAACTTCAATATGACAAGCGGAAAGCGTTCCTCAACGAACTGACAGCCAACTTAAGTCAATTTGAAGAATTTATTACTACAAAAATAGATGTATTCAAAAACATATATTCATTCCACTTGACGGGCTTCAGTGACAGCGAAGTATACATCCTTTATTCCAAGTTACCGGTGACTTCCTTTACATCAGATAAAGTTGATTGTGAAAAGAATGTAGCGACGCTTGCTGAAAAAATACGAAGTGAACAAGAAAAGTATAAACTCCATCAGTTATGGGAGAAAAAAACTGCCTCTAAAACGCCAAGACAGTGGTCATCCAAAAACAAGACACCTGTTCTTTCACTTGTTCCTATTGATCTGCAAAGTGATGCCCGTCGTGTATTCGGCGCCATTAATCGAAACAACCCGGAAGACAAAGAAGTAAAATTCGCACTCGAGTTCTTACAAACGAAAGATGCGTTCCTAGACAACCTTTCTGCCAAGGACAAGGTAGATGCCGCGTTTACGCGTGATTTTATCGGCAAATTCAATGTCATTTTGCAGGATGCTGATGAAGTTCGATCGCATCTTGAAAGCGTTATCCCTCTAGAGCCTTATGATTGGTACGGTAATCCCGCTGTACAGCGGGAGGTCGAGAAATTTGCCCGGGCCAGGTATATTCACGGTGGCAGCGACGCGGTTCTTGAAAGAATCGAGAAAATGGCTGAGTCCAAAGCAAAAGACTATCTCAAACGGTTAGTCAAAGATAATATGAATGTAGGTGTTGAGATTATCATGGAGGGAGAAGGTCAACCGTGAGAATTGATTCAACAGAATCTGCCCTAGCACACGTCCGCAACTATTTGACAAGTATAGTTACTACGCCATTCTTTGTTGTTGTTGATGGCAGCGCCGAATATTCTGATATTAACGCAGGTCTTGATTCTTTTGCGCGAATCCGTACCAGTAATTATTGCGCCGATGATGATGCATATCCAGATTTCGACTCATTATGCGAAAACCTTTCATCTGTAAAAGAAAGCAGCCTGTTGCTTGGATTTGGAGAAAGCGTCTCGCTTGGTGTCAATGAAAATGTTATAGGCAGGCTCAAAGACTTGAGTTTGTCAGCAAAAGTCGTTGTCATTTGTCGTGGCATTCGTGCAGCGGTAACGCGCCTTTGCGAAGAAGATAAGAAGTTCGATAGCCGACGCGTCTGTTTCCTGAATGCAGGAATACCCTATGAGATAGTAAGAATATATCCATCTCTTAGTTTTTCTGCCATAGATGGTTTTAAAAAACTGCTTTTTCAGTTGGAGAATGGTGCGAGCGGAAAACTGTTTATTAAAACAGCTTTAGACATTCGAAATATTCGGGAACTGCATACAGCATATGACGCAATTTTAGAAGTTGAGCCCAGTTTTAGCGAAACTAGAGCCTGTCTGCCAGACAAACTATGGGCAGAGTATCATTCTGACAGAAATCTTGAAGGGTTCGATCTGTTCCATTGGCGCAGCTTCCTCAAACTGAAAAGGGAATCCTCAAATGATGTATACCTCAAATATATTGCTGAAACCTCTCCCAATTATGCTGTTTACAAAAAAAGAATTTACAATGCTTTGTTGGACTACAACTCAAGCAATAATCGTTTTAGGGAACTATATAACGCACGGAAATCTTTGCTAAAGAACGTAAAAGATAGTGATATTGCCGAATACATTTCTGAAACGAAGGTAAAAGACAATGAACGGATATATTATCTTACGGATAACTCAGCAGCAGAGCGACAATCTATCATCGAATGTTTGAACGGAATGGTAAATATACCGGACGCACTGAAGGACATATATCCTGCCCTTTATGAGTATCTCCAGAATTTCTTATTTAACGGCGATAAAGGCAAATTGTTGACGGATTATTTCGCTGAATATAAACGATTGAAACTGACGAATAGGCTCACACCGGAATTTCACGAGCAGGTTCTTAAATTGGCCGTTGACGGAAGTCGTCCATATAATAGCCTGCAAACACGTGGCGCGGTTCTTGACAGTCTTGGTAAAGGTAATGCGGCATTATACTGGATTGACGCACTGGGTGCCGAATATCTCGGTTACATTCAAAGTCGTGCAAATTCTCTCGGATTGAAGATAATGGTTCACGTAGTTCGTGCTAACCTACCGACCATTACATCTTTGAATAGCGACTTTTATGAGTCCTGGGTTGGAGATAAGGCACAAACAAAAGAATTGGATAAAATTAAGCACGAGGGTGAAAGGGACTTCAACTACCAAACAATAAAAACGCCCGTTCACCTTGCTGAAGAACTGCACGTGATTGATCGTGCGTTGGAATGGGCAAAAACTAAACTGACGGGTAAAAATGCCGATAAGGTGATAGTCACATCCGACCATGGTGCAAGCCGTCTTGCAGTTATTAGCGAGCAGGAATGCAAATGGAAAATGGCATCAAAAGGCAAACATTCCGGGCGCTGTTGTCCTTGCACTGAAGCAGATGTTAAGTCTGAATACGCCACTCAAGAGAACGGCTATTGGGTTCTTGCAAATTATGATCGTTTCAAAGGTGGCCGCAAGGCTAGCGTCGAAGTCCACGGCGGTGCTACCCTTGAAGAGGTCGTTATCCCCATTATCGAAATAACCTTATTCGACAACAAAGTTGAAGTAAGCAATACTACACCTGTGACAACCGCAAGCTTCAAAAAGAATGCTGAAATTGTGCTGTTTAGCAAGAATGCACTAAAATCAGTGTCTGTTAGAGTTAATGGCAAGCAGTATTTATCCGATTCAATCGGTAATAATAAACACAAAATAGGTTTTCATGATATTAAACGTGCTGGGAAATATATAGCAGATGTATTTGAGGGTGACAATTTAATTGGCCAGGTGGCGTTTGAAGTCCAAAGTGAAAGTGGAAAGGCGAAAGATTCTGACTGGTTTTAGTGGAGGTATGCGTCCATAATGATAGATAAGCTTAAAAACTGTTTTGACGAGATGGTCGTCTACAAGGATCTGAAGACAAGCAACTTTTTCTCTGCATTAAGTCTTCCTTCGTTTATGCGGGATTGGCTACTTCGCCGATTTGAGAATGAGTCTGGCGTGTTCAATGAAGATGAATTGGTGTCCTTTGTCCGTGAGTTCATCCCACGCAAGGAAGACTGGACGGCAATAAAGAACCGCATCATTAAGGAAAACGAGCACGTCAAGTTTCTTGCGAAGATTTCTGTGGATATTGATATCCGCACAGGCGAAGTGTCATTTGCATTACCCGATTTCGGTTTGACGGCAAAACAGACCATTATTGAAGATCATGTTTGGGATTCATGCAAGCAGGAGCTCGTAAAAGGGCGCGAAACATGGGGAATGCTGGAACTTAGCTATCGCCCGCCTGACGACAGTGTCACACCTAAATTGCAAGGGAAGATTCGCCTTGTGAGTTTTAAGAACTTCTGTCCTTACTCAATTGAACTCGATTATTACAAGGATGTTCGCAGTGAATTCACCACTGCTGAGTGGATTGATATTCTCCTTGGTGCAGTAGACTATAATGCAGGCGGTTATAACAACGAAGAAGAAAAGCTAACGATGTTGACGCGTCTTCTGCCATTTACGGAAAAACGTCTGAATCTAATCGAACTTGCACCAAAAGGCACAGGAAAATCATACCTCTTCGGTCGAGTTAGCCGTTTTGGGTGGCTCTCGAGCGGTGGTGTTATGAGTCGTGCCAAGATGTTTTATGACATCTCCAAGCGTACAGAAGGACTTGTATCGGGAAATGATTTTATTACCCTTGATGAAGTCCAGACTTTATCCTTTACGGATGTGGATGAGATGCGGGCTGCGTTAAAAGGTTACCTCGAGTCTGGCATATACACGGTAGGTAATTATGAAGGTGTAGCAGACGCGGGCGTCATTCTTTGTGGCAATATATCCAAAGAGGTTATGGACGATGACGGCACAACAAATATGTTTAACGAACTTCCAGCCGTCTTCCATGAATCTGCATTGATAGAGCGTTTTCATGGTTTTATCAAGGGCTGGCATATCCCGCGCATGAATGACGACTTGAAAATATCCGGATGGGCACTTAATTCAGAATATTTCTGCGCTATACTCCATGAACTGCGGAGCGACACCACCTATCGTGCCATAGTGGACAAGTTAGTTAACGTGCCCGAAGCGGCGGATACCCGAGACACAGAAGCGATCAAGAGAATCGCTACTGCCTATTTGAAACTACTGTTTCCGAATGTAAGAAAAGCGGAAGACATATCTACCCGCGATTTCAACCGCTATTGCTTGCGACGCGCCTGTATAATGCGTGCGACTATTAAAATGCAGCTAGGAATACTTGATTCCGAGTATCGCGGCAAAAACATACCGCAGCTCACAGTGAACGAGGTGAACTAGAGTGAAGCAAATTGAAAGTGTGGATTGCTTCGCCTGTGGCAAAAAGCAACTATCCAAAGATGAAGTCGGTCTGAATAAAAAATTGATTAGCCGAGAAATAAAACATTTTTATTGTCTGACGTGCTTTGCTGAATATTTAGATGTTGCAACCGAAGTACTTCTGGCTAAGATTGAAGATTATAAAGAGCAAGGTTGTACATTGTTTTGAAAGAGGCAATCAAGGGCAACATACCCAACGCCTATTACGGCCTCGCGCTTCTTTACAAGATGGCCGGTCAGCACGATGCCGGCAAAAGCGTTCTGGAAACAATGTTCGCCCGGATACCGCAACGGACCCTTGCAAAAGAACACGCGGCGATATATGCCGAAGCCCAAAATCTATACAACGAGTTGAGCAAAGGAATGAAACAATGAAGGACTTCGACTACGCGCTCATGCTGATCAAGGCCGGAAAGCTTGAGGGGGCCAGGGATATCCTGGAGGAACTCCTCAAGGATGATCCCCGGGACAAGGACATTCTATACAATCTCGGCATGTGCTACAGCGAACTGGGCGATACCGAAAAGGCGGTTCCAACTCTGTCCGAATGCGTGAAGGTTTCTCCCAACTATTCCAATGCATATGTGGCACTCGGTTTTGCCCATTCCATGCTGGGCGATCCTGAGAAGGCGAAAGAAGATTTTCATAGGGCGCTGGAGATCGATCCCGTAAATTCCTATGCCCTGAGAAACCTGGGCAGCATCTATGGCAACGAGAAGGATTTCGACCGCGCTGTCGAGTGCTTTGAAAAGTCGTTTTCGATAAACCCGGAAGACCAGCAGACCGCCTATGGCCTTGGATATACGCACTTCATTGCCGGCAGGCTCGATAAAGCCGACAAGTATCTGAATATCACGGCGGAACTGGACAAGTCGACCAAAATCGCCGAACTGGCCATGGACATTAGACGCGAGATCGCCGAGATTAACCTGAAGGCGAAAGGGTTCCGGCAGGACGCCATGTTCTACTGCCTTGGCGCGCTGCAGTTTTTCAAAAACAACA
>Ga0116160_1003466_pt1 | contig 13731 bp, 10 predicted proteins | sample AD_JPNAS2_MetaG_FD_89879 | JGI IMG/M metagenome (GOLD analysis project Ga0116160, IMG submission 89879) | Active sludge microbial communities of municipal wastewater-treating anaerobic digesters from Japan - AD_JPNAS2_MetaG | ecosystem: Engineered > Bioreactor > Anaerobic > Digestate | place...
CCGGGCTTAGGCGCGTGAGAGACGCCGGATGGCGGTTGCCGGGATCGCGCCCTCACGCAGCACGGTGAGTGTGCCGTCCGCCTCTGCTTTCACCACCGTGCTGGGAGTGCCGCCCGGCGAGAGGCCGTCATCCAGTACCCGATCCGCCACAAGCCCCACATCCTGAAGCGCCTGGGCGGCGCTCGTCGCGGGCATTGCGCCGCTGAGGTTGGCACTGGTGACGCGCAGGGTGCCGCCGCACGCAGCCAGCAGCGCGCGTGTGAAGGCGTGGTCCGGAACCCGGAATCCCTCCCAGCGTTCGCCGCACGCCAGAACCAGCGTCAGCGCGCCGGGCCAGCAGGCGTCCGCCAGACGCCGGGCCCCTTCCGGGAAATGGGCGCCGAACGCGCGCACCGCGCCGACATCCGCGGCGAGCAAGGCGATAGGCTTGTCTTCCGCCCGCCTTTTAATGGCCGAAAGCCGTGCCACCGCTTCCGGGCGATCCGGATGGGCCGCAATCCCGTATACGGTGTCGGTCGGGATCACGGCGATCCCGCCGGCGCACAGGAGGCGCGCCGCCTCGGACAGGCAATCGGGCGTGGCGCGCAGGACAGGAGGGAGGGGGTTTCCGGAAGAGGGGGGTGGGTGCATCATGTTGTTCAGACACGGTTCAGGCGCAGGAGCGGATCGGGATGCCGGATTTGATTTATCATACTTGAACCGGAAGAGCAAGGGGGGTATCATGTGTTTTGCGGTCGGCTGATCATCGGAGACATGCGGGAGAAGCGCGTTTCAGAGGAAGGTTGATATGGAAGAGAAAGTGTTGGTGACAGGGGGCAGCGGCTTTCTGGGAATCAATCTGATCCGTTATTTGAAAGGTAAGGGGGTCACCGGGATCCGTTCGATCGATCTCGAGCCGTTCGATTACCCGGAGAAGGCGGAAGTGGATGCCGTGGTGGGCGACATCCGGGATGTCGAGGCGTTGCGGAAGGTGATGGAGGGGGTCACGTGGGTCGTGCATACGGCTGCGGCGTTGCCGCTGTACACCGAGCAGGACATCATGACCACGGATGTGGACGGGACACGGAATGTCATGACTCTGGCCCGGGAGGCCGGGGTCCGGCGCGCCGTCATGATCTCCTCGACCGCCGTGTACGGGATACCCGATCACCATCCGCTTGTGGAAACCGACCGGCTGATCGGCGTTGGCCCCTATGGCCGTGCCAAGATTCTGGCTGAGGAGGTATGCCTCGAAGCCCGTCAGCAGGGCCTTTGCGTGCCGATCATCCGGCCCAAATCCTTTGTCGGTCCGGAACGGCTCGGCGTGTTCGCGCTGCTCTATGACTGGGCCTATACCGGACACGGGTTCCCGATGATCGGCAGCGGCAAGAACCGCTATCAGTTGCTCGATGTGGAGGATCTGTGCGAGGCGATCTGGCTGACGCTGACCCGGGACGAGGAGGTGGTGAACGACACGTTCAACATCGGCGCCAAAATCTTCGGAACCATGCGCGAGGATTACCAGGCCGTGCTGGATGAGGCGGGTTACGGTAAACGGATCCGCGGGTTCCCTGCCGCGCCGATGATCTGGGCCCTGCGCTTTTTGGAATGCCTGCGCCTGTCTCCCCTGTACAAGTGGGTGTACGAGACGGCATGCGAAGATTCGTTCGTGAGCATTGAAAAGGCCGAACGTGTTCTGGGATACGCGCCGAAATTTTCGAACCGGGACGCGCTGGTGCGGAATTACCGCTGGTATGTGGCGAACCGGGAGACTTTCAAAAATGCGTCAGGGGTTTCGCACCGCGTGCCGTGGAAGCAGGGGATTCTGCGTTTCGCGAAGATTTTTTTCTGATGGGAGCGGCAAGTGTCTGCTTGCCCGTGAGTTGAGTAAGGACTCCCGAGCCGGCGGCTAAACGGACGGTTCCCGCACGGCTCCTGTTCGCCAAAAACGTGCTGCGGTTTTCCGGGGTTGACTCTTTTCGCCTGCCCCCGCATAATGTCATTCAATCGTAAGCTCTGGTATTTAACAGGACAGGAAGGTCGTGATATGAAACGAATGTTTTGTGCGCTTGTTACGGGTGTTTTGTGCGCGGCGGGCGGCGTGAATGCGGCGAACACGTTCACCTTGTGGACCGGGGCCGACGGGACGGATCCGACGGACCTCGCCCGACCGGCGAACTGGGAGGGCGGCGCCGTGCCGGTGATCGACACGGGAACGATGGACGGCCCGTTCGGAAAGTTCTATTCGCTGGGCACAGTGACCGTCCCGCTCACGTTGAGCGAGGATCTCTTCTTGAACGGTCTCGTCTTCGATTCCGTCGGGACCGCCTTCGATCTCGATCTGACGGGGCGGACACTCCGGCTCTACGGCTACTCGCAGGACTCGCATTCCCTCACGTTTCGCACATTTCGCAACGTTCCGGAGACGATCCGCGTGCGGGGCGGCACGCTCGATATGACGGACGGCAAACAGAAGACCGTGTACGTCGACGGTGCGAGCGACGTTTCGTTTTCCGGTACGGAACTGCGGGGGGGCATCCAGTTCCGTACGCTTTACGGCGCGAACGTCTGCCTCACGAACGGCGTCACGGGTTCCGCGTATTTCACGACGTTCGCGGGCACGGGCACGGAAATCATCGGCGCGGGCACATGCTCGATCGGCAACACGGCGGGCGAGACGGGCGACGTGTTCCACGTTCTCGACGGCGCGTATTGGACGAACGCCAACGCCTGCGTGATCGGATATGCCGGGTACGGCAATTACGGGCTTATCTCCAATGCGACGGTGTACGTCACGGGCGGCAATCTGGGCGCGGGCAGTAACGGTCAGTACGCCTCGAATAACGTTTTTGAGGTGAAGGGCGGGGCGCGTGTGCACGTAAGGGGCTCCAACGGTAAGTCCCTTATCAACCACGGCCGGTGGGGGTACAACAACACGCTCCGCATCGCGGGTGAAGGGACCTTCGTCGACTGGTGGACAAACGATCACAATGATGGTTCGGTTGTCGTGGGTGAAATGGCCATGAACAACCTTCTCCACGTCACGGACGGCGCGCGTCTCGGAACGAACGGGTGCCTCGGCGTCGGTTTCGTGGGGAACATCTATTACGGCAATTGGCGCGGCGATTCGATCGGGAACACGCTCAAGGTGGACGGCGGGGCTCAATGTTACATGGCTAACCTCTGCGTGGGCGGACTCTGCACCGGACGGATGGATCCCTACGATGGTACAAACGGCCGTAACACCTACAAACGCGGGCCGAACGGCGAGTGGTGGCAGAACACCTATTTCGACCTTTCGATCTCCTCGAACGCGTTCATCGTTTCGGGCAGCGCGACCCGTGCGCAACTGGCGGGCTCGCTTCAGGTGGCGGGGAAAACGAACGAGGGACCTTGCCTCGCCTATGTGCACGAGAACGATTTCAACCGTGTACGCGTCGAGGACGGCGCCGAGCTGACCGTCGGATCCGTGAGCCTGGGCAAGTGGGGGGTCTCGAACCACATCGAGGTGGTCGGTGGTGCGCTCCTCAGCGTCACCACGGGGAATACGGGTTATTATGACGGCTTCTCGTTCGGCGGTTTTCCCACCACCGGAACGTGGGTGCGCGTTTCCGGCGCGAATTCGCGGCTTTCCATTCCGAATTCCAGACTTGCCCTGATGGGCTGTCCGGACGGCCGGGAGAACAAGATCGAGATTTCGGACGGCGCGCTCGTGACGGCGAAACACGTCAACTCTTACGCGACGAACAACGTTTTCCATCTGAACAACGGAACGCTTACGGTGACGGACTCGCTGATCTGTCCGAACGGCGATGCGAACGGCGCGAAGCCCCGTTTCATCTTTGAAGGCGACGCGCCGCGGATACGCTGCACCTCCACAGATGACGGCTGCCAGTTCAAGACGGAGCCGATCTTTGAGTTCAGGATCCCGGAGAAGGGGTTTGCGGATGTTCCGGTCAAGTCCTCGGGACATCTGCGCATCTACGGCGAGCCCACGCTTGTGCTCGACGGCCGGTGCCTCCGCTCCTATTCGGCTGCGGGTGGCGGCATCCAGGTTCTGTTTGAGGCCGCTGAAGGAAAGACGCTCACCATCACGTCCGAGCGGATCGCGAAGATGAGCGGGGAGGCCGCGGCCGTGCTCGATGGCTGTGCCGTGACGCTCGTGGACAAACGCAAGCTCGTGCTAAGCGTCCCGGATAGAAGCGGCACGTTAATCCGGCTTCACTAGCCCGACGATCCTTTCACGTCACGACCGTCGTGACTGTCACAGCGAGGCACAGAAGCGGGCGAAGCGGGTCATCCCCTCCTCGATTTCGTCCATGCCGCAGGCGTAGCTAAGGCGCACGCAGGTGTCGGCACCAAAGGCCGCGCCCGGAACGACCGCCATGTGTTCCGTCTCGAGCAGGCGCGTCGAGAAGGTCAAAGAGTCGAGGCCGAACGACGAGATGTCCGGGAAGACGTAGAAGGCGCCCGTGGGGATGACGCACTTGACGCCCGGGATGGCGCGCATGCGTTCGCAGATGCGGCGGCGGCGGGCGTCAAAGGCGGCGACCATTTCGGCAACGCTCGCCGCGCCCTGTTCGAGGGCTGTGATCGCGCCCCACTGCGCGAAGGTGTTCGGGGCGGAGGCGCAATGGCTCTGCAGTGCGCTCATGGCTTTCATGAACGGTTCAGGACCGGCCGTATACCCCAGCCGCCACCCGGTCATGGAGTAGGGCTTGCTGAAGCCGTTGACCGTGATGGTGTTGTCGTAGAGCGCTTTGGAGAAGGATGCCATGCTGACTTGGCGCTGGCCGTCGTAGACCATCTTCTCGTAAATCTCGTCCGAGATGATCGTGATGTCGTGCAGGAGAGCGGTCTCGCCCAGAGCCCGCAACTCTTCGGGCGTGTACATCACGCCGGTCGGGTTACTGGGGCTGTTGATCACCAAGGCTTTGGTGGCGGGGCCGATCAAGCGCTCGATGTGCTGGGGCGTGATTTTAAAAGACTGGTCGGCCGTGGTGTGGATGAAAACCGGTATGCCTCCCGCCACGCGGACCATCTCCGGGTAGCTGAGCCAGAACGGTGTGGGGATCAGCACCTCGTCACCGGGGTTGAGCAGCGTCTGAAAAACCAGCGCGAGCGAGTGCTTGCCGCCGCAGCTCACCACGATCTGCGAGGGTTTGTAGTCAAGGCCGTTGTCGCGCGCGAATTTGGCGGAAAGCGCCTTGCAGAGTTGGGGCACGCCCGCGACCGGCGTGTACTTCGTCTTGCCCTGCCGGAGGGCCGTGATGGCGGCTTCTTTGATCAGATCCGGCGTATCGAAGTCCGGTTCGCCGGCCGAGAAGTTGCAGACGTGGCATCCCTGTTCGGCCATCTGTTTGGCCAGACTGGAGATGGCGAGGGTTTGGGAGGGTTTGATGGCGAGGATCGCGTCGTTCAGTTTTTTCATGGGTAGTAGTTTTGAATCAGCTCTTCAAAGTGCGGGTCGCGGGCCACATCGATGATCCGCATCTCGCGATGGGCGTTCTCGACGGAATCTGACGCGTGCGCGGCATTGACCATGATGTTGGTGCCGAACTCGCGGCGGATCGAGCCGGGACGCGCCTTGAGGGGGTCTGTCGCACCGAGAATATCGCGGATTTTGCTGACGGCGTCAATACCCTCGTACACGATCGCGAGGCACTCCTCGGTGCCGGGCAGGGTGCGTTCCTCGGGCAGACAGTTCGAAGGGCGACGTCCGGTCATGAACTCCACGATACTCTCGAACTCGCGCTCGGCAAAGGAGGGCGCCAGCATGTCGCACAGACCATCGAGCGGAGCGGCATCCACCGGGAAGCCGAATTCGCGCGACAACGCCTGCGCGGCACGATCCGCCGCAAACCGCTTGAAAACCTTCTTGAGCCCCTCACGCACCGGCCCGTAAAACTCCTCGGCCTGCGCCACCGACATGGAGAACTTCTTCACGCCCACGATGCGCAACCCGGAGTTCGAGAGCAGGTCCATGATGTTGCCCGCGCGCAGCGAAGGCTGACGCCAGTTGTCCGGCTTGAGCATCACCAGCGTCTCCTGCGCGTCAGCGTCGCCCGGCACGTCCAGCGCACCACGCACGATGCCGGCCTGTGACGCGAGATGCGGCAGCCACATGCGCAGGATGTCGCCCACGACCTTCTGGGAGGGGCCGACCAACACCGCCGGCTCAAAATACTCGACCTCGCCGGTCGCCGGGTTGCGCACAAGGTCGCCGTAGGTGTCGCGCACGCTCTGCCCGCTGCACCATTGTTGGCGGATCGAGCCGGTGACATCGAAGATCTTGCGGATCGCGTCGTCTCCCTCGAAGAGCAGCAGGATTGAACGGTGCGGCCGTCCGGTCGCGGCGTCCGGCATGTGGAAGCGCCGTACGTAGTTCGCAAGGAGCGCGCACTTTTCCGGGTCGTCGGGATCGTAGGTCTCCAGATAGGTGGCGAACGCATTGACCAGTTCGGCCGACGCACCGATGACGCGCGCGCCGATCAGCTTGAGATCGGTGCGGACGAGATAACGCGCGATGATGCCGCCGGTACGCGATTTCCGGATCGAATACGGATTGATGAGGACGAACGCCAGTTCCTTCGCCATGTCTACACTTTCCTTTCACTCTGCCTCATGGTCTGCCGGATGCTGACAGCCCCCATCACGATCAACGCGACCGACATCACGATCAGGATGCCGGTCGTCAACGTCATGACGCCTCCGGCCTTGAAGCCGTCCGCCTGCCAAGCCTGCGCATTGCGCAGGAAGAGGGTAACGATCGCAGCGCCGCTGGTGGCCATCATAAAGAGCATCGGCAACAGCGTGAGGGCGAGCGGGCGCTTGTGGCGCAACAGCCACAGACTGCAACCGAGCAGCGTCAGCGCGGCGAGCAACTGATTGGACGAGGCAAAGACCGGCCAGATGCTCTTCGCCCCGCCGCCGAGCAGCAACCAGCCTGCGGCGACCACCGCAATCAGCGTGGCGATATAGCGGTTAGAGAAGAACGCATGGGACGCGGGTAGCGTCGGCGCGACAGTAGCCGGAGGCACGTCTCCCGATTGCCCGCGCGGCAGGAAAAGCTCTTGCCAAGTGAAGCGGGCCAGGCGCGTGGCGGTATCGAGCGTCGTCATGAGAAAAGCCGCCAGCGCCAGCGAGATAAAGATGATGCCCGCCTCGTGCGGCAACCCCAGTTTGTCGGTGAAGCTCGCGACGCCGCCAGCGAACAGCTTAACCGCGCCCTGCTCCTTCAGCGCCACCGTGTACTCGCCTTGCGTCATCACGCCAACCGCGACCAGCGCAATGATCGCCAGCACCCCTTCGATCAGCATGCCGCCGTAAGCAACCGGCCGGAGGTGGCGTTCGTTGTCGATCTGCTTGGCGGTCGTGCCCGAGGCCACCAGCGCGTGGAAACCGGAGCAGGCGCCGCACGCCACAGTCACGAACAGCAGCGGGATCAGAGGATCGGAGCGGCCGCTCAACGGACTCACCGCATGCCAGCCGGTGAAGGCGTCAAGATTCAACGCCGGTCGCGCCACCAGAATACCAACGAAACCGAGTGCCATCATGGCATAAAGCAGATAGGAATTGAGGTAATCGCGCGGTTGCAACAGCAGCCACACCGGCAGCACCGAGGCCGCGAAGCAGTAGACCAGCAGCACCACCACCCAGATCTGCCGGGCGACCGCCGCATCACAACCCAGCAGCTTCACCAGATCAAGCGGGATCAGCGTGCCGAAATAGACGCAGGCAAAGGTCAGCGGCACAAAGATCAGCGATCCGGTCAGGACACTCATGCCGCCCCGGTAGACCAGACGGCCAAAGCCGACCGCCAACGCAATGAACAGCATCGAGGCCGTGCCGACCGCCGGAATCTCGACAAACGTTTCGGCCACGATACGCAGAAACTCCGCCACAACCAGAACCAGCGTGAACCAGCAGAAAAAGAGGAAGAGCATCCGCCCCCAATATCCCATCAGCGACTCGATCACCGTACCGATCGAACGGCCTTGGTGACGGATCGAAAGGAATATCGCGGCCAGATCATGCACCGCGCCGATGAAGATGCAGCCCAGCACGACCCAGAGCGCGACCGCCACCCAGCCGAACTGCGCCGCCAACACCGGCCCGACGATCGGCCCTGCGCCCGCGATGCTCGCAAAGTGGTGCCCGAAGAGGACCGCCGGATGGGTCGGCACGTAATCGATGCCGTCTCGCAATGTGTGCGCGGGGGTGGGTCGTTCAGGATCCACCCCCAGAATACGTTCGATGAGGCGCCCGTACATGGTGTACGCGAGCAGAAAAAGAACCCCGCAGAGACTCAGTAATAACGCGCCATTCATATGGAAAACTCCCGTGTGGAGCGGTTTTGAATCGGTATCGTACCGCTTCGGAACAGGGGTGTCAACGAAAGGTGTCGCAGCCACGCCAGCTCGCGGCGCCGCATGCGCGCCCGTTCTGCGGGCGTGCGGTCCTCCGCGCCGGCCAGGTGATCGAAGCCGTGCGCGAGGTAGAGCGCCAGTTCGCGGTCGGCATTCCAGCCTGCGCGGCGCGGCGCGGCGCGCGCGGCGCGTTCGACGTTCACGAACAGTTCGCCGATCAGGCCATCGGGTTCGCCGGGGATCGGCTCGTAGCGCTGCGTGATGACATCGGTGGGGCCCGCATGCTTCAGGATCGCGGCGTTCACCGGTGTGATGCCCGCGTCGTCCAGCAGGTGGATCGTGATCTCCCGCCAGACGGGGCCGTTTCGCAAACGCGTCTGCGCCCGCTTCGCAAGTGCGGCGGCCAACCTCTTGAGGGCTGCGGTGTCGAGCCGGAAACGGCGCGTACCGATTCGGATGTAAATGTTGGGGGAGGACATGATGGGTCGGGACCGTCCGCGTTGCCGGGGCACGGTCCCGAAAAGGCTCAGACTCGATAGTACTGTTCCCACCCTTTGCGCGGGGGCGGCCCGTCCAGCAGGTCGTTGGCGAGTTTGTTGCCGGTGATCCGCCGCGTGACCGGATCCAGGGTGAACGTGGTGTTGAGACGCTGGGCGATGCACCCCAGCGCCAGCACCTGACTGAGGGGGCCCGCGACCTCAAAGGAGGAACGGCACGTTTCCCGGCCCATACACGCCAGCAGGAAGTTCTTGTAGTGGTTCGACTGGTTTTTCGGATATTCCGGCAGGCGGTTGGCCATGTCGCGCGCCTTTTCCGCGGGGATGATCTCAAGCGTGCTGCTGTGCGAGCCTCCCTTGAAGGTCAGGTCTTCGGCGTAGATCTCCTTGCCCGGACTCAACTTGCTGACCGCCGTCGAGCCGCCGCCCGGGGTGGGGATGTCATCCGCGGTTTTGGCCGAGCCGCCGAACCCCGGCGGCAATTCCGGGAAGTTCTTCACACCGTCGTACCACAGGACTTCGACCGGCGGCATTGCGCCGCGCGCCGCGAACTTGAAGGAGAGCGTGGAAGCCATCGGGAATACGTAGGGGTTGTGGCCTTCCAGATTGAGGGCGCTCACTTCGGTCGGCATCCCCAGTTCCAGAAACTGGTGGGCCGTGTCCAGAATGTGCGCGCCCCAGTCGCCGAGCGCGCCGTTGCCGAAGCTGTACCAGCAGCGCCAGTCGCCATGCACGTAATCGCGGTGATAGCCGTGGAAGGGCACCTGTCCCAGCCAGGTGTCCCAGTCCAGCGTCTCGGGCACGGGCTGGGCCGGCCGCAGGCTTGTGACAACGCCGTTCCATTTGTGCCAGCGCCGCGCGCCGTTCATGTGGGCAACGATCCGCGTCACGTTCCGGATGATGCCGGCCTCGGTCCACGCCTTGAACTGGAAGTAGTTCGCGCCGGAGTGGCCTTGGTTGCCCATCTGCGCGGCGACCCGGTTCTTTTTTTCGGCCTTCATCATCAACTCGATCTCACGGAAGGTGTGGGCCATCGGCTTCTCGACGTACACGTGCTTGCCCAGCCCCATCGCCATCATGGCGATCGGGAAATGCGTGTGATCCGGCACGCCGATGCACAGCGCGTCGATCTGCCCGCCCAGTTTGTCCAGCATCTTCCGGAAATCCTGGAACCGCGGCGCGTCCGGAAACGTATCGAGGATTTTCCGCGTGTGGGGCGCGCCCATATCGGTGTCGCACAAGGCCACGATGTCGCACAGGCCGGTCGCGTACAGGTTGTTGATGTCGCTGGCCCCCTGATTGCCGATGCCGCAGCAGGCGAGTCGGACCTTGTCGCCGGTCACGGGCCGGCCTGTGGCGCGGATCGCGGGAAAGGCGGTCAAGGTCGAGGCGGCCAGGGTGCGTTTCAGGAAGCCGCGGCGCGTGGCGGCCTTGCGGTGAGGAAGTGCGGTCTTCGTTCGGCTCATCATAGTCTCTCCTTGTGCGCGTCGTGTTCACAGACGGTGTAGAACAGAGAATATAACCTTCCGTTATGTAAAGTAAAGCCCGGGAATACGATCGCGGGTGGCGCGGGGGTTGCCGCGTCCGTCGCTCACCCGTCGATGGTCGCTTCCCAGGGAGGCGTCTCAATGGCCTTTTTGCCATCATCTAGCAACAGGTCGGATTGTTTCGTGTAGTTGAATTGCTCGCCCCAGAAATCGCTCCTTAGCTTTTCATCGAATATCTCAAAAGCACGTTCGGCCTCTTTTTCTTTGAAAAACGCCTTGTAAGCGTCTGCGGGGAAAGGGCCAACATGCGAAAAATAGACATTCCCGCCATAACGTTTATAAAGTGCTTTGTTCCGTTTCCATAGAAGTACGTTCGTTCTTAATACATCATCTGCAGGCACGAAAAAACTAGGCTCCAGCCATGCCATTTCTTTCCTGATCTTTTCGGTTTTGTTCGAGACGTCTACAGTTCCGTCGCCAGAAACGTTGAGCATTTCCAACTCTTTGTTAAGGTATGTTATCCGTTGGTCATAAATCATCTTGGCCAGCTTCACGAAGAATTCGCGTTGTTTTTCAATCTCTTGCGGCGAGACCGCAATGTTTTCATCTTTGTCGAACTGCTCCAGCAGTGTTTTCACGATGATGGACAGGGCGTCGTTCGTTTCGCTTATCGCAGCCCCGCCCACCGTTGCGACCGTGTTCATTTTTTCATGCTTAGCGTTTAACATGCTTAACGCGACTGTAAGCGTGAGAACGGCCACAAAAACGTAAACAATATATAACAGTTTTTTCATGACGGGGGAGCTTTCCTTAATGATTATCGGGGTCGTAGTTTGACATTGGACATTTCATTTTTCCAGCACCCTCAATGCGTGCGCCGTCGACCGATACAAAGCTTGTTGGTTTTCAGCCGAGACTCCACCCTTCCGGTGATGCCTCAGTTGCCTTGCCACGGCGGTACATTAGCACACCGCGAAAACGCTCCGCAACCCTTGGAATCGGTTAGTGACCGACGCAGGGATGTGCGAAGATCATGCGTTTCTAGTGAAAAGGGGAGCGGAGAGTCGGGCGCGCGGGCGTCCCCGCCCGCAACGACGTGTCTTGTGCTTTCTGGTTTTATCCGCAGATTTACACAGATTTCGCAGATTTTTTGTTTTGCCCGCAGGATGGTAGGGACGAGCGTCTGCTCGTCCGGGCGGCGTTTCACGCCGCCGCCTTTGAACGCCGAACGCCCAACGCCGGACTCAGAACGTCGAAGTGAAAAAACTCCTAAATCCTTGCCTATAAATTGCGAGGATTACAGGATTTTCAGGATTGGACAACATCATGTTAATCATGGATATATGCGCCCGCGCAGCGGGAAATCATGTCCTATAAATTGCCAGGATGCCAGGATTTTCAGGATTGGACAACATCATGTTAATCATGGATATATGCGCCCGCGCAGCGGGAAATCATGTCCTATAAATTGCCAGAATGACAGGATTTTCAGGATTGAACAACATCATGTTAATCATGTCCTAAACGTATTCCAAGGTTTTTTCGCGGCTGAGCCGCGCGGCGGGCTAACTCCTAACTTCTTGCCTATAAACTGACAGGATTACAGGATTTTCAGGATTGAACAACATCATGTTAATCATGGATTTCTTCCCGCCGAAGCGAAGCTGTCAGGAATCATGTCCTAAACTTGTTCCAAGGTTTTTTCGCGGCGGAGCCGCGCGGCGGGCTAAATCCTAAATCCTAACTCCTAACTCCTAAATAAATCCTACATCCGCGCACAGCGCGGAAGACGCCCGCGCTCCCGACTGCGCATTGATGACGCAGAGACGAAGAGATTTTTTACGGGATGGCGTCGTGACCTCAAGTCTGACGAAAAAACTTGCGGCGGCAAGCGGGTTTCCGCGCGACGCTCGTCCCTCTCGGTGCTCCTGTTTTTCATTATTCGCTATTCACGATTCCCCCTCTTTTGTTACAGTGTGCCTGTCTTATGACAATGCAGCCGGTTGTGCGCTTGTGCACGGGCCGTGCTTGCGTAACCATAACGAGGGGGATGAATGATGAAGGTGTCACGTCGCTGTTTTCTGTCTGGTGCCGGCTCGGTGCTGGCCATGCCCATGATGGTCCCGTCGGGATGTGTGTCTGCCTGCAAGAGCCGCAGGCCGTTGCCGTCGGAGCGGGTCCATGTCGGCATGCTGGGCTACGGAACCATGGCGCAGGACAACATCGGGAACTTTCTGCACAACGACCGCGCGCAGGTGATTTCAGTCTGCGATCCGGTTTCCGAAGGGCCGCTGTATGGATACAGAGCCGAACGCATGGGCGGGTACGTGCCGGGGCAGCGCAAGGTGAATGCGTTTTATGCGGAAAAAAACAAGCAGCCCGGTTATGCCGGATGTCAGACTTTTGTGGATTTCCGCGAAATGCTCGACGCTCCTGACCTGGACGTGGTTTGCATCAGTACGCCCGATCACTGGCATGCGTTGCATACCATCTGGGCGGCGAAGCGGGGTAAGCATATCTACGGCCAGAAGCCGCTCTTTTTGACGATACAGGAGGGGCGCGCCATGGTGCGGGCGGTCGAGCGCAGCGGCATCACGTTCCAGACCGGTGCCCAGTCGCGTTCGAACGACTACTTCCGCATGGCGTGCGAACTGGTGCGCAACAACCGGATCGGCCGCTTGCAGCGCGTCGAGGTCGGGTTGAACAAAGGCCACTCCAAGTTCGGCAAGACACCGGAGCAGTTGAGCGAAACGCCGCTCGCCACGCCGCCGCCCTATGTCGATTTCGACCTGTGGCTGGGACCTGCGCCGGCAAGAAAATTCACGCCCAAAATCCACCATCCGATGCAGTGGCGCTACAATCTGGAGTATTCGTGCGGCATGCTGACGGACTTCGCCGCGCATCAGCTTGATATCATGCAGTGGGCGCTGGGCAAGGATGGCATCGAACCGGTCGCGATCGAAAACATCAAGGGGCGTTTGCCGCCGTCCACCGACCTCTACAACACGCTGGCGGAACCGTTCTCATTTGAGATTGTTTACGGAGACGGCACCCGCGTCTTTGTCTCGTCGGAATATACCTACGGTTGCCGTTTCTATGGCGAGAACGGCAAGCAGATTTACGTGACCAACGGCAAGATCGAAACCAATCCGCCCGAGCTGGTCCGAGAGAAGATCGGGGAAAACGAAGTCCGGTTGATCCGTAGCGGACAACAGGAGAAGAACTTCATCGAAGCGGTGTACAGCGGCGCGACGCCGATTTCGCCGGTCCAGGCGGGTTTCTCGGCGTTGGTGCCTGCCGTGCTGGCGCACATCGGCATGCGGACCGAAAGGGCTTCGCTCAAATGGCAGGCCGAGAAAACGCGCTTCGAGAACGCTCCCGATGCGGACAAGCTCCTCG
>Ga0116160_1003472_pt1 | contig 13703 bp, 9 predicted proteins | sample AD_JPNAS2_MetaG_FD_89879 | JGI IMG/M metagenome (GOLD analysis project Ga0116160, IMG submission 89879) | Active sludge microbial communities of municipal wastewater-treating anaerobic digesters from Japan - AD_JPNAS2_MetaG | ecosystem: Engineered > Bioreactor > Anaerobic > Digestate | place...
AGGCCGATCCGTATGCCAACACCAACAATAGGGATGTCACATACCTGCTGTACTGATCCACCAGGGGAAGAAATGTGTTTTCGTGGCTCGTGCTCCATTCATATCTGAGCAAAATAATTAGCAACAGCATAACAGCTAAGGAAAACATGCCCCAGCCAATAACCTGGAATTTGTGCGGAAGAAGGATTCTTTTTCTTTTCATGATATACCTGATTTGTAATATGACGCACAAATGTAAATTATATTTTACTATTTGACAAGTTTATTTTACATCACTGGGCGTTTTTCGTTAATTCCGTCATTACGTTGACTGTATTTGCATGAATTCCGTCATTATGTTGACCGAATTTACGATTCTGCTCTCCTTCACTGAGTAGCTTGTGGCAGTCATACGGTCAATCAGCTGTACCATGGGCAAAAAAACTGTAAAACTGCCCGTGGTGTGAAAAACAAGAAGGAGGTTGTACCTCCTTTGGTCCTACCTCCCACAAAGCAACCAGGAACAGTGATTGGTGCTGCGAAGCAGCATATTATAAGCGCCAAAAGCTTTTGGCGCACCACATAAGAGTGCCTCGCAAACACTGTTCTTTTAGCTGATATTCTGCGTATTAGAAGATTCAACCCCCCCGGGGGTATGAATTGCATAAGTGGTTGATTATGAGGCAAACGAATCAAGTTTGCGAGGCACCACCTCCTGCCAGGCAGCCGGATCATACCCGGGTCGCTGCCACCAAAAGGACCGGGTGCCTCGGCTTACATAAAAAGCTTCCGGGACTTTATGGTGCAGAGACCACCCGGAGCATCCTCACCTATACTGTATCGCCTCTGCCAGGTGGTGGATCTCTATGGCCGGGCTGCCTTCCAGGTCCGCGATGGTCCGGGCCAGGCGCAGGATGCGGTGGTGGGCGCGGGCGGACAGGTGCAGCCGCTCGAGGGCTTGCCTTATGAATGTCCTGCACGCGGGGCCGAGCCCGCATACTTCCGGCAGCATCCCCACACTGATTTGGGAATTGGTGTGCACCCCCTGCATGTTCCGGAAACGTTCCGTCTGCAGGGCGCGGGCCTTTTCCACCCGCCGCCGTATGATCTCAGAGCCTTCTGCCAATGGTGTGGCAGCGGCCCCCGGGATGAGGTCCTCCACGTCTACCGGTTTTACTGTCAGATGTATATCGATCCGGTCCATCAGGGGACCCGAGATTTTATTTTCATAGCGCTGTACCTGGTAGGGCAGGCAAACACATTCCCTGACCGGGTGTCCACGGTACCCGCAGGGACAGGGATTCATAGAGGCCACCAGCATGAACCGCGCCGGGTAGTCCACTTTGTACCGCGCCCGGGAAAGCCTTATGGTCCCGTCTTCCAGGGGCTGCCGCAGCACCTCCAGGGCGGCCGAAGGGAATTCGGGCAGTTCGTCCAGGTAGAGCACCCCGTTGTGGGCCAGTGATATTTCTCCGGGTAATGCCGAGGCTCCCCCGCCCGTGAGGGATACCACAGAGGCCGTATGGTGCGGGGAGCGGAACGGGCGGGAGCGCATCAGCCCCATCTCGCCCCGGGGCACCCCGGCCACCGACCAGATGCGGGTGGTTTCCATAGCCTCGGCATGGGACAAAGGAGGAAGGATCCCCGGAAGGCAGCGTGCCATGAAGGTCTTCCCTGCCCCCGGCGGACCGGTCATGAGCACATTGTGGCCCCCGGCCGCTGCCACCTCAAGGGCCCTTCGTGCCTGGGCCTGTCCGCGCACCAGGGAAAAATCAGGGTACGGGTCCGGCCGCAGAGGTGCAACCTGGACAGGTTCTCCCGGTTTCAGGGGGTCCATCTGCACAGGCTCTTCAGGCCGCAGGGGCTCCATCCGCACATAGCCTTCCGTCAGGTCCAGCACCTGGGCCAGGTGCGTGACCCCATACACGTCCAGGCCTTCCACCACGGCCGCCTCGCGGGCCGATTCCAGGGGAAAGATGCACGCCCGGAATCCGCAATCCCGCGCATGCAGTGCCATAGACAATGCTCCGCGGATAGGCCGCAGCGTGCCGTCCAGCGCCAGTTCTCCCATGCAGAGTGTGGTGTCCAGCATGGGGGCGCGGATCTGTTCCGAGGCCGCCAGCACCGCCAGGGCCAGGGGCAGGTCATAGGCCGAGCCTTCCTTCCGGATATCGGCAGGAGCCATGTTGACCACTATTCTTTTACAGGGAATGCGTAAACCCACGGAATGCACAGCCGTTGAAACGCGTTGCTGGGACTCCCTTACGGCGCTGTCGGGCAATCCCACCAGGTGAAAATTGATGCCGGGAGAAACGTCCGCCTCAATGGTTACGGTAATGGCCTCTATCCCGCATACCGCACTCCCGTATGCCTTTACCAACATACTTCACACATAAAAAATCCAACATCATGCGGGGAAAAATAAGTTCCGGAAAACTCCGCCCGGGGACAAGCCGCCCGGGGACCAGCCACCTGGCTCCTTGAAACAGGCACCTGGAACAGGCGCCCTAAAGCCGGCACTTAGAACAGTCCGTGCAGCCGGGCGTCTATCTTGTCGATCACCTTGCTGAGATCTTCCGGATTCTCCTCTATCTGGAGGTTGTCTACTTCCAAAATCAATTTGGGCCCTTCATAATCCGCTATCCAGGTCTCATACCGTTCGTTCAGCCCCGTAAGGTAGTCCAGGCGTATGGAATTTTCATACTCCCGGCCCCTTTTCTGGATGCGGTTCACCAGGGTGGGGACCGTAGCCCTCAGGTATATGATCAGATCGGGTGCGGGAATGAGCGATATCATCAGCTCATAGAGTTTGATGTAATTGTCGAAATCACGCGTGGACATGAGTCCCATGGCGTGCAGGTTGGTGGCAAAAATGCTGGCATCTTCATATATGGTACGGTCCTGGATGACGGTATGTCCCGCTTTCTGGATCTCTACGATGCCTGCCAGGCGCCGGTTCAGAAAGAATATCTGCAGATTGAAAGACCAGCGCTTCATGTCTTCGTAGAAATCTGTCAGATAGGGGTTGTCAACTACTTCTTCATACTTGGGAACCCACCCGTAATGTTTGGAAAGAAGCCTTGTCAAAGTGGTTTTCCCGCTTCCAATGTTTCCTGCAACAGCTATATGCATATCCGGTATTTTTTGCTTAAACAAAGATACGTAATTTTTATGCCCTTAAAACAATTAACAGGTAATTAACAAAAATTGTTGTTGTGTGGGAATTTTTTGTATAACTTTGCGTATAACCTGATAGATGTCTACTATTCATAATCTTATAAAACATGAAGAAAATATTGAATATTCTCATCCTCGGAGCGGTGTCAGTTGTATTGGCATCCTGCGCAAGCACGAGGATCCCTGCCGATTTTTCCGGGATCGTTTGCGGTGAGCCGGTTTTTGACGTTCAGCAGAACGGAACGGTAAAGGTCTCTTTCTGTGTGGAAATTCCTGCAAACTATTTTGAAAAAAGAATCACCTTCAGCATAATGCCTTCCATATTATACGCCAACGGTGATGTAAAGGAATTACCCTGCTATACGGTTCAGGGATTCTCTGTTGTAGACACCAATTACCCGGTGGTGGACTGGTCTGTCCAACAGGTATTGTGCTACAGCACCACCATACCGTATCATGACGGTCTGGCCACGGCCACCCTGCAAACCAAAGCGTGGATACTCAACTGCCTGAGCAAGGAAGAATTGTGCCTGCCCCTGTGCAGCTGGGCCATTGCTGTGCCGCTGACTCCCGTACTGCCTGTATATATGGCACACATAGCCGCTGAATCCAGTGTCAGGGCCGCCCTCCGCGGAAAGATCTATTTCCCGGTAAACGGCTACACGGTAACCAGCGCTATTGCCACCCAGCCCGAAATCACGCGGACCCTGAATTCCCTGCGTCAGCTGACAGGCCGCAACGATTTCAATATCACCCGCATTGACGTGGAAGGAAACGCTTCCCCTGAAGGAACCTCCCGCATTAATGACCCGCTGGCCAAGAAGCGTGCAGACAATACCCGTAATTTCTTTGTAAAAGCATTGAAAGACAATGGCTACACCAAAGAGGTGCCTGCCAGCGTATGGACTGTGAACAGCACCTCGGGCATGGGATTCTGGAATGAATTCTACACCGCCATGAAGGAATCCAACGTAAGCAACAAAGATCAGCTTGCCGAGAAATTCCTCCGCCTGGCATCCAACCCTGTCGAGGCTGAGCGCCAGATCCGGGCCGAGATCGCTTCCAACGCCGAGGTAAAGAACGTGATGATGCCCCTGCTCCGTTACGGATCGGTTGCCGTCAACTTTGACCCCATCCAGCTGACTGCAGAGGAAATCCGCGTGATTGCAGACAACCAGCCCGAATACCTGACTCCCAACGACATCATCCAGGCCGCCATGGATCTGGAACCCGATCAGGCCATAGACCTTTACAAGAAATCTTTGGACCGCTACCCCGACGTGGTTGAACTGTACGTGAACCTGGCATACAACCAGATCCAGAAAAACGACCTGGAAGCCGCACAGCAAACCCTGGAAACCGCAAAACTGGTTGCCGATGAACCGGCAGAAAAAGACATGGTTGCCCTGCAGTGCGCCTGCATAGCCATGAAACAAGGCCAGTACAGCGAGGCTGAATCTGCCCTGAACACCATCTCTGATGAAGGAATGACACGCTACTACCGCGGTGTCCTGGCTATCTACCAGGAAGACAACGACAAGGCCATCCGCCTGCTTTCAGATGACAAAGACATCAATTATGCCATTGCCCTTCTGAACAAGAACCAGGTGAAAGAAGCCCTTAAGGTGCTGCAAGATCTTGACCAGGATTGCCCCTATGTTCTGTATGCCTCGGGTATTGCCTACGGGCGCCTGAACGAAAACGCAAAGGCTGCAGAATACAAGGCTAAAGCCTACCAGATTGATCCTTCGTTAAGATTATTAGACAACTAAATCCATTTTCCTAAACCGGATGAAAGCCTCCTCCCGGAAGAGAGGGGGCTTAATCATTTGCCCCTGAAGTTTTCCCATGCCAGACACCCTCAGACAACAAGGACAAAGAAGGCTGCTTATAGAAGAACTGGCCCGTAAATACACGTTCAACCCATTGGTTCTTAAAGCCATGGAACGGATCCCCCGGCACATGTTCGTGGAAAAAGGGCTGGAGCATCTGGCCTACAAGGACAAACCCCTGCCCATCACCGGCAGCCAGACCATATCGCAGCCTTATACCGTTGCCATGCAGACGCATCTGCTCAACTGCAACAAAATGGACAAGGTCCTGGAGATAGGGACTGGGTGCGGCTACCAGGCAGCTATCCTAATGGCCATGGGATTCCAGGTTTATTCCATTGAACGGATCTGGGAGTTGTACCTGCTGGCGCAGAAAAACCTGGTGGCAACAGGCTTTGACCCTTCAGGCCTGTACTTTGGCGACGGTTTTGCCGGCCTGCCCCAGTTTGCGCCGTTCAAGGGGATCCTGGTGACCTGTGGCGCACCGGCTGTACCCCCAACGCTAAAGGAGCAACTGGCCATTAACGGGAAAATGGTGATTCCTGTGGGAAGGAATGAACAACAAATGCTTCGCATTACCCGGACCGGAAAAGATACCTATACCACAGAGGATTTTGGCCCCTACTCATTCGTACCCATGCTTACAGGCACACAAAAGATGAAACATGGAATGTAAAACTTTCTTTTTCAATGCGCTGCGCACCTGTTGTTACGTGGTATATGACCAGACAGGTGATTGCATCATCATAGACCCAGGTTGTTTTGGACAAACAGAAGAACAGCGGCTGGCCGCGTACATCAAAAGCAACAACTTCAACCCCCGGTACATTGTAAACACGCACTGTCATTTTGATCACCTGATGGGACTCGCTTTCCTGCGTCAGACATACGATATCCCGTTCCGGACACATCCCCTGGAAGCCGAAACGCTCAAAAGGGCATCTTCGCATGCGCTATTGTTCGGGTTTAGCATGACCGGGCCCGGAACAGACTATACCCCCCTCGATGATGGCGAGGTGCTTGCCTTCGGGATATCCTCCCTGAAAGTAATGCACACCCCGGGTCACAGCCCGGGCAGTGTCTGCCTGTATGGCGAACAGGAAGCAATGTTGTTCACAGGAGACCTGCTCTTTGCCGGCAGCGTGGGCAGGACCGACCTGCCCGGGGGAAATTATGACCATCTGATGGATTCGCTCGCCAGGAAGATCATGCCTTTGCCGGCTAATACCCTCATTTTCCCAGGGCACGGTCCTTCCTCTTCCCTGGAACGTGAATTTGCAGGCAATCCCTACCTGCAGCATTTATGCTGATTCCCATGCCTGCTAATTATATCCGGATAGAAGGGGCAAGAGTCCACAACCTGAAAAACATCAGCCTGGATATACCCCGCCATTCCCTGTGTATCATCACCGGGCTGAGCGGGAGCGGGAAATCCTCCCTGGCTTTTGACACCCTGCATGCAGAAGGACAGAGACGTTACCTGGAAACATTGTCTTCCTATGCACGCCACTACCTGGGTATCCTGCAGCGCCCCGATGTGGAACACATCTCGGGCCTGAGTCCCATCATTGCCATTGAACAGAAAACCACTACCCGAAATCCCCGTTCCACGGTGGGCACGGTCACGGAAATTTATGATTTTCTGAGGCTGCTCTTTGCCCGGGCATCCATTGCTTACTCTCCTGCTACAGGCAAGCCCATGGTACGCTACAGTGCGGAACAGATGGTTTCGCTCATTGCCTCGCAGCACCATGGAAAAAAATGCATCCTTCTGGCCCCTGTGGTCAAGGGGAGAAAGGGGCATTACCGGGAACTGCTGGAACAGATCCAGAAAAAAGGGTTCCTTGAAGTCCGCATAGACGGGAATATAGAGCAGATTTCACACAACATGATGCTGGACCGTTACAAGACCCACTTCATTGAGATTGTCATAGACAAGCTTGTCCCTTCGGGGCAGGACGGGGCATCGCTGGCCCGCCTGCGTGATTCGGTCAACACGGCGTTGCATCACGGGAACGGGTCTTTTGTTGTTTTGGACCCCGATACCGGCCAGACCACCCATTACAGCAAACACCTGATGTGTCCGGAAAGCGGCCTGTCCTTTCCAGAGCCGGCACCCTTCAGTTTTTCATTCAATTCCCCTCTGGGAGCCTGCCCCAAGTGCAAAGGCCTGGGATTTACAACCCGCATTGACATGAAAAAGATCATTCCGGATAATTCCCTGTCTATCGCCCAGGGCGGACTGGAGCCTTTTGGCAAGTTCCGGGACAACACATTGTTCAGTCATCTGGAAGGTGTAGCAAAGAAGTACGGGTTCTCGCTGCACACCCCCATTGCAGAGATCCCGGAAGAAGCCATGGACACATTGCTCTACGGGAGCGAAGACCTGATATATGTCCATTCACAGATGGGCGGAACCTACACCATTACCTTTCCTGGTCTGATCAACCGCATGGAACAAATGAACGGCGACGGGGAAGGGAAAATGGCCACCCTGGAGCGCTACCTGGAAGAAGTAACATGTCCCGTATGTCATGGGAGCCGGCTCAACCAGGAAGCCCTGTGTTTCCGCTTTGCAGACAAGAACATTGCCCAGCTGTCTGCCATGGATATCCAGCCGCTGGTCAACTGGCTGGAGGGGGTTGAAGACCGCATCTCGGACCGGCAAAAAGCCATTGCCACAGACATCCTGAAAGAGATACGCGACCGGCTGCAGTTCCTGCTGGATGTGGGACTTTCCTACCTGTCCCTGGACCGGGGAACACGTACCCTGAGCGGCGGGGAGAGCCAGCGCATCAGGCTGGCAACGCAGATCGGGTCCACCCTGGTGAATGTGCTCTACATCCTGGATGAACCCAGCATAGGATTGCACCAGCGGGACAACCGCCGGCTTATCAAGGCACTCATGAAATTGCGCGATGCCGGGAACACGGTGCTTGTAGTGGAACACGACCAGGAAACCATCCTGAGCGCCGACTGGCTGGTAGACCTGGGGCCCGGGGCCGGCCGCGAGGGCGGCCACCTGCTTTACTCGGGACCCCTGGACCAATTCATGGAACAAGAGCACCAGAAGAGCCTTACCTGGCAGTACCTGAAGGGGATACGGAGCATACCGGTCCCAAAGACTAGGCGTCCCGGCAACGGGAATGTACTGCGTGTAAGTGAAGCCACGGGCAACAACCTGAAGAACATCACCGTGGATTTTCCACTGGGGTGTTTTATCTGCGTCACAGGCGTGAGCGGCAGCGGCAAGTCCAGCCTGGTGAACGAAACGCTCGTTCCCGTGCTCGCCCGTAAGTTTTACCGTTCCAAAAGGCCTTTCCTGCCACATGGTTCGGTCACCGGTATCCAGCACATAGACAAGGTGGTGGAGGTAGACCAGTCCCCCATAGGGAAAACGCCCCGCAGCAACCCCGCAACGTATACCAACGTTTTTGCCGAGATCCGCAAGCTTTTTGCTGCCTCGCCGGATGCCAGGACACGCGGATTCAAATCTTCCCGCTTTTCCTTCAACATCGGGAGTGGCCGTTGCGAAGCCTGCAAGGGCGCGGGGATCCAGCTCATAGAAATGAACTTCCTGCCCGACGTCCACATCACCTGCCCCGACTGCCAGGGGAAACGCTACAAAAGCGACACACTGGCGGTCCGTTACAAGGACAAGAACATCTACCAGGTGTTGGACATGACGATCAACGAAGCCGTTGACTTCTTCAGGCATGTGCCTTCCATCATTCAAAAAATCAAAACACTGCAGGACGTGGGACTGGGCTACATCAAGCTGGGCCAACCCTCCACGACCCTGAGCGGGGGAGAATGCCAGCGGGTAAAGCTGGCGGCCGAATTGTCCCGCATTTCCACCGGCAAAACGCTCTACATCCTGGACGAACCCACCACCGGGCTGCATTTTGAGGATGTGAAGGTCCTGCTCAACATCCTGCACCAGCTCACCGATAAAGGCAATACCATTGTGATCATAGAACATCATCCGGACATCATCTGCTCGGCCGATCATATCATTGACCTGGGGCCCGAAGGAGGGGACTGCGGGGGACAGGTGGTGGGGACCGGGACACCGGAAGAACTGGCAGAGAATTTGCAGTCCTATACAGGCACCCTGCTCAGGGAGTGGTTAAAGTAGAGAGAGTTGCTTATGAAAACGTTACATGAATTAAACAGGGAAAGAAACGGGGCCGATGCCGGAAAGTACCTGGCCGCCCTGGTGGACAACCGCCTAAAATGCCTGGACTTTACCCTGTACAATCCCCACAAAGTTGAATTTGTGGATTATTCACATCCCGACGGAAGAAGGACTTACATCCGCTCCTTGTCCTTTGTCCTGCAAAAAGCGGTGAAAGAAGTCTTCCCGCAGGCAAAGCTGCGGATCTCTTATTCTGTGGTGAATTCCCTTTATTGCAACCTGGTCTTACCCGATGACAGGGAGGAAACCGACCGGGACATGGAGCTGATCCGCCAGGCCATGAACCGCATCATAGAACAGGACATCCCCTTCAGGATGGAAAAGATCCCGTCTGAAGAAGCGCAACAGATATTCGAAAAAGCCGGGTTCCCTCAAAAAGCCTTGTTACAGAAAACGCGTGGCCATTTTTTCACCTCTGTTTATTACCTGGAAAATAGTCCTGACACTTTTTATGGCCCGCTCGTGCCTTCTGCCGGTTACCTTAAACTGTTCCACCTGCGACGTTTTTACAAGGGATTTTTGCTCCAGTATCCCCAGCCGGACAATCCGGCCAGGGTGGACGGCCAGCCAAAGTTGCACAAATTGGTGGAGGTGTTTGAAGAATATGTCAACTGGGGCAAGATCATGGGGGTACGTGACGTGGGCAGCCTGAACCAGAAAATACAGAAAGGCGAAACCAAAGACCTGATCCTGATAGGAGAAGCCCTGCACAGCAGGAGGTATGCGGCAATAGCCGACACCATATTCGGTCTGAGGGATAAAGTAAGGCTGGTTCTAATTGCCGGCCCCTCGAGCAGTGGAAAAACCACCACATCCAAACGGATTTCCAAGCAACTGAAGGTGTTGGGCATGCAGCCTGTTGTCCTGGAAATGGACAATTATTTTGTCGACAGGGAAAATACCCCGCGCGATGAAAAGGGAGATTACGATTTTGAATCCCTCCTGGCCCTGGATGTGGCTTTTCTAAACCAACAGCTGTTTGAACTGCTTGACGGCAAGGAAATTGAAATCCCCTTCTTTGATTTTTTAACGGGAAAGCGTGCCTTCAGCGGGAAAAAACTCAGGCTGGAAGAGAACCAGGTCCTGATCATGGAAGGGATCCACGCCCTGAACCCGGCCCTGACGAAGGATATCCCCGAAGAAAACAAATTCCGGATATACGCCTCGGCGCTTACCTCCCTGGCCATGGACGAGAACAACCGGATCTCGACCACCGATACCCGGATGATCCGCCGCATGGTGCGCGATGCACAGTTCCGGGGCATCTCGGCGGAGGATACCATCCTGCGCTGGCCCAGCATCAGCTACGGGGAGCGGCAGAACATTTTTCCTTTCCAGGAAGAGGCAGATGTGATGTTCAACTCGGCCCTGCCTTATGAACTGGCAGTGCTCAAATCACACGCCGAGCCTTTACTGCACCAGATCCCCCCTGTTTCAAAGGCATACCCCGAGGCCCTGAGGCTGTTGAACTTCCTGAGTTATTTTACCTGCGTACATCCAAGGGATGAACGCTATATTCCCTACGTGTCTGTGATCAGGGAATTTATCGGCACCAATCCGCCGGATTGACGGGCACCCCGTTGCGGAGCAACTGAAAGTAACTGTTCCCTTCCCCCCGGGGAGAGAGCGTCCCCAGTTTTTGCCCCGTCACCACCTTATCCCCTTCTTTGACTACCACGTCAACCATGTGGCAATAGATGGTGCTGAACTGCCCGTGCGTTACCAGCACCCGTATCAGGTAACTGTCCCGGTTGTCCATCCATATACTGGAAACAGTACCGTCGAAGATGGTCTTTACCTCCCCTCCTTTGGCTCCGGACAGGGTAACACCTTTGTTATCAAAGGTAAAACCCCATTTGGGATCGGTAATTCGGCCAAAACGCTCAATGATCACGGCATCTTTCAACGGCCAGGGCAGGTTGCCCTTGTTGGCGGCAAAATCTTCTGAAAGAACGCGCGCTGCCTCTACGGCTGCAGGATCCCGGGCCAGGTCCTTCTTTTCCAGTGCAGCCAGCGCTTCCCGGATTTCCCTGTCCAGTTTGCGCTGTTCGTCTATGCGTTTTTGCAATTCCACTTTCAGTTGCTTTTCATTCTGCTGCATCTTTTTGATGTTGCCGTCAAGAAGCCGCTGGTCATTTTCCATCCGGGTAATTTCAAGGGCCATGTTGTCCCGGGCCGTTACACGCTCCTTCTGCAGTGCAACCAGCCGCGCCTCTTCCCGGCCCAGGCTGTCCTGCATATCACGGATCTTCCTTTCCTGGGCGCGCATATAGTCGCTGTAATTGCGGAAGTATCGCCACCGGCGGTAGGCCTGCGAGGCGCTTTCACTGGAAAGCACGTGCATGATCCAGAGTTTCCGGTCGCGGTGCCTGTATGCCTGCTGCAACAGTGTCTGGTAAGCCATTAGCAGGTCGCTGTGTTCCTGCCTGAGGCGGCCGATCATGTTGCTTTTTTCTGAAATGGTGTTGTTGAGAGTGGCCAGCTCCTGTTCCATCCCGGTGATCAGTTCCTGGCGGCTGGACAACAGGCGCTGGCCCAGCCTGTACTGTGTGAGCTGGTCACGGATGTTGTCTGCCGTGGAGTGGATCCTGTTTTCGAGCGTGGCAATTTCCTCCCTGAGCCGGCGGTTTCGGGATTGCAGCTCCCCCACGTCCTGTGCCCGGGCCGTAATGCCTGCTGCCAGTAACATGGATAGGATCAGCAATATCCTCTTCATTGTTTATTGCCCGGGTTTTTTGTTGTTATCGATTTTTTTCCGGATATCTTCCCGTGGCTCGATAGCGTAAGCCTGTTGCCAGTAAACTATGGCCATGAGCGGTTCGTTCAGTGCGTTGAGAACATCCCCGTAATGGTTCAGGATCTCGGCGCTTTCCTTGCCCCCGTATGCCATAGCCTGCCTGAAAATGTTCCTGGCCTCGGCGGAACGGCCCAGCAGGTGCAGGATCCAGCCGTATGTATCCAGATAAGTAGCGTTGTTGGGCTCTTTTTCAATGGTTACCTGGCTCATGGACAGGGCTTTCTCCAGTTGTTCCCCCTGCAGCGACAGATAGTAGGCATAATTGTTCAGAACCGGCAGGTTCTGCCTGTCCAGGCGGAGTACTTCTTCATACGTCCTGAATGAAAGCTCCCACGCGCCTTTTTCATGGTACAGATCTCCCAGCAGGGACAAGGTCTGGACTTTGTTGGTCTTGTCGTCCTTTTTTAGCAGGGACAGGATCCTTTCAAACCGGGCTATGGCCTGGTCCAGTTGCCCGGTCTGCCACAATGCAAGCCCGTAAAGGCTGCCAAAATCGGCGTCGTCGGGAAAGCTTTCCAGCGCCTTGCTCCCGTATTCGCATAACAGGGGCCATTCCTTCAGGTAATAAATCACACCCAGTGTCTGGTACCAGGCGTGGTAATCTTTGGGATAATAACGGATGTTGTCTTTGATCACCTCCAGGGCTCCGGACGGATTTTGTGTCTGGATAAGGAATCCGGCATAGATATAGGCCAGGGTGCTGTCTGTCTTGTGCGCACTGCGTGTGCTCTGGAACAGGGTGTCCACCTGTGGCTGGAAGGTGGCAACAAAAGCCCTTGTCTCCAGGATTTGTTTCAGGTAATCTGTCTTCATTCTCACATCAACCTCGGGGTAAGCCAGAAAAACGTTGATGTTCTGAAAGTACAGGTCAAACTGCCGCTTCATGCGATAGACCTCGGCCATGCCAAAAACAGCCGGCATGAAGGCGGGATCTGATTCGAGCGCCTTCTGGTAATATTCCCCGGCCTTTTCCGTTTCCCCGTCTCCTGCTTCCAGATCTCCCAGAAGGCAAAGGACCCGGGGAGTGGGTGTATGGGTTGCATATTCACGCAATAGGGTCCGCGCAGCTTCCTTGTCCCTGTCAATGGTCAGGTTAAAACGCAGCAGGACCCCCGATTCGGTCACCCCTTCCCTGCCTTCCAGCGTGTCGAGCAGCTCCAGTGCCTTTTCTGCGTTGTGACCATCCATATATAATGCTATGCGGTCATAGAGCAGTTCTGTTTTGTCCGGATAGTCCCGCCATAAATTTTCGTAAAGCAACCCTGCTTCCTGCGTTTTGCCTGCTGCCACAGCCAGTTTTGCCTGTTGCAGGCGGTACCAGTAATTTTCCGGATCCAGCTTCAGGGCTTTTTGCAGGTATTGCTCCGATTCTTTCCATTGTCCGGCATAACCGGCTATCTGTGCCAGGTAATAGAAGGCGGCATCGTTGTCCTTCTGCCGCGTAACAACGCGTTTAAAACAATCCCTGGCCTGGGGCAGGTCTCCCAGGTAAAACATTTTCAATCCCTGGTGAAACAACACACCGGATTCTTCGGCGGCAACTTCGGCACGATATCCGCAGGAGGCCAAGACGATAAAAGACAACAGGATAAAAACACGCTTCCACATGGGTTCAAAGTATTGCGGGAGTTGCAAAGTTACCATAATTCGTTCAATTCAATTATTTATTTTACATTTGTTTAGCCTGTAGAATTTTCTCATATCCATGCAACATTCCGGC
>Ga0116160_1003481_pt1 | contig 13688 bp, 8 predicted proteins | sample AD_JPNAS2_MetaG_FD_89879 | JGI IMG/M metagenome (GOLD analysis project Ga0116160, IMG submission 89879) | Active sludge microbial communities of municipal wastewater-treating anaerobic digesters from Japan - AD_JPNAS2_MetaG | ecosystem: Engineered > Bioreactor > Anaerobic > Digestate | place...
CGAACGTCATTCCCGCGGAGGCTGGAATCCAGAGCGGGTGGCTGGGCGCGCTTTCGCGGTCATCTCGATACACCGTCCGCCGACCGTCCGGCGGACGCCACTCGATGACCGCTGTTCGGGCGCGCCGCTTGCCGGTCGTCGAGTGGCTCATGAGCGCACGCGAGGGAGATGTATCGAGACGCACCGGCACGGTACATACGAGCCGACGGAAGGTGAACCGCCGGGCCGGGCTCCTCGATACAGCGCTCGGACTGCGTCCTCCCGCCGCTCGGAGACCGGCCTGGGGCCACCCCCTGTCCGCAGAGTCCACCAGACTGCGCCCTCGAACCGAAGTAGAAGCGCCCCGAGCGCACTCATGTGCACCCGGGGCGCTATCGTTCGAGACGCGCGAAACGCGTTGCTTCGGAACTAGATCACCACCGGCCCGAACATCGGCGCGGCCATATCGGCCTCGTCCACCAGATTGACCGCCGGATTCACGCCGATACCGTACCAGAGCTCCGCCTTTTTGGGCACCGGCTCGGCGAACGTCAGCACCACGGTGTCCGGCTTCTCAAGATCAACTTCCTGTTTCAGGATGGCGAGGTCCTTGCCCTCAAATCTCGCCCAGAAGCCGCGCACGTCGCGTTTAGGGTAGAGTTCCGAGTTGACGTCGGAATAGTGCACGCGAAGGATCGTGCGGTTCTTGTCCGAGAAGCGGATGTTTGCCGGACGCGGACCTTTGCGAAGCGAAGTACGTCCGTGCGCCAGGATTTCCGCAAGGTGCGCCATGCGCTTCCCGAGACGTCGCTGGCCCTGCGTGCTGATGTGGATCGCGTCGTCCAGACCGAGATCTATCGCCGTAGTCATCAGCGCCGGCGCGAGCTCCTTCTCCTGCGCGAGCTGATCCGCCTGCAGACCGTTCCAGTACGGCGCGATTTCCCCACCGGTGAAGAACGGACCGATCTGGACATACAGGAACGGCATTTTTGGCGCGCCGAGATCCTTCCGAATCGCCTTGACGAAGTTCACCATGCGGCTGTGGAAGTGCGGGAGAGCATCCTTGTTGGCGTCGGATTCTCCCTGATACCAGAGCATGCCGGCGACTTTGCCGCCCACGGCCTGCACGCGCCGGATCATGGATCCGTAAAGGGAAGCGCCACCCAGCTCCAGCTTGCCAGGGTCCCATTGCTCCATGCTGGTTCCGCCGTGGGAGCACACGATCAACCCGACCGGCACCTCCGTGCGCTTCACCATGGTTTTGCCGAAGGAGACAGCCAGTCCCGCTCCCTGTTGCCGGAAGATGCGGTCGTTCTTTGCGGCCTTCGCGCGCTCAACGGGGTCCGCGGTGAACCAGTGCACCGAGTCCACGGCCTCGTTGTACCAGCAGAGAGGGTCCGCGGCAAGGTCCCAGCGGTCGTCGAAGTAGAACGCGTGGACGTGCTTCGAGGGCGTTTCCGTGCCGACGAGCTTTCCGTATCCGTCCATGTTCGACTGGCCGCCGAGTATCCACAGGTCGCCGACCAGCAGCCCTTTCACCGATGCTTTTCCCAGCACCACCCCGCGGAAATTGCGCAGTTCGAACTCAACGGTGTACTCCCCGCCGACGGGCAGGCTTTCAATCACGCCGGTTGCCAGTGTTCCGTTGCTCTGGCCGATGGTCCGCCAGTCGAACTTCGAAAGTGTGCTCCCGTCGCGTTTCACGCGGGCAAACAGGCGGCCTTTCTCCGTCGCTTCAATCTGAACGGCGACATGCGCCACGGTGCCCGAACGTTGAATTACTGCGTTTTGTCGGGGTTGCAACACGGCCCCGAGAGCAACGGGAACTGGTTGAGCCATCGAATCCTGCCTCCTTTGCCACTGCGGCGATCTGATGTACGTTCACGTGCGGTTATCAGAGATAAAAGAACGCCACGCAAGACCCGACGCGCAATACGGGAGTGTGGCGACAGGGATACGCGTCACCATTTTTCATGCGCCCCAGGGACTTCAGAAAGGTGGATATTCATGCCATTAGCCTATCGCTTCGGCTGTGCGGAACAGCCACTGCCGGACGGCGTCGGGCTTGATCTGTGCGGCTTCCTCGCGCGGAACAACCCGAGCACCGGCCAGCGCGACCCGCTCCATGTCCGCGCGCTCTGCCTCGACGACGGCACCACGAAGATCGTCTGGGCTGCGGCGGATGTCCTCGCAATTTCCGCGCAATCCAGCGCGCGCATCAGGCGGGAGGCGGCCCGACGATTCGGCGTGCGGCCGCGCCACTTCACCGTGTCCGCCACACATACGCACAGCGCGCCGGGGACAGTATTCCTTGCCAACTGCGGCGCCACCGACCGCGGCTGGCTTCGCGCGTGGGAAGCGCGCGTGGTGGAAACCATCGGCGACGCCATCCGGAACACCGGCACGCGTGTACACGCCGAGTTCGCCGACACCGACGCCAGCGGCTTCGCCCGCAACCGGCGCACGCTGAAGCGGGACGGCTCCCTCACCATGGGCGTGGTGCCGCCCGAAGACACCGTCCACCGCGGGCCGGAGAATCACACCCTTTCCGTGCTGACGCTGCGCGACGCCGCCACAGACCGCCCGGTGGCCGCGATTGTCCACTTTGCGTGCCACGCGGTGCTGTTTTGCGACCAGCTCATCACCGCCGACTGGCCGGGCCGCATGCTCGCCACGCTGAAACGGGAGATGGGCGGCGGATTATTCCCGATGTTCATCCAGGGCGCCTGCGGGGACATCAACCCCGCGAATCTCTCCGGCAATCCGCAGGACAACCTCACCCGCATGGGCGACGGGCTGGCCGAAAAGGCGCTCGAGTGCATCCACCGCGCGGGCGAACGGCAACCGGTGCGGCTGGGCGCCCGGCTTGGCGGCGCGAGGCTCCCGTGGCGCTCCCTGCCGACGGAAGAGGCCCTGCGGGAGCGGCTCCTTGCCCCGGAACACTGGCACACCGCAACGCGCGAACAGCAGGCGGTTCACCTCACCGCACAACGCCTCATCGCCATGATGCGGCGCGGGTTCCTCCGCCCGTGGGCCACCATGCCGGTTCAGGCCGTCCGTGCGGGCAATGTGGTGATCGCAGCGCTCGGTGGCGAGATTCTGACACAGACCGGGCTGCATCTGGCGGCAGCGTTCCCCGGGCACCACCTGCTCTGCGCCGCGTACGCAAACGGCAGCGTGGGGTACCTTCCTCCCGCGGAGGAACACGCGTACGGCGGGTACGAGGTCGAGCGGGCGCATGTCTACTACGGCAACCCGGATGCCTTCGCGCCCGAAGCGGAGGCAATCGCCCGCGCAACCGCGGAGAACATGGTCCGTTCTGTAATGGCCGACCGGCGGCGATGAACGAGGTGGGGCGGCATCGCCGAAGCCGCCGCGGTGGTCTCGATACACCGGACCGCACACCGCAGGGGCGACGCATGCGTCGCCCCTGCCTGCACGCACCCTACCTTAACAACACCATCCTTCTCGTCACCACCCCCTGCGACGCCGTCAGCCTCGCAAGATACACCCCGCTGCCAACAGCGCGGCCGTTGCTGTCGCAGCCATCCCACACCACCTCATGCCTGCCGGCCTCAAAACGGCCGGCTGCCAGACTGCGCACGAGGCGGCCGTTCACGTCATACACCGCCAGCGTCACGTGCCCCGCCTCGGGCAGGCCGAACCGGAGCGTGGTGGACGGGTTGAACGGATTCGGCGTGTTCTGGGAGAGCGAAAACGCCGGCGGCGCGGGCACGTTCTGGACAGAGACCGGGTAGGCAATCCGCCCATCGGTGAGCAACGGCGCCGTCTCGTCGATGTTCGTCTCGGGATAAGGCAGCCACTGAAGGCGCAACGTGTCGTCCGCTGTGAAGTTCCCCGTTTTGAAGGCGAGACTGACAAGCGTTGAACCGTTGAGGTCAACAGGTGTGTCCGAGGCCATCGAAACGAACACCGTGTCGCCCGCAATGTTCCAGTCGACGATGGAGTGGCCGGATGGGCACGCGGAATAGCGGACGAAACCGGTATCAGGGATCACTCTGGCGGGATCCACGAGGAACGCCAATTTGACGCCAAACACCCGTTGCGCGGTGGCATTGACCGGGAGAACGAACGCCGTCTGCGGCGCTACGTTGAGGGCAGGAAGGGTCAAAGAAGGAGCAGCAACGGGCGCGGCGCGGGCCGGCGTGGAAAACCACCCCGACCCGAGAAGCAGCCCGAGAAACCAACACGCACGTGCCATCACAGGTGTCCTTTCCGATGAAATCGGTGGCGGGGGAAGCGAACACGCCCCCCCGCGTCACGCTGAAATCATCTTGCCAGCACCATGCGACGGACAATCTGCCCTTGATCGGTGGTGAGCCGGTACACATACACCCCGCTGGCAACGGCGCGGCCGTTATCGTCGCAGCCGTCCCAAACCACCTCATGGTGGCCAGACAGGAATGTCCGGCCCACCAGTGTGCGCACAAGTCGGCCGTTCACGTCGTACACGGCCAGCCGGATACTGCCCTCGCGCGGCAAGGCGAACCGAATCGTGGTGGCCGGGTTGAAGGGGTTCGGGGCGTTCTGCGCAAGGCTCAACCGGATCGGCTGAGGAACCGACAACGGAATCGCGCCCTCATTGAATTCCGCGCTTCGCAAGACGGGCGCACCGTCGCTCCCGTCCAGCCGCAGAAGCGTTGCGGAGCCAGTGGACACACGGACGAATCCGACGGTCAACCGGCTCCCGTCCTGCGTCCAATCCACTGCGTCGCCGCCGGTTATTTCCACGCGCGCATCCGTCGGCAGATCACACTCCAGCGTGCCTGCGAGGATGCCCGACGCATCACTCACCACGAGTGCCCATCCCGTCCCATCTCGTTCCCACGCAAGGGTTCTTGGCAGGGTCGCCGCGGGTTTTGGCATCGCGCCACCCTCAACGGGGAAACGATACGACGGGTTCAACACCCTGATGAGAACCAGTGCGGCGTCCGTCGGTGAGACGAATCCGTTGGCCGTCACGTCCGCGGTCTTCTCGTCTATCGCTGCGAGCTTGTGCACCGTGAACTGGAGAATGAGCGACGCATCCTGCGCGGTCACGGCTTCGTCGTGGCTCACGTCGCCGTAGATGATCGTCGTGATCTGCCCGTCAATCGTCGCCGCTTCCATCTCGTTCAGGTTCGTGGCGGGGAACGGCAGCCACGCGAGCGCGACCGTGTCTGCCGGGGTGTCCGGCTTCACCTTGAACGCCAGTTCTACCAGCACGTCTTCGCTCAGGTCAACTGCTTCCGTGGAGGAAAGGGACACGAACACGGTATCACCAACCATGTTCCAGTCGGTCTGGACGGAGGGTTTCCCCTGGAACGCGTGGGACCGGATGAACGCCTGCCCGCCGGTGGTATCCGGCATGATGCGGCTGGAATCGGCGACAAAAGCCAGCGCCGCACCGAAGAGCGTGATCTTGCTGACCCGTACGGGAACGAGTATCGAGGTGCCCGGCCACGTCTGAAACACCGGCAGCGCCGCGCGGACATGCCAGAACGGCAGCGCACCCATGTCCGCTCTTGTGCCATCCGGGTCCAGCGGGCTCGCCGGATCCCCGGCGTTGATACACGGGGACGTCGCCTGCAGGTGGAAATCGCCCGCCGCCGGGTTCACGAAGAGCGGGTCGGCGTTGATGTTGCCGGCACCGGTGTAGCCGCCCTGGATGTCAGAGTAGGTGGCGGTGACTGTTCCGCTGACCACATGGATCTGCTGCGCGGGCACGTTGCCCCAGAAGACGGCGTTTTTGAGGGTTGTTTGGCCGGCGGCCAACGTTCCGTTGCGCAAGCCGCCCCCGAGGGTCGCCGAGTTGTGGGCCACCGTGCAATTTGTCAAGACCAGCGTTCCGTCGTTCGCGAGTGCGCCACCGTAACCCGACAAGGCAGTATTGCCGAACAGGGCGCAGCTGCGCATTGTAACCGAACCACTAGTGTTTCCCAGACCGCCTGCCACAGATGCTGTGTTGTTAGAGACCTCGCAATTCTCGATGAGGACGGTTCCAGACCAGATTCTGATTCCCCCCGCGTCCGAGGCAGCGGAATTCCGCGATACCATGCAGCCCACCATCGTCAGCGTTCCCTCACTCGCCACCCCGCCGCCATAGCCGGCGGACGCCGTGTTTTCCAACACGTAGCAGTTTTTCATGGTTATGGTACCGGCTGTGTTGCCTGCTCCGCCGGCTGTCGGGGCCGAATTGTGTGATATCACGCAGTTATCCATGGTCAGCGTTCCCGACCAGGTTTTCACCCCACCCGACTCACCAAGCGCGGTATTGCCGGAAACAATGCAATCCACCATCGTCAGCGTTGTGCCGTTGTAGTTGGCAGTTCCCCCGCCCGCGCCTGCAGCAGCGTTGCCGCTAATCGTTGAGTGCGATACTCCCACTCTCGTCGCAGTCCCTGAGACATATAACGCCCCGCCGCGGATATCTGGATCACTGCCCCTCGCATTCCCGCCGCTGATGCGTGCATACGCGATGGTGCTGGAATCCCCCCCGGAAATCCGTATGCCGCGCCAGTTCGCCGCCAATCCCTTCAGGAACCGGATGCTATCGGTTTCGGTGCCCACCGCGTGCAGGCTGCCCTGCACTATGAACTGCACATCCGCGTCAAAAAGCACGTCCACGCCCGGCTCAATCGTGAGTGTGTTGCCGTTCGGAACGGTGATGGTGCCGGTGATGCGGTAAGGCGAGTTTGCTTTCGTCCATGTGGTGGTGTTGATGGTGCCGGAGACGGGGAAGGAGAGGATGTAAAGGGATTTTTGCGCGCCGTAGTTTTCACCGCCCACAGCCAGAAGGTCTGCACCCACTACGCCCGCGGCCAAGCCATTCCGCGCAGCCGGCATGGCTGTGCCAGCGCTCCATGTGTTCTTGTCAGGGTCATAGATACTCACCGTCGCCATCGAGCCAACGGTGTTGTTGTGACCTCCCAACACGTAGAATTTGCCGTTGAGAACCTCACCCACTGGAGCCTGACGCGGTGTTGGTAGAGACGTACCCGTTGCCCAGGTGTTGGTCGTTGCATCATAGATTTCGAGAGTTGAGAAGAACGTCTCCGCCGTACCTCTCGCTCCCCGACGGCCGCCCGCGACGTACAGCTTGCTCCCGATCACTCCGCAGGCTGCGCGGTCTCTCGCGGTCGGCATCGGCGCGCCCATAGACCATGTGTTTGTTACCGGGTCGAAGATGTCCATCGTGTTGTAAACGTTCAAATCGGAATCGCATCCGCCAACGACGTACAATTTCCCGCCGATGACACCGACGGCAGGATGCCACCGTGCCGTGGGCATGGGCGTTCCCGTTGTCCAGGTGTTCGTGCTCGGATCGTAGATTTCGACCGTGTTCAAAGCCGGCCCCTGGTAAGAAACCGTGCCCCCGACCGCATAAAGCTTCCCGTCCAGAACAGCGACGGCGTGACTCACTCGCGCTGTGGGCATTGGTGCGCCGGTTGTCCACGAGTTCGTGGAAGGGTTGTAGATTTCCAACGTATTCAACACGGAAAAAGCTGTATTCGCCCCATATGCGCCGCCGGCCACGTACAACTTCCCGTCGATCACCCCGGCAGACAAACCGTATCTCGCAGTCGGCATCGGCGCCGCGGTCGACCACGTCTGCGCAAGGGTTGTTCCGGTGAGAAGAACGAGGGACGCAAAAAGGGCAATACACGTGTTCGCACGCATGGCATGCCTCCTCAAACGAGTGGTGCGTCCCCAAGGGGATCGGGGCGCTCACCGCAGTAAAATAAGGGGATCGTGAAACTCATACGCACATGCACAAAAATGTGGCGCGGGGAGACGGGAATGTCAAGGGGGTGGAACGGCGGGGGCGGTTTTGTGGGGGTGGGTGGGGGGGGAGGGGGGATGGTGAGGGTAGGGGCGGACCCCTGTGTCCGCCCGTGGTCGCGAACACCAAAACCACCACGGGCGACCACGCCGGCAAGGCTGGCGGCGCTCGTGCGTCGCACGGCCTTTCCAGATTGCCTTTTTGCGGGGGTTGGAGCGGGAGGCGGTGTGGTCATCTCGATACAACGCGGCGGCACTTCGACAGGCTTCCTGGGCCAGACGCGCGGGCTCAGTGACCACCGCGCCACTCGATGACCGTACTTGTTGCGCAGCGCTGTCTCTGCCGGTCGTCGAGTGGCGGACGCGTAAGCGGCCGTTGTATCGAGACGCACCGGCACGGAGCGCCGTCGTGCACACGGCACGGCGAAGACCCGCAGGGGTGGACCGTGCCCGCCCGCACACCATGGCCAAAAAAAAGGGCGGACACAGAGGTCCGCCCCTACCACGCAAATCCTGTTCGATGCCCGTTCTATGCCAATACCACCCGCACCGTCATGATCTTCTTCGGGCCGGCGGCGAACGACACGGTTGATCCGGCGGGGGAGAGCTTCTCCACCGGTTTCTCGTTCAGTTGCAGCAATTCCGCCGCGGCGATGGGTTTCCACGCGGTCACGGTCACCTTCTGCTCCCGTGCCGTCGGGTTTACCACGCGCAGCACGATGCCGTTGCCGTCTTCCGCCGTCTTCATGCCGCTCAGGACGAGGTCGTTCGGCGCGATGCTGAAGAAGGAGAGCTCCTGCGGCAGATCGCCGGGATGGCTGCACGCCTGCGCGACTTCCACCGGCAGGTTGAGCTTCTCCACTTCGAGGAACGTCTTGCCGTCCGCCCACGTGCCGCTGTGCGGGTAGATGCGGTAGGTGAACGTGTGCTTGCCGGGGCACTGGGCCAGCTCCATTTCCGGGTGGCGTTCCCAGCGCCACGACACGGTGGTCAGCTCCACCTGATACGCACGCATCAGCGTAATGCACAGGCGGCGTTCCTTCGTATCCACCACTTCGTATTCCCGCAGGCCGTCGTTGATCACCGCGAGGCCGTTCACTCCGTCGGAGACATCCACGAACCGGCCCATCGGGTGCGTCGGATTGGGCGAAAGCGCCCACGGGCTGCCTTCGGGACGATCTATTTCGCGCTCCACCACGTCGAACGGCGTCTCCGCGGCGGATTTCTTCGCGTTGATGAATGTCGGGAAGCAGACGCGCAGGCGGTGGTCCTTGCACTCGTTGTCAAACGACGTGGTGACCTCGACCGATTTTGCCCCGCGCACCAGCCGCACGAGCGAAGTGATCACCATCTCCTTCCGCTCGGCGGAGCGCCGCGCACCGTCCCCGTTGGCATCAAGCCGGCGGATGGTATCCGACTGGTCCTCTTCCATCTTCACCGGAATCTGCATCCGGTGCTCGATCCTGAGCGTTGCGCTGAGCGGGCCCGCCTCAACCACCGACACGGTGAACGGGGCGCCGATGGAGGAAATCACCTCGTCGTACGCCGGAGCGACGTGGCGCCAGGGGTGACCCGCTTCGCCCGAGTCCTCAAACTCGTTCAGGCCTGTGTAGACGCGGCCGGTGGCCTTCTCGGTGACCGTCAGCGTGCCGTCGCAGGCAACCTCGACGCGCAGGTGCTCGTTCTCCAGCGTACGTGCGCCGGCAAGCAGGGTTCCGATCGTGCCGGTGGGCTCATCGTGGCGCTTGAGGATGTACGTCCTGTATCCCAGTGCGGGGATCTTTTCCGCCCAGAAATGCAGCTTGATCTGGTCGCTGTTCATCTCCATGGTGGCGTCGCCGAGGTGACGTGCGACGGCCATCTGCCGGGCGCGGCTGACCTCCTGATGGTCCACCCGCCTGCCGGTGGTTGCTTCGTGGAGGGTGTAATACTCGATTTTGACTTCGTCCGGCAGGTCGACGAAGGCGGTGACGGTTTCGTCGCGTTCATACGGCGAGGGATTGAACACCGTGAGCACGATCTCATCCCAGGCGACGGACGAGTTGTTGATTCGCATCTGCATAGCGCCGAGTGCACGCCGCATGACGCCTTCCGCGATGTTGCGCGCCTGATCGAGGCGGTTGAGCACGTCCAGCTCAATCTGGTCCACGCCGCTGCCCGCGATGGAATCGTGCGGGTGGCTCTGCAGGAGGTACTTCCACGCCAGATCGAGCAGCGTCTGCGGGTACTCGGCGCCGAATGTGGCGGCCGCCACGCAGAACGGCTCGGCGAGGCGCTGGAGGGCGTATTCCGTGCGCGTGTTGGCCTGTTTCATGCGGCTGCGGCTGCTCGTCACGTCGCCGTACAGGTGGACTTTCTGCCCCAGTGCGCGCGGGGTCCGCCGTTCGCCCACGAGCACCGTGAGGTCCATATCCTTCACCGCTTCCTTCACCTTGGCGAGGTATGCGGGCAGGCTGCTGTGGAGAATGGTGTCGCCGGGTTCGAGCAGGTGTTTCGCCTTGCGGATGAGCTCGACTTCCAGCAGGTCGGGCTCGGTGCTGTCCAGCCCCTGCATGTAGGCAAGGTAGTTCGTCCGCGCGTGCTTCAATTCCTCCGCTTTGAGGTCGGCAAGCGCCTGCCGCAGGTTGGCCTCGTTGATCTCCTTCTTCACGTCGAGCAGGAAATGATGCCCCTGATACCGGTGCGGTCCCGCTAGGTGGAACGGCAGCCAGCCTTTGGACCACTGGTACTTCCGGTCAGGGGTTTTCATTCCGTAGACCGCCGGGCGCCAGACGCCGAAGTAGAAGTTGTACCGCGCCATCGAGCCCATGCGGGAGCCATACACGCGCGAGCCGTCCGGCGCCTCGTGGATGAACTCCGATTTCGTTTCCTCCGGCTGGATGCCGTGGTAGAACAGAATCGTGTCAATGTCGAACCCGCGGTAAATCTGCGGCATCTGGGAGGTCTGGCCGTAGGAGAACGGGCTGTACCCGGTCAGCGTCACTTTGCCGTAGGCCTGCGATTTCTTCACGCCCCAGAGCAGGTTTCGCACGAGTGACTCGCCGCTGACGTTGAACTCCTCCGGCAGCGTATACCACGGGCCGACCATGATGCGGTCGTTCTTGATGTGCTTCGTCACGCGCTCTCGCGCTTCGGGGCGCACTTCAAGGTAGTCCTCGATCGGAATCACCTGGGAGTCCATCAGGTACGCGGCGTAGTCCGGCTCTTTGTCCAGGATGTTCAGCAGCTTGTCCATGAATTCGACAAGGAACATGCGGGTATCCTGGAAGTTGTAAAGCCATTCCCTGTCCCAGTGCGTGTTGCTGATCACATGCATCTCGTAGCCGGTCGGCATGGCGAGGGTCCTTTCGTGGAAGAGGTCGGTGCGGGAGCAATCAGACAGCGTTGTGCGACGGTGAAAAGGTACAGCGGGGGGAGGGAAGTGGCAAACGGAGCGGGGGGGAGGAGCGCCGGCAAAGAAGGTGAGACGGATGGCGTGTGCGTCGCGGCCCTTCGGATACATCATGACCTTCCACCCGGGCTCTTGTCTGAAGGATATTCAGAGTTGCCAGGCATACGGCTTTGCCGTATACTCAATACATGGAATTCATCGAGGCAACAGCCTTCTCCCGCCACGTGCACGAGTACCTTTCGGATACCGAGTACCTGTGCCTGCAACTGCACCTGATGAGGTACCCCGAGGCAGGGAGGGTGGTTCCGGGCTCGAACGGCGTGAGAAAGCTCCGCTGGTCAATGGCAGGCAGAGGAAAAAGCGGCGGCGTGCGCGTCATCTACTATTTCAAAAAGCAGGACGACGAAATCTGGTTGTTGACCATTTACGACAAACGAGAGACGGAAAACATACCCGCTCACACTCTGAGACAGATCGCAAAGGAAATCGACGATGTCTGAACGGCAGATCGGTCAAGAGATTCTTGACGGCATCAAGGAGATCAAAGCGCACAAGGCGGGGAAAAAGGCTCTGCACACCCATGTGCTGTCTGAACCGTCCCCACCTCACGCCATCCGCGCAAAGCTGAAACTTTCGCAATCGGCCTTCGCACGAAGCATGGGGGTCAGCCTGCGCACAGTGCAGGAATGGGAGCAGGGCCGCCGCAAGCCCAGCGGGCCCGCCACGGCGCTGTTGAGGATCGCCGAGCAGAAACCCGAAGTCTTCAAGGCGCTGACGTAAGCTCCCTCATCGCCTTCGGAAGGTGCCGCAGGATGTCGCCGGCAATCATTCCGTGGGTGCCGAGTTCGTCCCGCGCGAAATCCCCCGCCATGCCGTGTGCAAACGCTCCGAGCCGCGCGGCAACCTCGGGTGCCACGCCCTGCGCAATCAGACCGGCTATTGCGCCGGTAAGCACATCACCGGCGCCTGCGGTGGCCATGCCCGCGTTGCCCGTCGGGTTCACCCAGGTCTCTCCGGAAGGCCCGCACACCACCGTCGGTGCACCCTTGAGGAGCAGCGTCACCCCCCACTCGCCGGCGGCCCGGCGGCACGACTCCACCGGGTCGCGCTGAATGTCGGCTATCTCGCAGCCCACCATCCGCGCGAACTCTCCGTAGTGCGGCGTCAGGACAGCAGGCGTAGGCAACGGAAACAGGCCGGCACCGGCAAGCGCGAACAGCCCGTCCGCGTCAATCACCATCGGCGTGGCTGATTCCGAAACAACGCGGCGGACAAGCGCCACCGTCTCCCTGAAACGCCCGATCCCCGGACCTATCGCCAGCACCCGCATCTGTGGCAGCAATCGGCGGATATCCCCCACCGCGCGGAGTGCGAGACATCGCCGCCTGCGTATCTCCGGCAGCGGCAGCGTGATTACCTCCGTCAGCTTCGTCTCGAGGATGTCGTTCAGGCTCTCCGGGCAACCGAGGTAGACAAGCCCGGCACCCGCGCGCAGCGCCGCTTCCGAGGCCAGCGCCGCGGCGCCCGTCATCCCGACGGATCCCGCCACCACCATCACGCGGCCGGCATCGCCCTTGTGCGCGTCCGGTTGGCGCTTCGGCATCCACCGCGCGGCGTCGGTCTTCGACGTCATGAAGATCGGCGGCTCGCCTTCCAGCGCCTCACGCACCGCCGCCTCCGGGAATCCGATATCCGCCACGGAGAGCGTTCCGCAGTGCCGCCGGCCGGGGTACAACGCCTGCCCCACCTTGGGCAGCCCGAACGTTACCGTCAGCATCGCATTCACCGCAACGCCGCAGACCAGACCCGTGTCGCCCGCCACCCCCGACGGGATATCCACGGCAATCACCGGCACGCGCAGCCGGTTCACCTCCTCGATGGCCGCCCGCATCAGGCCCTGCACCTCGCCGGAGAGCCCGGTACCGAGCAACGCGTCCACGAGGTAATCCGCGTCTCTCCACGACGCCGCGGCTTCATGCACCGCCGTTTCTTCCGTCAACGTGGCAACCTCACCGCCGGCGGCACGCCACTCCTCCATCGCCGACCGTGCATCACCCGTTACGCGCTCTCGCTCCCCCAGCAGGTACACCGCCACAGCGGCGTTGTTCTCCCTCAGCAGCCGCGCGATGACGAATCCGTCGCCGCCGTTGTTTCCCTTGCCGCACAGCACGACGAACCTGTCCCCCGCCACGGACCCCGTCCGCGCGAGCAGCTCCTCTACCACCGCCTGCCCGGCGCGGTGCATGAGCTCGATACCGGGTACCCCGTGGTGGTCAATCGTCCGGCGGTCAATCGCCGCCATCTGCCGTGCCGTTACCAGCCGCATGGGAAGTTCCTCTGAGTCGAGACGGGGAAACCGGTCACTGAGCCTGTCGAAGTGCCGGTGTGCTTCGACAGGTTCAGCAACCGGCTGTTTCACCGGGTTCATTCGCTCCCGCCCATTCGCGCATTGATTGACTCGATGACCCGCCCGATGTCGCGTATCGTCGCGATTTCGTAGTCGGCATCTGTGGAGTGCGTGCCGAAGGTGTCTCCG
>Ga0116160_1003484_pt1 | contig 13680 bp, 7 predicted proteins | sample AD_JPNAS2_MetaG_FD_89879 | JGI IMG/M metagenome (GOLD analysis project Ga0116160, IMG submission 89879) | Active sludge microbial communities of municipal wastewater-treating anaerobic digesters from Japan - AD_JPNAS2_MetaG | ecosystem: Engineered > Bioreactor > Anaerobic > Digestate | place...
CTTCTCGGGGTCGATCGATCTGGAGCGGCTGGAGCACATCCACGTCGGCTACGACCCGCGCTGGCGCTGGCGGCGCGAGCGCCCCCTGCGTGGTTACTGCGCTGAGCTCGGCCTGGCCGACCCCATCGCCGGCACGCTCGAGTTCATTGTGCACCACGAGGTGGGCCATCGCCAGACCTGCCCAGGCAGCCCCGAGATGGGCGACCAGCTGCACGAGGCGGTCTGGCAGGTGCTGGAGCCGCAGCACAGGGTCGGCCTCACCGGCTATACCGTGAACCTGCTGGCCGACATCCTCACCAACCTGGCGCTGGTTGAGGCCGGCCACGCGGCGCTCGACGGCATCGTGATCGACTGGTACGACCAGGCGGAGGCGGCCAACGCGTCGCTGTGGCAGCGGCTCAGTACCTTTCTGCGTCAGCGCCCCCGCCCCTACGAGCCCTACTTTGCCATCTTTGTGGGCACGCAGCTCGCCATCGCGGGCGATGGCGCGGCGCGGGACCTGCTCGAGCCCTACCTCGGCGGTGACGGCGTCGCCGAGGCCATCACCAAACTCACCGGGCTCCTGGGCGATGCCGCGGTGCGGCGAAACCGGGCAGCCTGGCCCGAGCTCTTCCGCCAGGGCGCCGAGATCCTGGCGCCTTTCCTGCCGCTGTCGCCACCCGCCAGGGTGACCTCGGCGGCGCACCCCTGGCTGAACCCCAACTCGCCCGACGAGGCGCGCCGGCGTGGCAGCGACACCTGGTTTGACCCCGAGAGCGATCGCCCCTGCGGCTGGCGGCGGAGGGCAGGTCTGCAACCGAGCGAAGCCCTCAGGACCGCTACGTTGGACTCCTTCTACCGGCAAGAGGCGCGCAAGCTGCTGGCGCTGCAGGCGCACGTGTCGCACTCGCCGCAACGCTCGCGACAGGCCTGGCTGTGCAACCTGGCGCCGACGCCGCTCTTGGAGCAGGCCCTGGCCGGCTGGGGCAAGCTGGACCACATCGCGCTGGCGATCGATATCTCAACATCGATGACCGTAGCCCAAGGCAAGGAGAAGGTCCGCCCGCCGTATGTCCCCTGGTCGCTGTCATGTCGCTACCACCAGGCACTGCTGGCGCTCTACCGGCTGGTCAAGTGGATCGAAGGGCAGCCCGATATCCTGGGCCTCGACGTGCTCAGTTTCTTTGAAGATACCCAATCCAGCGGCTGGTTCGCCGCAGGCGATTTCGCCGAGCGCGCGCTGCGCACCATTCTTACCCAACGGCGGGGACGCACCACCCACCTCGACCCCGAAGAGCTGAAGCGCCAGGTGCTCGCCTGCCCGGGCGAGGGCGTCCTGCTGTTCATCCTCAGCGATGGCGAGATTCCCACCGGCGATGCGCTCCTCGCGGTGCTGCGCGAGCTGCGCGCGCGCTGCCTGCCCGTGCTGCTCTTGGCCGGCAAAGAGACCGCGCTCAGCCACAAGATGCGCGCGGCGGCCATGCCGGTGCACACCCAGGTGGAGCTGGCGACGCTGGACACGCTGATCATCGAGGATATCGAGAGAGGGCTGGGGGGCACGGCATCGCTCGGCACAGGCGGGCAGCTCGGCAGCCTTGAGCTGTCTGGCAAGGCGGCACGACAGGGCGTTGCGCCCCCACGTTCGTCGCCTGCCGTGGCTGCGCCACGCCGGGAGCCGGCGTCGGGGGATAAGGTGCACTTTGCAGCGACGGGCCCAACGGCGGTCGCGCCGGGCACCTCCTGCATCGTGGCCGTCTGGGCGCACCTCGAAGCGCAGCGCCAGGCCATGCTCGAGCGGGCCATGCAGGCGTACGACCACCGTGCTATCGGTACGAAGGGAGCGGTGACCGTGACGCGCGGCACATCGCTTACCATGCGGCTGGCGCTGCCCAGCCTGATCGTCGAAGACCCCGAAGAGACCGTCGAGTGGAACGGCGAGATCATCGACGCCACGTTCCAGGTCAGCGTGCCCGCAGATGCGAAGCATGGCCTGCGTACCGGGCAGGTGACCGTCTATGCCGCGGGGCTGCGGATCGCCAGGCTGCACATTACGCTTCATGTCGGCCCGGCCGGCATGAAGCCGCGCGGCCTCTCCGAGCGCGAGGAGCGGGTGCGCACCGCCTTTGCCTCATATGCCGACGAGGACTATGATGAGGTCATGGCGCGCATTCAGGGCATGAAGAAGGTGCGGCCGGACCTCGACGTGTTCATTGACAAGACCTCATTGCGCTCCGGCGACCGCTGGCAGGAGCGTATTGTGCATGAGATCGAGAGACGCGATATCTTGTACCTCTTCTGGTCCAAGCCTGCCAGCATATCTGAATGGGTCAAGCTGGAGTGGAGCACGGCCCTGGAGCGGCGTGGGCTCGAGCACATCAGCCCGGTGCCGCTGGTCTCTCCCAAGGTCGCGCCGCCCCCCAAGGAGCTGGAGGCTCTGCACTTTGGCGACCCCGAACTGCTGCACTACTAGGTCGTGTCTGCACACCTGCGTAGCCCAGGGCCTTGTGCCCGTTTCGCCTCGCTGTGGCGCCGAATCGGCTGCCAACGACGCCCACGAAGCCGCCTGCGGCGGCCAAGAGGGGCTATGCTACCGGTTTGCGAACACGACCTGGCGTTGGGGGCAGAGGCTAGCCAACTGCACGACAGGGGATACGGTCGAGCCTCGCGGGTGTTGTCACCGAAAGGGCTTGGCCCGCAGGGGGTTGGGGCCGGCCGACTGACTGGCGCCAGCGCTGTTCAGAGGGAGGGCACCATGGAGCCGGCGATGAAGTGTCTTGTCATCATGCCTTTCCGAAGTGAGTTCGACCTGGTGTACCATGTGGTGCGCAAAGCCACGCACGAGGCGTTGCCGGGCGAGCCGATCCACTGCTACTGGCTCAAGGATGTGCAGGCGGCAGGCAAGATCACCGACGATATCGTGACCGGGCTGCAGGAGTCTGCACTCTGCATCGCCGACGTAACCGGCAACAACGCCAACGTCATGTGGGAAACGGGGTACGCCATGGCGCTGGGCAAGCCTACCATCCTCATCGGGCAGGATGTGGCTGCGTTGCCATTCGACCTCAAGGTGCATCGAGTGCTTTCGTATCGTGTCGAAGCGCTGGACGACCTGGCGCCGCGCCTGAGCGAAGCCGTCCGCCAGACGCTGGCACGCTATGCGGTGCAGCCGGCGATGCTGGCCGACAGTGAACGCAAGCCTGCATCCCGTTTTGTGGCCGTCACCGGTACCATGCGTGCCGCCGAGGCTGCGGTCGTGCGCCGGATCGAGACTCTGCTGCAGCCCTACCTGGCGCAGGACATCTCATGGTACTGTGGGAGCAATGGCATTGCTGACGAGTGTGCCCTGGAGTATCTCGCACGCAAGAAGGAAAGGGCCGTCGCTGTGGGCTACCATCGCTACGATTTGTCGAGTCGCATCCGGGCGCTGCTGGAGCAGAAGCGAATCGAGTTCCTCGATGCCTCGGTTGAGTCCGTTCCCAGGGGCCTGGGTGGCCCCAGCCGGCGCGACGAGCTGTTCGCTGCCAAGGCTGACCTTGTCGTCTTGTTTTGGGATGGACAGAGCACGGGCATCAAGAGACTCCTGCAATACTACCAGGGCATGGGCAAGAACCTGCTCATAGGATACATATAGCAAGGACGGCCTTGTTCGACGCTCTGCAGGAGAGGCAATCATGATCAGTCGCACCTACCACGCCGGCAATTCGACGATCACGCTCCGCTTCGACGATATTACGACCTCCAAGGCGCAGGTGCTGGTGAGCTCAGATGACTTTTGGCTTTCCATGGGCGGCGGTGTCTCGCGGGCCATCCTCCTCGCGGGCGGCGACCAGATCGCGACTGAGGCCGGCAAGATGGCGCCGGCCTTGCTCGGCGATGTGGTGGTCACGGCGGCCGGCCGCCTGCCGGCGAGGTACATCTTCCATGCTATCACCCTCGCCGGCGGCCGTTGTGACCTGCCAGGAGACACCATCGTGCGCCAGACAACCTGGAAGGCAATGCAACTCCTGCCGCTGCTGGGCTGCCATTCTATCGCCTTTCCTGCCATAGGTGCTGGCGTGGCGGGGATACCGTACCAGACCGTGGCCTCGGAGATGGCTACGGTGCTGGCGCGCTGCCTCCTCGACACTGCGGAGTCGTACTGCGTCGAGCTCTACCTCCTGGACCGCTCTGAGCGCATGAGTCCTGGCGACTTTTTCATGTTCTTTGAGGCCTTTGCCCAGCGCACTCTGGGCGTTGCCACGGCGCAGCACGGAACGCAGGCCGTGCTCGAACCGCCCGGGGCGGTGCTGGGCAGCGCCGATGCCGGGGTTGTGCGCGAGGCCGAGCGCCGGCAACAGGCCTTCAACATGCTGCGCCACCTGGACGCCCGGCGCAACGAGCTTGAGGCGCTGCTGCTGCGATCGCTGAGCAGCGACGAGCCGTCCCCTCCCGAGATGCTGGCGCGGATCAAGGCGCAGCTCGCCCAGATCCAGGATCTGCGGCAGGGCTACCAGGCCGAGCTCGCCCCGGCCTCGCCCAGCCAGGCGCCGGCTGGGCCGCTGTCCGTCTTTCTCAGTTCCACCTCGCTGGACTTGCGGTCACACCGCGAGGCGCTCCGTTCGGTGATCGAGCGGCTGAGCCTGAAGTTTGTCGGGATGGAAGAGTTCGCGCCGACGGCGCTCGCTCCTGGGGATCTCATCCGGCGTAAGGTCAGCGAGGCGAGCATCTATGTAGGCGTCCTCGGCATGCGCTATGGCTGTATCGAGCCCTCAAGCGGACTCTCGATGACTGAGCTGGAGTACCGTCAGGCCGTGGCCAGCAACAAGGAGATCCTGATGTTTGTCATGGGCAAACAAGCGGCCATCACCCGCGACATGGTGGAAGAGGATCCGCAGGGCTTTGCCAAGCTCCTCGATTTCCACGGCCGAGTCATGAAGGCACACACCTGCTCGCAGTTCATCGACGTGCCCGACCTGGCCAGCAAGGCTGAGACCGCGCTGCAGGAGGCGCGAGCCAAGCTATCAGCATGACCATGAACGGCGCTGTGCTGCCTCGAATTTGCGCTGACCGCAAAGGAAGGCTACACTTCTGCAGTGGTGCAGGCTGCAGAAGGGATGGCGGGGGTGACGGCGAGCACGCGGGCGCATCTGCGCGAGACGGATCTCTACGGCCCGGTGCGCGATTGGCTGGCGGCGCGGGGCTACACCGTGCGCAGCGAGGTCAAGGATTGCGACATCGCGGCCACCAGGGGCGACGAACTGGTGGTGGTGGAGCTCAAGCGCGGGTTTTCGGTGGACCTGCTGCTGCAGGCGACGCAGCGCCAGCGCGTGGCCGACTCGGTGTATGTGGCGCTGCCCAAGCCCGACGTTTGGGCTGAGCGCACACGCTGGCGGCACATCGAGCACCTGCTGCGCCGCCTCGAGCTGGGGCTGATCCTGGTCTCGTTTGCGACGCCGGTGCCGGTGGTCGATGTGGCGTTCGACCCGCAGCCCTTGCAGTCGCGGCGCAACACGCGCGGGCGCCGGGCCATCCTGCGTGAGATGGCAGGCCGTTCGGGCGACCACAACCATGGTGGCAGCACGCGACGCAGCATCCTCACCGCCTACCGCGAGCAGGCGATCTATATTGCCTGCTGCCTCGAGAAGCACGGCCCGCTCAGCCCCGAGCGCCTGCGCGAGCTGGGCGCCGGCGAAAAGACGCAGGCCATCCTGCGGCGCAACGTCTACGGCTGGTTCGAGCGCGTGCAGGTGGGCGTGTACGCCTTGGGGGCGGAGGGGCGCGAGGCGCTGGCCGGCTATGCTGATTTGGCGGCGCAGTTCCGGGCGGCGCTCGATGGGACAGTCGGCAGGCTGGCGGAGTGAAATGCCCCGTGGTGGCGATCGGCTTTCACGCGACGCGCTATCCCGGTGCCGGCCCCAGAGGGAGGTTTTTGCGGGTTGGTTGGCCCTGCTGGCTGCCCCTGGCGCGCCCGCGGGCGCGCCAGGGGCAGCCAGCAGGGCCAACCAACCCGCAAAAACCTCTCCTGGCTCAGAGCCGGACGGCGGCAACGCACCCAGCCCGGCTATCACCAGGATGCTGAGGGCAATCAGAACCGATGCGCCCGACCGGCAGTGAGCGTTGTGCTCACGGCGGCGGGCTTGGGCTGTCGGCGACACAGGTGCGGGGCTAGTACTGCTACCGTACTTGCCTGGGAAGGCGCGGGATCCGGGTACAGCGCTTCGCGTATGACCGGAACGGGGCCTTTGGGGGGTCTTCCTGGCGGGTTGGCCAGAGCCGTGGCCGCCCACTGGCGGCCACGGCTCTGGCCAACCCGCCAGGAAGACCCCTTCCGGGCCAGGGCCGGGAGGCTGCGGAGCGTGTCAGCCGGCAGCTGCCCGGGTGGCCAGCGGTGGCAGTGCCAAGCACGGTTGTAGTACTTGAGTGTGGCCGGCTTCCAGAAGGGATCACAGGACACCATGACCTACGATTTCGATGGCCTCATTGACCGGCGCGGCACCGACAGCGTCAAGTGGCGACTTTTCGGTGACGATGTGCTGCCCATGTGGGTGGCCGATATGGATTTTCGCTCGCCCGAGCCGGTGATCCGGGCGCTCTGTGAGCGGGTGGAGCATGGGATCTTTGGCTACGGCGTCGAGCCGCCCGAGCTGCGCGAGGTGCTGGTGCAGCGGCTGGCGCGGCTCTACGGCTGGGCCGTGCCGCCCGAGGCCATCGTCTTCCTGCCGGGGGTAGTCGTCGGCTTGCGGGCGGCCTGCCGAGCCGTCGCAGCGCCCGGCGACGGCGTGCTGGTGCAGACGCCGGTCTACCCGCCGATCTGGCATGCCTGGCGCGACACCGGGCTCAGCCGCCATGAGATGGCGCTGACGCGGGGCAGCGACGGCCGCTACACCATCGATTTCGAGGCCCTGGAACGGGCTATCGACGAGCGCACGCGCATCTTTGTCCTGTGCAACCCCCACAACCCGGTGGGGAGGGTATTCAGCGCCCAGGAACTGGAGCGCATGGCCGAGATCTGCCTGCGCCACGACGTCGTCATCTGCTCCGACGAAATCCACGGCGACCTCATCTTGTCCGGCTATCGGCACCGCCCCATCGCCTCGCTGGCGCCCGAGATTGCGGCGCGGGCGATTACCCTCATGGCGCCCAGCAAAACGTTCAACATCGCCGGCCTGCACTGCGCTTTCGCGGTCATCACCGATGCCGGGCTGCGCGAGTGCTTCTGCGCCGGCCAGGCCGGCCTGGTCGAGCACCCCAGCATCCTCGACTATGCGGCAGCCTTGGCCGCCTACCGCGATGGCCAGCCGTGGCTCGACGAGCTTTTGCCCTACTTGGAGGCGAACCGCGACTACCTGCTGGAGTACGTGCGGACGCGGCTGCCCGGCGTCAGCGTGGGCCGCCCCGAGGGCACCTACCTCGCCTGGCTCGACTGCCGCGAGGCCGGGATTGCGGGCAATGTGCACGAGTTCTTTCTGCAGCGGGCCAGGGTGGCGGTGAACGACGGCGCCACTTTCGGCCCTGGCGGCGAGGGCTTTGTGCGCCTGAATTTCGGCTGCCCGCGCGCTACGCTCACCGAGGGCCTCGAGCGCATGCGGGCGGCGTTGCTCTGATGGGCTTGCTCTACACGACAGAATGTGTTAGAATCTCGACACACATGCGCCTGTCGCGGGCCATGTGCGAGGAATACGCGCGAGCGGCTTGTTGCAGCCTGGGTTACGGCCGCGGAGGCAGGGTTTGGACGTTCGAGACAGGACTAATTGGAGGTTCCGCGCGCGATCTCCCTATGGAGACGAGTTTGTGGGGTCCATCGGGGTCGGGCGGGCCGATATGGAGTGGGCTCTCTCGTCGAACCGGCAGGCGTTCCGGCCGCCGTTCGACGTATTCGAGACCGACGAGAGCATTGTGATCCGGGTCGAGATCGCCGGCATGCGCGAGGAGGATTTCGACATCTCACTCGACGGCCACGTGCTGCACATCGGCGGCTCGCGGGGCGACTCGAGCGGGAAGCTGGCCTATCAGCGCATGGAGATCAACTATGGCGAGTTTCGCCTGGATATTCGGCTCCCGCGCCTGGTCGCCCTGTCAGAGATCGAAGCCTCGTACGAGAAGGGCTTCCTCTCGGTCTCGGTGCCTCGCCAGCCCCAGCGGCGGCGGATTCCCATTGCAGAGGTCGACGAAGAGTCGTGAGGGCAGAGCGATTGGGCACACATCAGCAGCGCGGCACGCCCGGTTGCTCCTGCCCTGGCGCCCGCGTTGTCCAAGGGGTTTGATTCGAAGCGTATGAAACTTGAGGTCAAGCAAGAGACGAGCGAAGGCGAGTCCCCCGCGATTCCGGAGGTACTGCCGGTCCTTCCTCTCAAGAACACGGTCATCTTCCCCATGACTCTGCAGCCACTGATTGTGGGGCAGCCGCGCTCCATCCAGTTGGTCGATGAAGTCGTGGTGGGGGATCGCCTGGTGGCGCTGGTAGCCCTGAAGAACGAGGGCGCCGAGGAGCCCATGCCCGAGGACCTCTACGAGATGGGCACGGTGGCGGTGATCCATCGCCTGGCCAAGGCGCCCGACGGCACGACGCGGCTCATCATCCAGGGGTTGGAGCGCATCCGCATCGGCGAGTATGCGCAGGTGTCGCCCTACATGAAGGCGCACGTCGAGTTGGCGCCCGATGAGGTTGAGCAGGGGCTGGAGGTCGAGGCCCTGACGCGCAACGTCACCGAGTCGTTCCGCAAGCTGGTGTCGCTCGTGTCGTATCTGCCTGAGGAGCTGGCTATGGCCGCGCTCGCCGCCGACGACCCGCGGCAACTGGTCTACATGGTGGCGACCGGCGTGCGCATGTCGCTGCCCGATGCGGAGGAGATCCTCGAGCTGACGAGCCTGCGCGCCAAGCTGCAGAAGCTGAGCGTGGTGTTGGGGCGCGAGGTCGAGGTGCTCGAGCTGGGCAAACGGATCCAGACCGAGGCCCAGGGCGAGATGGAAAAGGCGCAGCGCGAATACCTGCTGCGCGAGCAGCTCAAGGCCATCCGCCGCGAGTTGGGTGAGGACGACGAGCAGGCCGAGGCCCACGAGCTGCGTGACAAGATCGAAGCGGCCGGCATGCCCGAGGAGGCCAAGCAGGAAGCGCTGAAGGAGCTCGAGCGCCTGTCAAAGATGCCTTCGGCCGCGGCGGAGTACTCGGTCATCCGCACCTACCTGGGGTGGTTGGTTGATCTGCCCTGGCGGGTGGCGACTGAGGACCACCTCGACATTGCCGAAGCGCGGCGGGTGCTCGACGAGGACCACTATGGCCTGCAGAAGCTCAAGGCGCGCATCCTCGAGTACCTGGCCGTGCGCAAGCTGCGCCTCGAGCGGGCCGGCGAGCGCGAGGCCGAGGCAGCGGAGCTACACGACCATATTCGTCGCGAGCGTGAGGGCGTGATCCTCTGCTTCGTGGGGCCGCCGGGCACCGGCAAGACGTCGCTGGGCCAGTCGATCGCCCGGGCGTTGGGGCGCAAGTTCATTCGCCAATCGCTCGGCGGCGTGCGCGACGAAGCCGAGATCCGCGGCTTCCGGCGGACCTACGTGGGGGCTATGCCTGGCCGCGTCGTCCAGGCGATGCGCCGTGTGGGCTCGCGGAACCCGGTGTTCATGCTCGACGAGATCGACAAGCTGGGCGCCGACTTCCGGGGCGACCCGGCAGCAGCGCTGCTCGAGGTGCTGGACCCGGAGCAGAACCGCGAGTTTCGCGATCACTATCTTGACGTGCCGTTCGATCTGTCGCAGGTGATGTTTATCACCACGGCCAACGTGCTGGATACCATCCCGGCGCCGCTGCGCGACCGCATGGAGATCTTGCAGCTCTCGGGGTACACCGAGGACGAGAAGGTGCGCATCGCGCAGGGGTACCTGGTGCCGCGGCAGATTCGCGAGAACAGCCTGCGCCGCGACGAGATTCTGTTCACGGAGGAGGCGCTGCGGCGCATCATCCGCGACTATACGCGTGAGGCTGGCGTGCGCAACCTGGAGCGCGAGATCGGTTCGATCTGCCGCAAGGTGGCCACGCGCCTGGCTGAGGGCGAGACCAGCGCCGTGCAGGTGACGCCGGAACTGGTGGCCGAGTACTTGGGCCCGGCGCGCTTCTTCTATGAGGCGGCCGAGCGCACCGAAGTGCCGGGCGTCGCCATCGGCCTGTCGTGGACGCCGACCGGCGGCGATATCCTGTTCATCGAGGCGACCCGCATGCCCGGTGGCAAAGGGTTCACGCTTACCGGGCAGTTGGGCGACGTGATGCGCGAGTCGGCGCAGGCGGCGCTCAGCTACGTGCGCGCCAATGCGGCCACGCTGGGCATCGCCGAGGATTTCTACGATCGTACCGATATTCATCTGCACGTTCCCGAAGGCGCCATTCCGAAGGATGGTCCCTCGGCCGGCGTGACGATGGCCACGGCGCTGGCATCGCTCCTCACGGGGCGGCCGGTGCGCGCCGATGTGGGCATGACCGGCGAGATCACGCTGCGCGGGCAGGTGCTACCGGTGGGCGGCATCAAGGAGAAGGTCCTGGCCGCCAATAGAGCCGGGCTGGCGACCGTCATTCTGCCGCGCCGCAACGAGAAGGATCTGGAAGAGGTCCCGGCCGAAGTCCGAGAGAAGATGTGCTTCATCCTGGTCGACCAGGTCTCGCAGGTATTCGATGCGGCGCTCGGGGCAGCCCAAGAGGGGGGCTGCGGAGGAGAACAAGAGAGGAAGAAAGGGCGACGGAGGAAAGCATCCTCATAGGTCAAGCATTCCGTACGCATCTTGTGTGCGGCGAAGGGCCGCACCGGAGCGCAGGGTGGCGGGGAGAGAGGTCACGCGCCCAACGAAGGTCTCTCACTCCCATTCTGTGGCCCACACATCCGCCTGGCGCGGGCGGAGACGGGGCCGATTCCACCCAGGGCGCCGATTGGGAGGATTGAGTGACACACAAAAAAAAGAATATGCAGTGGCGGCGGGTGGATTTGCATATCCACACCCCCGCCTCGGCCTGCTACCAGCAGCCCGAAGTGAGCTTTCTGGACATATTGCTCAAGGCTGAGGGCCGCGGCATCGATGTCGTCGCCTTTGCCGATCACAACACGGTCGCGGGTTATGCGGCTATGCGCCGCGAGATCGAGCAACTGCTCTTTCTCGAGCGGCTGGAGCGGCTGCGGCCCGACGAGAAGCGGCGCCTCGACGAGTATCGGCGCCTGTCGGACAAGCTGTTGGTGCTGCCCGGGTTCGAGTTTACGGCGACGCTGGGCTTTCACATCTTGGGCATCTTTTCGGAGCGGACGAGCGTCCGCGAGCTGGAGCACATCCTGCTCGACCTGCGCATCCCGGCTGACAAGCTGGACCTGGGCTCGAGCGAGGTCGGCGCGACGGCGGATGTGCTGCAGGCCTACCGCGTGATCTCGGAGGCCGGCGGCATCGCCATCGCCGCCCACGCCAATTCGACCCATGGCGTGGCCATGCAGGATTTCGACTTCGGGGGGCAGACCAAGATCTCGTATACGCAGGACCCGCACTTGGCCGCGCTGGAGGTGACCGACCTGGAGAGCAAGCGGCGGCGCTCGACCGCTTCGTTCTTCAGCGGCTCCAAGCCCGAGTACCCACGGCGCATGCACTGCATCCAGAGCTCCGACGCGCACCGGCTGGTGCGTGATGTGGAGGACCCGGCCAACCTGGGGGTGGGTGATCGGGCCACCGAGATGCTGCTGCCCGAACTCAGCTTTGAGGCCATCAAGGCGGTGTTCGAGAGCAACGATTTTGCGCGCACGCGCCCCTACCGGCCGACGACGGCGCCCTTTGACCATGTGCGGGCGGCGCGTGAACAGGGCGCGAGCATCGTCCAGGCGTTTCACGAGAGCATGACGCGCAAGGGCGGGCGCATGCTGGCCGTGCTGAGCGATATTGTGGCCCTTGCCAATACCAATGGCGGCACGATCTATGTCGGAGCTAGCGCCAACCCCAAGGCGGCCCCGGTTGGCATTGAGCACGCAGATGAGGCAGTGGCCGAGCTCAAGGCCGAGATTGGGCGCCGCATCACGCCGCCGATCGACGTGACGGTCGATGTGCTGCAGAGCGACGGCAAGCCGATCGTGCGCATTGCGGTGCCTCGCGGCGAGCATATTCCGTACGCCGTGGAAGGCAGCCGCATCTATGTCCGACAAGAGTCGGAGACGAACCTCGCCCTGCGCGATGAGATCGTGCAACTCGTGCGCCGCGCGATCGAGAGCGAGCGGCCGCCGGTTCAGGTCGCGATGCCGGACCCCGGTGCGCCGGATGAGGCCCTGCAGCCGGTGGCGGCTGAGGCCGAAGGCGCCGACAGCGGCGGTGAGATCGGCGTGGAGCCGCCCCGCACCGGCGTCGAGGTGGTGCATACCGAGGAGCGCAAAGGCGTCCTCTATCACACCATGCGCGACCTGCGCAACGGCAGCCAGGTGCAGAATGTGACGCGCACGTCGGCGCGCCGCCTCTGGCAGTATGCCGTCTCGCGTTGCGAGAAGCACAAGCCGGAGGATAGCGAGATTGTGTGGAGCGACGACCTCGGCCTGTGGCGCACGTACCAACAGGGCCGTCGCACCCGCTACGACCTGGTGCAGCGGCTGCCCGAGGGCGGCTTGCGCGTCTACTATGGGGTGACTGAGGAAGGCATCCACGGCCCCTGGAAGGCGCTCGTCGGCGGCGAGTAACCCTCGGACTCCCGAACTTGTTCGGGCAGTCTGGGCGCCAAGTCGGGGACTCCGGGTGACCAGGCCGCCCGAACAAGTTCGGGAGTCCGGGTGGCCTGCGTCCAGGGAGGGGCTTGGCATGGATGCGGGACGGGTGGTTGTAGCTGCCGTGCAGTGGGCGCGGCAGTCATTTGCTACTGTCAAGGCGCTCGAGGCCTCGCTGTGCGTGCCGCTCGCCGAAGCGGCGCAGGGCGGGGCGCGCCTGGTTGTTTTCGGTGCCGGCGTGGGCGAGGCGCTGCAGGACGCGTTGGGCTGCGCCGAGGCGACGCCCGAGCTGCAGGCCGGCTTTGAGGCGCTGGGCGAGCGGCTCGCCGCGGCCTGCGGCGTGACCCTGGCCTTGGGGCCGCTGCGCGTGGCGACCTCGGCCGGGATCCTTCGCCTGGCCTACCTCTTTGGCCCCGACGGGCGCATGCTCGGGACGCAGGCGCAGGCGCACCGCAGCGCTGCCGAGCGGGCCGCGGGTCTGATGGTTGGCGTGGAGCTGGCGCCGCTGGAGACGCCGGTGGGCCGCGTGGGCCTGGTGTGCGGCAGCGACGTCGCCTACCCCGAGGTGAGCCGCATCCTCTGCCGGCAGGGGGCCTGCATCCTCGTGCACCAGGATGCGCTGCCGCGCTGGAGCGAGGCCCTGGCGCTTTCGCGGCTGTGGCGCGAGGTGCAGGCCAACCAGGTCTTTGGCGTCGAGGCCTACGGCGTGGGCGCCGGACGCTGTGGCCGCTCGGCCATCCACGCGCCGGTAGAGATGGCGCCCGGCGGCACCGGCTGGTTGGCGCAGGCGCCCGACGACGAGCAGCCGGCTGTGGTGGCGGCGGAGCTCGATTTCGAGCGGCTGCGCAAGGTCGTCGCGGCGTACCCCATTCACGGCCTGCGCAACGACGCCCAGTACCTGCGCTATTTCCCGGGTGTGTATTATGGCAAGGAGTCGTCCCTTTGTAGTAGCGACTCTAGTCGCTCGTCCTCAACGGCTGAAGCCGTCACTACGAAGGGGGTGGGGGTGGGGGAGCGC
>Ga0116160_1003504_pt1 | contig 13644 bp, 13 predicted proteins | sample AD_JPNAS2_MetaG_FD_89879 | JGI IMG/M metagenome (GOLD analysis project Ga0116160, IMG submission 89879) | Active sludge microbial communities of municipal wastewater-treating anaerobic digesters from Japan - AD_JPNAS2_MetaG | ecosystem: Engineered > Bioreactor > Anaerobic > Digestate | place...
AGCGGAGAATTGGAAATGCCCTATTCTCTTTATTACGGCATCGGAATAGGAGGCATGTTTATTCTCATCGCATTTTTCCAGAGCTTCAGAAGAAACCATGACAGCACCTGGGATGGTGTGGTAATTGACAAGAAATGCACCCGGAAAAAGGATGTCAATGATGTCGGCACCCGCAGGAGCTATCTAGAATATAAACTGGTAATCCAAAGAGATAACGGGAAAAAATACAGGCATAAATGGAGGAATCAGCCTGGGCTGTACAACTACTACAATATCGGAGACAAAGTCCGTCACCACAAGGGTTTCATGTATTATGAGAAGTACGACAAGTCTGGGGACAGTCAGATAATGTGCGCGGCTTGTATGGCCTTTAACAGCATAGATGAAGATTTTTGCGTCAGGTGTAAACGCCCATTATTGAAATGAAAGGAGCATTTATATGGAAAATGGGGAATCCGACAAGCTTAGCTGGGAAATAAGCGTCCCATTATTCAAAACCGGTGTGATACTGAAGGACCTAGGCATTGCCCTGGGTATACCTTTCGGATTGTTGATCATCCTGCTCCTTGTCATCTCCGGGGGTGACATATCCTCAAAGGGTGTCTTGTATCCGCTGATGTCCATCGGCATTCTATTCCTCCTTAGTTTTCTGTTTATAATGGCTCTGTACGGGGGCCGTTATGCTGCCGGCTATGTCATAGATAACAGGGGGATCCTGAACTACACACAACAAAGTCAGAGGAAGAAGAACACTTCAGTCAACCTGATGCTGGTGATTATAGGCTTTCTCACCGGCAAGCCCTCCGCTGCGGGAACAGGCTTGTTGGCGCAATCCAAACAGTCGGTTTTTGTACGGTGGAATGAGATAAGGAAGGTAAAAATACATCCGGATTCCATGACCATTATTATAAAGGGCGGCTTTGCCTGCAAAATAGCCATATTCTGCAATGCCGACAACTTTATGTCCGTAAGAAATACAATAATGGCCAGATTTAATGTAAATGGGGAATAGCCTATGTTCAGCTTCAATTTTCAAAAGAGAGGTGTAGAAAATGGAAAACGCTAAACCAAACCCGGCAGGAACTGTAATTTCAATGATGATAAGTCCGGCTTCAGCGCTGAAATCAGCCATATCCGGAACCCCCTGGTTTTTGCCATATCCTCCTTTTGCCTGAGCTACAGCGGAGCACTGATATAAGGCATCTGCGGTCTGGCCTTCTCACTGCTTTTGGGCTGCAGGACCTCCATTGCCTTCGGGGTAACAGGAGTGCTTTGGGCTACAGGCCCCATCATCATGAGCATACGGGAAATGAGCGGAGGAAAAAGCGCTTCTCCCGGTACAATCTCAATAACCGGAAAGGACGGCAAATTCAATGCGGAAAAGGCAAAAGCGGAAATGCCTGAGGGCATCACAATCACCGATGCCAACGGAAAAACCAAGACCATAGACTGAGACCAGACAACCAAGGAACAACAGTTGGATGCCTTTGCCAAAAAGCATAACCAAGAGGTTACGGACATAAGATCCGCCGAAGCGGCAGCGGATTTCAACGCCCTGAAGAACCAAAGCGGTGTCAGCAACGTAGGTCAGCTGAAGGCGGGGGTTTCCACTGCAAGGCTCGATGACCCTGCCGGACTTGCAAGGATGGAACAATACAAGATCAACAATTATTTTAATAAAGGTGGCCTGGCAAACCAGACAGAGGCTTATGAGAAGCATACTCTCGGAGCATGTGTCAAAGCTTGGCACATATAAGAGCCCTAAGGCTACTGCAGTTTTCTCCGATTACTGTCTTTTCAAAAAATAAGGTTCCCTTCGGAACCTTATTTTTTACCTATATCGCTTCTGTAATGCACTTTTTCAAATTCTATGGACTTTACAGCCCTGTATACCTTCTCTCTCGCCTGTTCAAGATCCGGATCCAAGGCACTTACCACCAATACACGGCCTCCTGCAGTGACAATTTTCCCTTCGGATTTTTTCGTACCCGCATGAAAAACCTTGACCCCTGCCTCCTTTGCCGCTTTTTCTATACTATTTATCTCAAAGCCGACAGCATATGCGCCGGGATAGCCTCCCGAAGCCATTACCACGCACACTGCCTGCTGCTCTTTCCACCGGATGCTCAAAGTGTCCAGCTTTTCATCTATAACAGCATTCATAATCTCAACCAGGTCGGTCTCCAGCCTGGGCAGCACCACCTCTGTTTCAGGATCTCCGAATCTGGCATTATACTCCAGGAGCTTCGGGCCCTTTTGTGTTATCATTATGCCAAAATACAGGACTCCTTTGTATCTGATGCCTTCATCAATCAGGGCGTCTACTGTCCGTTGGATTATCTCCTTTTCTACAATCTCTGCGGTTTTTGCGTCATAATGAAAAGCAGGGGAAACAGCTCCCATTCCTCCCGTGTTGAGACCTCCGTCATTGTCCAGGGCTCTTTTGTAGTCCTGTGCGCTTACCATGGGTATAGCAATCCTGCCGTCCACAAAAGCAAGGATTGAGGCTTCGTATCCGGATAAAAACTCTTCAACAACTATTCTGCTGCCTGCTTCACCGAATTTCCCTTCACTGAGTATCTCATCTATTGCGGTGCAGGCTTCCTCCTTATTCTGGGCTATTATAACTCCCTTTCCGGCTGCAAGTCCGTCCGCCTTTATCACTGCCGGATATCCGAAATTGTCTATCTCCTTCTTTGCCTTTTCCGGATCATAGTATACCTTATAGGCAGCGGTAGGTATATTGTTTCTTATCATGAAATCCTTTGAAAAAACCTTGCTGCTCTCAAGCATAGCCCCCTTTTTGCAAGGTCCGAATATCCTGAGTCCCCGGCTTTCAAAGCGGTCAACCACGCCCATGCTCAAAGGCACCTCAGGGCCTACAACCGTAAGGTCGATTGCCTTGCTCAGGGCAAAATTCAGCAGACCCCCTACATCCTCAGCCTTTATGCCCACACATTCTGCAAGCTCTGCAATTCCTCCATTCCCAGGAGCACAATAAATCTTATCAACCATACTGCTTTCAGCTATCTTGGTTACAATAGCATGTTCGCGTCCGCCGCTTCCGATTACAAGTACTTTCATAAAAATACCTCCTAATGCTTAAAGTGACGCATTCCTGTAAATATCATTGCGATTCCATTTTTATTGCATTCATCTATAGAAAGCTGATCATTCACCGATCCCCCAGGCTGTATGATTGCAGTTATACCTGCCCTGGCAGCAGCTTCCGCCACGTCCCCGAAAGGGAAGAATGCGTCTGAGGCGATAACCGCACCCTTTGCCTTATCTCCTGAACGCTCCAGGCTCATGTTTGTCGACCAGATCCTATTGGTCTGGCCCGGCCCTATGCCTAAGGTCATTCCATCCTTGCCGACAACTATGGCATTGGACTTTACATGCTTTACTACCTTCCAGGCAAAAAGCAAATCCTGCATTTCTTTTTCTGTCGGTTTCCTGTCAGTCACATACTTGATATCTGACATGTTAAAATCCTGCCAGTCTGCATCCTGTATAAGAAGCCCTCCGGAAACCTTTTTCAGGTCCGGCTCCTCCTGAGCCTTTCGGTTAATATCCTTTAGCTCCAATATCCTTATATTCTTTTTGCCCATTATTATTTGCAGCGCTTCCTCAGTATAGGAAGGCGCTATCACAATTTCAAGGAATATCTTGCTTATCTCGGAAGCCGTCCTTGCATCAACTTCTCTGTTTACCGCCGCTATTCCGCCGAAAATAGATACCGGGTCCGCTTCATAAGCCTTGACATATGCCTCGTATATATCCTGCCCCACACCTACACCGCACGGATTTGCATGCTTTACAGCCACAACGGCAGGCTCGTCAAATTCCTTCAGGGTCTCAAGAGCTGCATTTGCATCATTTATATTGTTGAAGGAAAGCTCCTTCCCATGAAGCTGCACTGCCGCTGCAATACTGCCCTTTACTTCCCGCATTTCCCTATAATATGCCGCAGCCTGATGCGGGTTTTCCCCATATCTAAGATCCTGCACCTTTTCAAAGGTCATAGTCACCGTTTCAGGGTATTTGGGCAATCCCGCCTTTTCCCATAGATAGCTGCCAATAAGTGTGTCATAGCTTGCAGTATGGGAAAAAGCCTTTGCTGCCAGTTCAAGCCTCGTGGCTTCGGATGTATCTCCATTGATCCTTATTTCATTTAATACTTTCTGATAATCAGATGGATTTACGACTACTGTTACATATTTGTTGTTCTTTGCTGCGGATCTCAGCATTGAGGGGCCGCCTATGTCTATATTTTCAATGGCTTCCGAAAGCTCAACCTCTTCTTTCTGTATTGTTTTCCTGAAAGGATAAAGATTGACGACTACCATATCTATAGTATTAATATCAAGCTTTCGGAGAGTATCCATATGCCCCTGGTTTTCCCTTATGGCAAGAAGCCCCCCGTGAATACTTGGGTGCAAAGTTTTCACCCTCCCGTCCAGGCATTCGGGGTAGCCTGTTACTTCTGAAATCCCGACTACATTTATTCCTGCCTCGCCTAAAGCCTTTGCGGTGCCTCCTGTGGATATTATCTCCACTCCCAGCTTTGTCAGTTCTCCGGCAAACTCTACGATGCCTTTTTTGTCGGATACGCTTATTAACGCCCTCTTAATCATATCAGCATCACACCTCTTTCTCTGCTATTATTACCTTTCGTCCTTCTATCCTCAGCCTGCCTTCGCAAAACAGCCCTACTGCCTCGGGAAGCAATCTGTGTTCCACTTTAAGCACTCTGGCGGCTAAAGTCTCGGCAGTATCATCAGCATATACCGGCACGGTCTCCTGAAGTATGACCGGTCCGCTGTCGGTGCCCTCATCTACAAAATGAGCGGTAGCTCCCGAAATCTTTACGCCGTATTCTACAGCTGCTTTGTGTACCCTTTCCCCGTAAAACCCCTTGCCGCAAAAAGCCGGTATCAATGAAGGATGTATATTTATTATCCTCCCCTCATAGGCTTTTATCAGCTCCCTGTCAAGTATGGAAAGGAACCCTGCAAGCACAACCAATCCTGCATTTGCTTCCTTAAGCTCCGATATAAGGTTTTCCGTGCAGTTATTCCTATGGATATATACTGACTTGATGCCGTGTTTCCTTGCTCTTTCCAGAGCATAGGCATTTTCACGGTCAGAAATTACTATTACTATTTCACCGTTTATCTCACCTTTTTGTATAGAATCTATAAGAGCCTGCAGATTGGTTCCCCCTCCGGACACAAGGACAGCTATCCCTATTTTCCGCAAAATTCTATTCCCCCTTCACCTTTTATAACGCTGCCAATAACATATGCCTTCTCCCCCAAATCCCTGAGGGTGCTAAGGATACCTTCCGCATCTTTCTTTTTAACAATCAAAACCAACCCTATTCCCATATTGAATGTATTATACATTTCCTTTTCCTCGATATTGCCAAGTCTTTGCATAAGCTCAAACACCGAGGGCATATCCCAGCTTCCCAGCCTTATCTCTGCTTTCAGGCCGGCGGGAATTGTCCTTGGGATGTTTTCAATAAAGCCTCCTCCGGTAATATGAGCTATTCCTTCAATATGGTGCTTTTTTATCAATGCTTGTACTGTTTTGACATATATCCTGGTAGGCTTCAGGAGTTCTTCCCCCAGGGTACAATCCAACTCATCAAATTTCATTGAGACATTATATCCGCCGATCTCAAAAAACAGCTTCCTCACCAATGAAAAGCCATTGCTGTGAATACCGCCGGAGGCTATGCCGATAATTGCATCTCCTTCACTGACTCCGGAACCGTTTATTATATTGTTCTTATCCGCTATCCCTACTGCAAACCCCGCCAGATCATATTCACCCGGCTTATAAAAACCCGGCATTTCCGCCGTTTCCCCTCCTATCAGAGCACAGCCCGCTTCAATGCACCCGTCGCATATACCTTTCACTATGTCTGCAGCAATTTTTGGCTCTAACTTTCCCGTCCCGATGTAGTCCAGAAAGAATAAGGGTTTTGCCCCGTGACAGGCTATATCGTTGACGCACATTGCCACACAGTCAATACCTATGGTATCATGCTTCCCGGTCATAAAGGCAATTTGCAGTTTGGTCCCCACTCCGTCGGTGCCCGAAACCAGCACCGGCTCCTTGCAGCCGTACTCGGAAAGTTCGAAGAAACCGCCGAAGCTGCCCAGTTCCCCAAGCACTCCGGGTATCATGGTACGTCTGGTATGCTGCTTAATGAGCCTGACAGACTCATAGCCTGCCTCCACATCCACTCCTGACGCTTTGTAAGTCAGTTTTTCGTTCATGGGATTACTCCTTTCTTTAAGCATCGTTTATACACCCTTCTAAAATTTCCATCGGATATTTGCCACAGAAGCATGCTGTACAAAAGCCTTCCCCGTTACTTCCCACCGATTCCAGCAGGCCCTCTATGCTCAGGTATCCCAGGCTGTCCGCATTTATCTTTTTCTTAATAGCCTCTGTCAGTCTTGACGCACCGACAAGCTCCTTCCTGTTTGGTGTGTATATTCCAAAATAACAGGAGTGTGTAACCACCGGTGAACTTACCCTTACGTGCACTTCCTTTGCCCCTGCATCTTTTAGCGCCTGGACTATTTTCTTGCTGGTAGTGCCTCTCACTATGCTGTCATCTACCATTACCACACGTTTTCCCTCAATATTTGCTTTCAAGGCATTCAGTTTCAATGCTACTCCGATTTCCCTGCTCACCTGTGACGGCTGTATGAAGGTCCTTCCTATATATCGGTTCTTTATTAAACCTACTGCATATGGAATCCCCGACTGCCGAGCATAGCCTATTGCAGCGGGGGTCCCCGAATCAGGCACACATATTACTACGTCCGCTTCTGCAGGCTGCTCTTTTGCCAGTATCATACCGGCATTTTCCCTGGCCTGGTTTACGCTTATTCCGTCCATTATGCTGTCCGGCCTGGCAAAATAAATGTACTCAAATATGCACTTTGATTGCGGTATAATTGAGCTGCAGTGTATGGACCTTATGCCGTCCTCTCCTATGACAACAATTTCTCCGGGTTCAACATCCCTGACAAAGGCGGCTCCTATGGTATCAAGAGCACAGGTTTCAGAAGCCAGCACATAGCCGTTTCCCCTCCTGCCTATGACCAGAGGTCTTAATCCATAATTGTCCCTTACTCCTATAAGCTTGTCGTTGGTCATTATCACCAAAGCATAGGAACCCTTTATCACACCCATCATATTCAGGATTGCATCCTCGACACCGACTTTGTAGTTCCTTGCTATAAGGCTTGCGATAACCTCGCTGTCCGTTGTAGTGGCAAAAATCATTCCCTGGTCCTCCAGATGCTCTCTTACGATTCCTGCGTTTATCAGATTCCCGTTGTGGGCTACCGCTATATTGCCATTCTTGTATTTGACCAGAAGAGGCTGTGCGTTTGCTGCGAAATTTTCACCCGAGGCAGAATACCTTACGTGTCCTATACTTATATCTCCCTTAAGCAAATTAAGGATTTTATCGTCAAAAACCTCAGATACCAGACCCATTTCCTTGTAGCAGGTAATAATCCCGTCCCTGTTCACTGCTATTCCGGCACTTTGCTGACCCCTGTGCTGCAATGCAATAAGCCCGTAATAGGTGAGATTTTCAATTTCCATGTTGCCTTTGTCGTATATGCCTATAATTCCGCACTCTTCCCTGAGTTTATCCTCTTTTACGAATATATCGTTATACATTTTTAATCTCCTGTTTAATTCTTTCATCCTTTTTCATTACGTCCAGTCTCATCTTTTCTTTGTGGGCCTTAAGCCTATCTTTTAAAATGCCGTATTTAACCGATAAAATCTGAACCGCAAGAAGGCCTGCGTTTTCTGCGCCGTCTACCGCAACGGTTGCCACAGGTATTCCCGAAGGCATCTGCACAATTGACAGAAGAGAATCCAATCCGTCAAGAGTCGAAGACTTTATCGGTATCCCTATGACAGGAAGGGTTGTAAATGCCGCCAGCACTCCTGGAAGATGGGCCGCCTTGCCTGCTGCGGCAATAATAACTTCAAATCCGTTTTTTTCCGCATTTTTTGCATACTCTGCCGCTTGATCCGGCGTCCTGTGTGCAGACAGTACATTAACCTCAAAATCGACCTCAAAGGCCTTAAGAATCTCCACTGCTTTTTTCACTACCGGCAGATCCGAATCACTGCCCATTATCACTGCAACCTTTGGTTTTTCAAAAGACATCGGTATCTCTCTCCTTCATCGTTTTTAGCCGAAGTACTCCACTCCCGCTTCAAATATCCTCTGTTCCTTATTTCCGGGTACATTTTTGCCTATATTATCCCCGGTCCTTTCAGAGTGTCCCATCTTGCCGAAAACTCTTCCATCCGGACTCGTTATTCCTTCTATAGCCTCTGCCGAACCGTTTGGATTAAATTCCAAATCATAAGTTGGGCTGCCGTTTAAGTTCACATATTGCGTGGCAATCTGTCCGTTATTTATAAGTTCGGCTATCATAGCGCCGCTTGCCACGAATCTCCCTTCCCCATGGGATACTGCTACGGTATGTATATCCCCCGCCTTTGACCTCCCCAACCAGGGAGACAATGTCGATGCTACCTTTGTTCTTACCATGCAGGATATATGATGTCCTATTTCATTGAATGTAAGAGTCGGCGAGCTTTCGCCCATATCCCTTATTTCTCCGTAAGGCAGAAGGCCAAGCTTGATAAGGGCCTGAAAACCGTTGCAAATTCCCAGGATTAACCCGTCTCTTTCCTTCAGGAGCTTCATGACCGCTTCCTTTACAATAGGATTTCTGAATGCTGTCGCTATGAACTTTCCCGAGCCTTCCGGTTCGTCTCCGCCGCTGAAGCCCCCGGGTAATGCTATTATCTGTGCTCTCTCTATCGCCTTTTCCATTTCCTTAATAGAGTCCCTGATGTCCGAAGGTTTCAAATTTTTGAATATGAAAAGCTCAGGTCTGCCCCCGGCCCTTTCAAAGGCTCTTGCCATATCGTATTCACAGTTGGTTCCCGGAAATACAGGGATGAATACTCTTGGTTGCGCAATTTTCACAGCAGGTTTGACAATTTTTGCATTATCATAATATATATTCTGTGGTTTGCCGGTTATCTCCTTCATACCGGCAGAAAATACACCGCTCAAAGGAGCTCTCCATGCCTGCAGAACCTCTTTCAGCTCTATTTCCGTCCCATTTATGCTTATTGTCTCTTCGCTTCGGGTTCTGCCGACAATTTCATAAGAAACACCGTCAAAAAGCTCATCTAAATTATTTTTGGAATCAATCTCTAAAATCATTGAACCGTAATCAGGAGTGAAAAGGGTTTTTTCATTGAAGCCTTCTTTAAAAGAAAAGCCCAGCCTGTTTCCAAAACACATTTTGCTTATCGTTCCGGCACAGCCTCCAAACCTCACAGCCCCCGAAGAAAGAACCAATTTTCTATTTATTAACTCATATACCCTGGAATACATTTTATTAAGCTTATTAAAGTCAGGCAAGTCGTCCGCATCCCTGTCCGCCTTCAGAAGTACCACATTGCTTCCGACCTTTTTGAACTCCTGGGATACTATTTTGTCAGCCTCTGCCATACAGACTGCAAAAGCAATCAGGGTGGGAGGCACGTTTAAATCCTTGAAGGTGCCCGACATACTGTCTTTACCGCCTATAGCAGGAATCCCCAGCATATTCTGGGCATAAAAAGCTCCCAGGAGCGCGCTCATTGGCTTTCCCCACTTCTCCGGGTCCTTGCCCAACTTCTCAAAATATTCCTGAAGCGTAAGTCTTATCCGGCTGTAGTCCCCTCCCAGAGCTGCAATTCTGGCAACCGCCTCTACCACTGCATATAACGCTCCATGGAAAGGGCTCCATTTCGCAAGCTCCGGGTTATATCCATATGCCATAAGGGTCGCAGTATTTGTTTCCCCTGTCAATAAAGGCAGCTTCATTGCCAGCCCCTCAGCCGGAGTTTCCTGGTATTTGCCTCCAAAGGGCATCAGTATCGTCCCGGCGCCGACCGTACTGTCGAATCTCTCCACAAGCCCCTTCTGGCTGCATACATTTAGGTCCCTCATATTCTCCAGCCATTTTTCCTTCAGGTTATCCCGCTGCTTTTCCCAATGCTTAAATCTTTCAAAGAAGCTCTCTGAGTCGGGGGATTTAATAAAAACCTGCGTACTCTGCGTTATACCGTTGGTATTTAAGAATTCCCGGCTTATGTCAACTATAGTATTGCCCCTCCACTGCATCCTTAGCCTATTGTCCCCGGTGACTTTTGCGACAATCGTTGCCTCAAGGTTCTCAGCCGCTGCATGGTTAATGAATTTTTCTCCATCGGCTCTGTCAACCAAAACAGCCATTCTTTCCTGAGATTCGGATATGGCAAGCTCAGTGCCGTCAAGCCCTTCATACTTTTTGGGTACAGCATCCAAATCTATGAAAAGTCCGTCAGCCAGTTCCCCTATTGCCACCGATACGCCCCCTGCGCCGAAATCATTGCATTTCTTAATGAGCCGGCTGGCCTCAGGCTTCCTGAATAACCTCTGCATTTTCCTTTCGGTGGTCGCATCACCCTTTTGTACTTCCGCGCTGCAGCTATGTATCGATTCTTCAGTGTGCTCCTTTGATGAGCCTATGGCCCCGCCGCAGCCGTCCCTTCCGGTTCTTCCTCCCAGGAGGATTATTACATCTCCTTCTGCAGGGGCTTTCCTTACCACATTGCTTCTCGGCGCCGCGCCTATCACAGCGCCCACTTCCATTCTTTTTGCAACAAAATTTTCGTCATAGATTTCTGCAACCTGTCCCGCTGCAAGACCTATCTGATTGCCGTAAGAGCTATATCCCGCCGCTGCGCCTGTAGTAATCTTCCTCTGGGGGAGCTTTCCGGTCAATGTGTCTTCTATCCTTGTTCTGGGGTCTGCACTCCCCGTCACCCTCATAGCACCATACACATAAGATCTTCCTGAAAGGGGATCCCTTATTGCGCCGCCGAGGCAGGTTGCCGCCCCGCCAAAAGGTTCTATCTCAGTCGGATGATTGTGTGTTTCGTTTTTGAACAATAATAGCCATTCTTCCTGTTTCCCGTCTATATCCGCATTGACAATAATGCTGCTGGCATTGACCTCGTCGGAAACCTCCAGATCCTTGAGAAGGCCTTTTCCCCTCATCTCTTTCATGGCTATTACTGCCAAATCCATCAGGTTAATATCCCTTTTTTCATCCCCGTAAACATAGTCCCTGGATTTCAGGTACTTTAACAGAGACTTTTCAATTGCATCCTTATACTTGCCCTTTTCTATTTCAATGTTTTCTATAGTGGTATGGAAGGTAGTATGGCGGCAATGGTCCGACCAATACGTGTCAATTACTCTCAATTCGGTAACAGTAGGGTCTCTTTTTTCTGTCTCTTTAAAGTATTTCCGGCAAAACTTAAGATCTTCAAAATTCATTGCCAGGCCCATGTCTTCAATAAGGTCCGCCAATTCCCCATCTTTCATTTGCGTAAAGGCTTCGATTACCTTTACATCATCCGGAGTCTCCTGTGGAAATTCAAGACTTTCCGGTTTTGCCAGAGATGCTTCCATTATCTCCAGGGGATTTATGCAATAGTTCTTGATTTTATTGAATTCACTGTCGGAAATTTTCCCCGAAAGTATGATTAATTTTGCGGTCATGATTTTCGGTCTTTCCTTTTGAGTCAATATCTGCAGACACTGTGCCGCAGAATCCGCTCTCTGGTCATATTGCCCGGGAAGGTATTCTATTGCAAAGAATCTGTCATTTTTATCAATTTCAATATTTTCATCAAAGGAATTGTCTACCGCAGGTTCTGAAAATATTGTATTTTTTGCTGAATCGTATTCGCTGTCTGTGATTCCCGATATATCGTACCGGTTTATTATCCTGAGCTTAGTAAGGCCTTTTACCCCAAGGTTTTCTCTTATATCGCAATATAGGTCCTTGGCCGAAACGGCATATTCATCTTTTTTTTCAACATATATTCTTTTAACATCAGACATATATTCACCTCATTTATACTAATATCCCTTTGCTTTCCTTTTATTATTCCATATATTACTTTACAATTAAATTTTAACATAGTAAAATTAATAAAAATAATTAATATTTTTAATACTATTAATAAGGAGAACTTATATATGGATATAAACTTTGAGCTTTATAAGGTTTTTTATTACGTATCGAAATTCCTCAGCTTTTCCGAGGCATCCGAAGAGCTTTTCATAACCCAGTCCGCAGTAAGCCAATCGATCAAGCTCCTGGAAGAGAAACTGAAATGCCAGCTTTTTTTTAGAAATACCAAGAAAGTCAAGCTGACAAAAGAAGGAGAGATTATGTACAGGCATATTGAGCAGGCTTTTAACTACATAAAGTCGGGTGAAAGAGCCTTAGAGGAAATGAACTCCCTTGGTCAGGGCGAAATCAGGGTAGGGGTCAGCGATACTATCTGCAAGTATTACCTTATGCCATATATAAAAAGCTTTAACCATACTTATCCCGGTATTAAAATACACCTTACAAACAGAACGTCTCCGGTATGCATTGAGCTTCTGAGGAAAGGAAGCGTGGACCTCAGTGTTATCAATATCCCCGAAAAGTGTGACTATAAAAATATTACAGCGAAAAATACCAAAACGATTAAGGACGTATTTATCGCCGGCAATAACTTCAATGAACTGAAAGACCGAAAGATATCCCTGAAGGAGTTGGAAAACTATCCTCTTATCGTATTGGAAAGGAATACCACAACAAGAGAGTTCTTTGACAATTTGATGGCAAAGCATAATATATCAATTAAACCTGAGATTGAGCTGGGCAGTGTGGACATACTCATTGAAATGGCTAAAATAGGGCTTGGGATTGCCTTTGTGCCGGATGATTGCGTAAACCGGGAACTTCTCGGGGACGATATATTTGTACTGGACATAAAAGAAAGAATCCCAGAACGAAACCTGGGATTCCTCATACACTCAAATATTCCTCTGCCCCGGGCAGCGTCAAAGTTTGTGGAGCTATTGGAGGAGTCATAAGCATTCTACTCCCACTCTTCTCACGGAACTTTAGGTTAGCTTTTTCTGTTGATTTCTCGTACATTAAGATTGTTAATTTTGCTTTTGCTTGCTATATTATTCTTTTACCAGTTTCGTACTCAGAATGTACTCGGATAATTATACATTTACCATTATAGCCTCTGCATATCAGGAGAGTGCAAGAACAGCACATAGTCCGGTTCAAACCGTTCTCCGCCGTCAAAAGAATAAATTGCATGCTCACAATATACGAAAGAACCTCCGCCTTGCCAATCTACTTTCTCAGATACGCCGCCTTGTTCCCCTTCAATTACTTTTTTTAGCCGTGTAACCGCAAGTCTTTCAATATAATCCATTTGGTCAACACCAATATATCGGCGATTCATCTTGTGAGCCACTGCACAGGTTGTCCCGGAACCTAAAAAGAAATCTAAGATTAAGTCATCATCACCTGTTGAAACCTCTAAAATTGCTTTTATTAAATTTTCGGGCTTTGCATAGTCAAATTCATCTCTCCCGAATATTTCATCTATTTGCGAATTGCCATCCATATTCTTAGCTTCCGAAAGTACTGTCTTTAAAAAATCTTGTATTTGAAAGTC
>Ga0116160_1003512_pt1 | contig 13626 bp, 11 predicted proteins | sample AD_JPNAS2_MetaG_FD_89879 | JGI IMG/M metagenome (GOLD analysis project Ga0116160, IMG submission 89879) | Active sludge microbial communities of municipal wastewater-treating anaerobic digesters from Japan - AD_JPNAS2_MetaG | ecosystem: Engineered > Bioreactor > Anaerobic > Digestate | place...
TAGGCCCGTGCGCGGCCGGGGCAGGCGTCGCGAAGGGCGTGGCCGTGGGGATCGTGTCCCCGCCCGGCGGGACGTTCGTGCTGGCCGCGCCGGGGCCTTCCCCCTCGCCGGGCGGCACGAGCACGGACGCGGGCGCGAGCGCCGCGCCGACAGCGGAGATCACCGCCACGCCCTACGTCAAGCCCATCCCCATGCGCATCTACTTCATCGGCGCTGAGGTCATGTGCGACATCGCGCCCGTCGGCGTCATCGAGGAAGGGCCGCGCGCCGGGCAGATGGATACGCTCGACGACCCCGACATCGCCGCCTGGTATGAGGACGGCCCCTCGCCGGGCGAGCCCGGAAACGCTCTGCTCAACGGCCACAAGAGCTGGGAGGGCAAGATCGGCCGCTTCTCGCTGCTGTGGAACATGGAGGTCGACGATCTCGTCGCCGTCGCGATGGACACCGGGGAGGTGCGCTATTTCACGGTGATTTCCGTGGACTTCTACCCCTACGACGGCGTGCCGGCCGAGGTCATGAACCTCGAGAGCGTCGCGCCGCGCATGACGCTGATCACCTGCTACGGCGAGTTCGACCGCGTGGTCGGCACCTCGAAGCAGCGCTGCGTGGTCGTGTGCGAGCCCATCTCGGATAACGACCCGAGGCTCGCGAACATCCGATAAAGCAACGAACCGAAACGGTTTCCCGGGGCGGCTCCCACATCGCATGGGGGCCGTTCGGCTTGCTAAAAGGCGGAAAAAATGATAAACTAACGCCACTGAGCGATTTACGCGGGGGTTATGAAATGAAGAACGCATACGATATTCTTGCCGGGCGCGGCTATCTCAAGCAGTGCTCCCATCCCGAGGAGCTGCGCGAGCTTATGGGCAAAGAGAGGCTGACCTTCTACATCGGCTTCGACCCGACGGCGGACAGCCTGCACATCGGCCATTACGTCGCGCTCATGACCATGGCGCACATGCAGCGCGCGGGGCATAAGCCCATCGCTTTGCTTGGCGCGGGCACCGCGGCCATCGCCGACCCTTCGGGCAAGACCGACATGCGCCGCCTGATGAGCGCCGAGGAGCTTGACCACAACGCCGCCTGCTTCCAGAAGCAGATGGCGCGCCTGCTTACCTTCGAAGGGGAAAACGCCGCCATCTTCGTCAACAACGCGAAGTGGCTGCGCGAACTCAATTTCCTCGATTTCATGCGCGACATCGGCGTTTATTTCTCGGTCAACCGCATGCTCGCCGCCGAGTGCTACCGCCAGCGCATGGAGCGCGGCCTCACCTTCTTCGAGATGGGATACATGCTCATGCAGAGCTACGATTTCCTCGTGCTTTTCCGCGAGTACGGCTGCTGTCTGCAAATGGGCGGCGACGACCAGTGGAGCAACATACTCGGCGGCGCGGACCTCATCCGCCGCAAGGAGCAAAAGCCCGCCTACGCGCTCACGACCGCGCTTCTTGCCACGAGCGAGGGCAAGAAGATGGGCAAGACCGAAAAGGGCGCGCTCTGGCTCGACCCGAACAAGACCAGCGTCTACGATTTCTACCAGTATTGGCGCAATGTCGACGACGCGGAGGTCGCCAACTGCCTCAGGCTTCTGACCTTCCTGCCGCTCGAGGAGATCGCCGCGCTCACGGCGGGCGATGCGGATATCAACGAGGCCAAGAAGAAGCTCGCCCTCACGCTGACCGCTCAGGTGCACGGCGAGGAGGAGGCCGACAAGGCGCGCCTCGCCGCCGAGGCGCTCTTCGGCGGCGGCGGCAGCATCGAACATATGCCGACCGTGGCGCTCACCGAAGCGGACATCAACGAAACCGGCCTTCGCGTGACGGACCTGCTGGTGCTCGGGAAGCTCTGTGCGAGCAAAAGCGACGCGCGGCGCACCATCGAGGGCGGCGGCGTGTTCATGGACGACGTGAAGGTTACGGACGTGTACGCCGCGGCGGACAGGAGCAAACTCCGCGGGGGGATCATACTGCGCAAGGGGAAGAAGAGCTTCGTCAGGATAATTGACAATTGACAATGGACAATTGACAATCGGGGAACGGCCGCTGCGGCGGGGAACGGAACAATTGACAATTGACAATGGACAATTGACAATCGGGGGACGGCCGCTGCGGCGGGAAACGGAATCATTGACAATTGACAATGGACAATTGTCAAGCGGGGACGGCCGCTGCGGCGGAAAACCCGCAGGGGCGGCCCTGTGCGGCCGCCCGCGTAATCCCGACGCAACACGAACTCGCGGGGGCGGATATCATCCGCCCGCCGCCGTCGACGCCGGATGAGGAGCATGAACCGTTACGTCACAGTCAAACAGGAATCCGTTTATGAGAGCGTGATTTCGCGTTCCCGCTTCATCAGCCTCTGTTTCCCGGCGCGGGACGAGGATGAGGCGCTCGCGCGCCTCGCCGGGGCGCGCGCGAATCATCCGGACGCCAGCCACGTCTGCTACGCCTACCGGGTTGGGGAGCGCGGGGAAACCGCGCGCTTTTCCGACGCGGGGGAGCCCTCGGGCACGGCGGGCATGCCCATACTCGAGGCGCTGCGCACGCAGGGGGTCACGAACGCGCTCGTCGCCGTCGCGCGCTACTTCGGCGGCACGCTTCTGGGCACGGGCGGCCTCGCGCGCGCGTACGGCGGGGGCGCCGTGGAGGCGCTGCGCCGCGCGGGCAGGATCGAGCGCATCCCCGCGGCGCTGTTCGCCCTTCGCATGGACTACGCCCGCTTCGGCGCGCTCGAGGCTTTTCTTCGAAAGGCCGCGCGCATAGACGGGATCGACTACGCGGATCATGTATTCGTGCGCGCGGCGGTCGCCCTGGAGGACGCGGAGGCGTTCGAGGCCGGCGTCGTCGAGCAAAGCTTCGGCCGCGTCAGGCCGGAACGCTGCGGGCAGGGCCAGCTCGAGCGCGAATTTTAACAAACATCAAACAATTGCCCTTCCTCTCTGGCAACGCGGCCGCGATTCGGGTATAATCGAATTTGGAATATTCCGCGCCTTTGGCGCTCAAGGGGTCTGAAGGGATGACGAAACGCAAAACCATAGCGATGCTCATAACATGCCTCTTCGTTTTCGCGCTGTTCCCCACGGGGGCGCTCGCGGCGCAGTTCACCGCGACCTCGACCCCCGCGGCGGTGCCGGCCGAGGGAGGCAGCGTGACGCTCTCCGTCACCGTTTACAACGATTCGTCCCACGCGATGGAAAACATCTCCATCGCCAACAGCGGCACCGTGCTTTTCCCGGGCACATCGGGCGCGGTCATCGCGCCGGGGCAGTCCATGACCTTCCAGCAGACCGTCACGGTGCCCGCGTCGCTCGTGGGCTCGCCCCTGACGTTCGACGTGACGTGGACGGAGAACGGCGAGGCGAAGTCCGGCTCCTTCACGATCACGGTGCTCAATTCCGGCGGCGGCGCGACCGCGGCGCTGCTCACGCCGACGCGCACGGTCAGCTCCTCGCAGGCCTCGCCGGGCGAAACCATCATACTCACCTACAAGCTCGTCAACAACGGCGTTGCACCCATCACGGGCGTCTCCATTACGGACCGGGAGATCGCGGGCAAGGAGCCCATGGTCAAGGACATCACCGTGGAGCCGGGCGTGCCTTACGTGTTCACCTATACCTATACCATGGGGCGGGCGACGGTCACGAGTTCCCCCGTGATCACCTTCCTCCAGGCGGACGGCACCACGGGCACCCTCACCATAGAGGACAAGGCCCTGGGCATGGTCAAGAGCAAGATCTCCGTCGAGGTCAAACAGGCCGCGCCGGCGGCGGAGGGGCAGCAGTTCACGCTGATCCTCACCAACAACGGCAACCAGAAGATCAGCAAAATCAAGATCACGGATGAATTGGGCAACGCCGTCACGTCGGACGCGTTCGCCCTGGCCATAGGCGAAAGCGCGAGCTTCACCTACAGCGTGCCCACCGACGCCGAGCGAAACGTCGTGTTCTACATCGCGGGCATGGACGCGACGGGAACCTCCTATTCCGACCATACGGGGACCTACACGGTCAGGAAATACATCGACCCCTCGCTGATCGGCATCAACTTCCGCGCGGAAATCGCCGAACCGCTCGACGCCGCCGGCTCCATATCGATCAACTTCTACGTCGAGAACAGCGGCAGCCTCGAGATGAAGGACCTCGCGCTTTCCGAGGCGCAGTACGGCGTGCTCTACCAGCTCGGCGTCGTGCCGCAGGGCACGCAGACCATCAACCAGCGCATGAACGTGGGCTCCCCGCGCGATCTTGCATTCACGCTCATGCTCAAGGATCCCTCGGGCAACGAATACACCTACAACGCCTACATCACGGCGGGCTACATCGGCGTGGAGCCCGAGGCGAGCCCCACCCCGGAGGTGGAGGTCGAGGGCGGCGGCATCGTGTCGGAGGTCGGCGGCGCCATCTCGGGCGCGCTGCGAACGGTGCTGATCGTGCTTGGCGTGCTCACGGCCATCGCGCTCGTCGCGCTCGTCGCGCTCACCTCGCTTGAGAAGGAGGAGCGCAGGCGCCTCGCGCGCCGCAAGGCGTTTCGGGAAAAGAACTTCCGCGCGCAGCTCGAGGACGGGCCGGGGCATCCGCCCGTACCGCCGCCGGGAGGCGAAACGCGGCGTATCCCCAAACAGTGAATCCGCCGGCGCGCGCTCCGGCTTTTGCAAAGGGCATGCCGCGACAGGGAACGGCATGTTTTTTGCTTTGTTAAGGAAAAGCGGATACATGCCGCGATGACGCGCGGATAAAACAGGATTTTTCCAATGCGGGAGGAGCTATGCTTCAGGGAGAGCTGATCGCTTTACAGCCCTATACGCTTGAGCGCTGCCATGAGTTTTGGAAGGAATATGTGCCCGACCCCGATATGTGGGAGCAAGGCTATGCTTACGATTATGAGGGCATAAACCGGTATTACCAAAGCAAGGTGAAGGGAAAGGGCAGGCGCTTTTTTGCCGTTTGCCACAATGAAAAGACCGTCGGAGAAATCCAGTTGAAATATATCGATCCCGAGCAAGGCTGCGCGACGTTGAGCATTCATTTTTCCAATGACGAATACAAGAACCGCGGATGGGGCACGGAAGCCGTGCGTTTGCTTGTCAACTACGCATTTGAGGAGCTGGGCCTTCATACCGTCTATGCGGACTGTGTTCACAGAAATAAACGAAGCCGGCACGTCCTCGAGAAGAACGGTTTCGCGTATTTGCGCGAAGACGAGGCGCTGCGCTATTATGTTTTAAAACGGTAAATCCCAAATCAACCGGCAAGCTTCGCCGCAGGCTCCCTCATCGCAGGGAGCCAAGGAATGTTCCCCGCCAAAGCGCCCAATCAAAAGCGGCGGGCCGTATTGCAGAAGCGATACGGCCCGCCGTTCTCTGCGGGGCCGCCGCAAAACGCGGGAGCTTTTCTTATGGCCCGCGCGCGCTCCCCCTTCCCTTTGCCCGCCGCATTTGCTATACTTTTCCCGGAAGGATGGTGGGAAACATGAGATTGGCTTCAGATTTCAGGCGCGCGGCGCGCGATGCCCTCGCGGGCAGGTGGGGGCTTGCTTTGGCGGTGTCGCTCGTCGCGGCTCTGCTCGGAGGCGGCATAAGGGGCGGAATACAGTTCAATTTCAATACGAACGACCTGTCGAGCATTTACGACGCGGGCGGGATCAACCTCGCGGCGGTGCTCGGCCTGCTGCGGCTGCCCGTGGAGAGCCTGAACGCGGCGCTTACGCCGTTTTCCAACATAATTATGCTCTACGGCATCGCCGTGTTCCTCGTCGGCGGCGCGGCGGAGCTCGGGCACAGCCTGTTCTACGTCAGGCTCATGCGCGGCGAGAGGCCGGAGTTTGAGACGCTCTTCTCGCGCTTTTCGATCTTCGGCAAGGCGCTCGGGCTCCGGCTGTTCATGGCGCTGTTCATACTGCTCTGGTCGCTGCTGCTCGTCATACCCGGCATCGTCGCGGGCTACAGCTACCGCATGGCGCCGTATCTGATGGCGGAGCACCCGGAAATGGGCATCCGCGAGGCGGTGGACGAGAGCAAGCGGCTGACCGCGGGCTACAAGGGGCGTTGGTTCTGCCTCGATTTGAGCTTCATCGGCTGGGGGATACTCTGCCTGTTTACGCTGGGCATCGGCTTTCTGTGGCTCAACCCTTACATGAGCGCCGCGAGCGCGGAGTTCTACCGCGGCATACTCGCGGACAACGCGGGAAGCGCCGGCGGCACGGGCGGCGCGGATTACGAGCGGGACGCGCAATCCGGTTTCGGCGGCCCCGAAAGGATCTGACCTGCGCGGGAGGTACGGCGTATGGACATCACCATACAGATGCGTTCCGTCGAGATGCTCGTGAAGTTCCTCAAGCATGACGTCGCCAACATATCGCCCTACGGCTACACGCTGCAAAAAACGCGCTACCTGCCCGAGGGCGGCGCGAGCGCGCCTTTGCCGCGCGGCGTTCCCGAGGAGCAGGGCGTGCCGAGCGCCGCGCTCGCGCGCTTTTTCGCCGACATCGGCGCCGAGGCGGATACGCTTGCCGTGCACGGGGCGCTCGTCATGCGCCGCGGCCGCGTGATCGCCGCGGGCTGCTTCGCCCCCTACCGGGCCGAGGTCCCGCACATGCTCTACTCGATGGCGAAAACCGTCACGGGCATCGCCGTGGGCATCGCGGCGGACGAGGGTTACCTCTCGTTGGACGAGCGGCTCATCGACATCTTCCCCGAATACGTCAACGCCGCGCAGGCCAAGATTTTACGCGCGCACACGGTGTGGCATCTTCTGACCATGAGCACGGGCTGCCGCTTCAACGAGGTCGGCTCCGCGCTCGACCAGAACTGGGAGAGGATGTTCATGGAATCCATACCCAAGTTCGAGGCGGGAAGCGCGTTCGAGTACAATTCCATGAATTCCTACATGCTCGCGGCCATACTCCGGAGGCGCACGGGCGTGAGCCTTACGGACTTCCTCCGGCCCCGGCTCTACGAGCCGCTGGGCATCGCGCGCTACGATTGGGAGAAATGCCCGCAGGGCGTCGAGAAGGGCGGCTGGGGGCTCTCGCTGACGCTCGAGGACGCCGCCAAGCTCGGCCAGCTCTACCTCAACCGCGGCGTGTGGAACGGCAGGAGGATACTCAGCGAGGCGTGGTGCCGCAACGCCATGCGGCCGCAGATCAAAACGCCCAACGGCGAACTGAAGCACGGCTACGGCTACCAGATGTGGATGGCCGACGGCGAGGGCTCCATCCAGTTCAACGGCGCGTTCGGCCAATACGTACTGGCCATGCCCAAATACGACGCGGTCGTCGCGATATACAGCGGCAGCGCGAACCTGTTCGCATCCGGCACGCTGGGCGGCCACATACGCAAGCTCTTCTCATCCGTTTCGCCGCGGCCCCTGCCGCCGGACCCGGAGGCGCACGCCGCGCTGCTCGGCGCCCTGGGCGCGCTTTGCTATGCGCCTTCCCTGCCCGACGGCCTCGGAACGGACGCGGGGGAGTTCCGCCGCATCGCCGACATGCTCGACAAGCGCGAATACGCGCTCGACAACAACACGGGCGGCCTGTTCCCGCAGGCGCTGCAGGCTGTGCACGGCAACTTCACGGCGGGCTGCGATATGCTGCGCTTTGAGAAGCGCGACGGGGGCCTGCTCGTCTATTTCTACGAGCGCGAGGAGCGAAACGCCCTGTTCATCCGGCCGGACGGCGGCTTTGCGCAGGGCCGGGCCGCCATGAAGGGCGAGGTGCAGCTGACCGGCGCGCGCGCCGTGTGGAAGCTGCTGCCCGGCGAGATCCGCCTGTTCATCGTCTGCTCCTTCATCGAAACGCCGGACACGCGCATGATTTCCATCGAGATCCGGCAGAACAGGCTGCACATCGTATTCGACGAGAGGCCCTCGCTCGGGCGCGTCATGGATATGCTCTTCGAGCTCGTGGGCATTTCGCAGGTGGCCTACATCAAGCGCATGCTCTCGGAGATGCGGCGCGAGCACGTCGAAAACCTCGTGCGCTCCATGACCGTGCCGGAAGCGGACGGCACGCAGATCAGGCAGAACGATGTATTCGTCTAGACAACGGCCTTTCATCTATTCCCATTAACATATAAAAGAATCCCGCCGCCGCGCGATGGCGGCGGGTTCTTTGACGGACCGCGGCGGCGGGGGACGCGATCGGCCGCGCGGCAAAACGGGCTTTTCGCAAGGAAAAATCGCGCGATCAGGCCGTTTTTTGAAAAGCGAAAATATTATATAGAAATGCTACAAAAAATATGATATGATTCTCACTTGTAAATCGGCCCCCGGCGCAAGCCGGCGGCATAACAGAGAAAGAAGCTATGTTTAAAAAGCTGAAAAGCCTGTTGATCGGGCGTACGCTCCAGAGCACCGAGGCCGAACACGAGAAGTTCAACGTGCTCTGGGGCCTTCCCATACTCTCGAGCGACGCGATCTCCTCCGTTTCCTACGCGTGCGAGGAAATACTCATGGTGCTCGTGCCCGTGGTGGCGCTCGGGGCGTACAAGCCCCTGCTGCTGATCGCCGCGGCCATCATCGTGCTACTGTTCATACTCGTGTTCTCGTACCGGCAGACGATCGACAACTACCCCAACGGCGGCGGCTCGTACAGCGTCGCCACGGACAACCTCGGGCATGTGCCGGGCCTCATCGCGGCATCGTCCCTCTCGATCGACTATATACTCACGGTCGCCGTGAGCGTGAGCTCGGGCGTGGCGGCCATCGTGTCCGCGTTTCCCGAGCTGCTGCCCTACAAGGTGTGGATCGCGCTTGCCATCGTCGCGCTGCTCACGCTGGGGAACCTTCGCGGCATACGCGAGTCGAGCGTGCTCTTCGGCGTGCCGACGTACATGTTCATGCTCACGGTGCTCGCGATGATCTTCGTGGGGCTCATCAAGGTGCTCGTGCGCGGCACGGTTCCCGTGGAACCTTCCGTGCAGGCCGCCGCGGCCGCGTCCTCGCTTGGGGATATGAGCATCGTGCTGCTGCTCAAGGCGTTCTCCTCGGGCTGCACGGCGCTCACGGGGGTCGAAGCCGTCAGCAACGGCATACCCAACTTCCGCCATCCCGCGCAGAAGCACGCCAAGCAGGTGCTCACGCTGCTCGCGCTGATCGTGCTGGTCATATTCGGCGGCGTATGCACGCTGGCCTCGGTTTATAAAATCGCGCCGCAGCACGACGTCACGGTCATGGCGCAGATCGCCATACAGGTGTTCGGCGCGCACTCCGTGATGTTCTACGCCGTGCAGGTGACCACGGCGATCATACTGATCATGGCGGCGAACACCGCTTTCGCGGACCTGCCGCTGCTGCTCTCGCTGCTCGGGCGCGACGGCTATATGGCGCGCCAGTTCACGAGCCGCGGGGCGAGGCTGAGCTTCTCCAACGGCATCATACTGCTCTTCCTCGTGGCGAGCGTGCTGATCGTCGTGTTCCATGCGGAAACGCACCAGCTTATCCCGCTTTACGCGGTGGGCGTGTTTTTGTCCTTCACGCTCTCTCAGGCGGGCATGTTCAAGCGCTGGATCACGCGCCGGGAGGGCAACTGGCACCACAAGGCCGTCATCAACGGCATAGGCACGGCGGTTACGGCCGTCACCTGCGTCATCATCGCGGTGAGCAAGTTCACGCACGGCGCGTGGATGGTCATCGTGTGCATACCGCTGCTGGTCCTGCTGATGCTGCGCATCAAGCGGCACTACATCCATGTGCGCGCGAACCTCTACATCGAGGGCGAGGGCAGGAACGCCATCTTCCGCGAACAGCCCGCGGGGCACATCGTCGTGCCCGTGCAGTCGGTCAACAAATCCTTCATCAAGGCGCTCAACTACGCGATGTACCTCAACGGCGAGAAGGAGGTCTATCACGTCAGCGTGGACCCCGCCGCGACCGAGAAGGTGCGCCGCCATTACGAGGAACTCGGCACGGACATCCCCCTCGTCGTGGAAAACGCGCCGTACCGAAACGTCAACGAGGTGCTCTACGAGCACATCCGCCGGAAGCACGGGGAGCTCGGCAAGCACGAAATGCTCACCGTCGTCATGCCTCAGTTCATCATACCGAAATGGTGGAACAACCCCCTGCACAACCAGACTGCCCGGCTGCTCAAGGGCAAGCTGATGAAGTTCCGCAACATCGCGCTGGTGACGATACCGTACATTATAAACGAGTAATGCAATTGACAATCAGTTGACGGTGAAACGGCTTTCCGCTTGAACGGAGGCCGTTTTTGATGCGGGGAAACGGGCTGTCGTGAACGTTTGGCGTGGACTCCCCCGCGATTCAAAAGCGCGATTCCGCGGGCGGACGATATCCGCGCCTACGGCGGACAAACGCCCTTCGCCGTGAAAGCGAAGGATGCTTGAAATTCGCTTGGTTGCCAATTGTCAATTATCCAGCGTCACCGTAACGACTTCCGGCGGGTTGCCCAGGCGCACGGGGAACAGGCTTTCGCCGAGGCCGCGGCTCACAACCATGGCGGAGCCGCCTTCCCGGTAAAGGCCGCTCGTATATTTCGGGAAAAAGCCCTGGTGCGGCGCGAACAGGCCGCCGACGAGGGGCAGCCTGATTTGCCCGCCGTGCGCGTGGCCGCACAGCGCCAGATCGACCCCGCACGCGCGGTAGAGCGCGAACAGCTCCGGCCGGTGCGAGAGCAAAAGCGTGAAGCCGCCCCGCGAAGTCCACTTAGAAAGGAGCTCTCGCATGGCGGCGGGCGCCGCGCCCCTTTCATGGAACGCCGGGTCGCGAAGGCCGAGCACGCGAATGGACGCGCCGCCGCGCCGTATCTGCTCAACCCCGTCGAACAGCGCGCGGACGCCGCGCTGTTCAAGCGCCGCGCGGATTTCCCCGCTCCTGCCCGAGAGCGCCTCATGGTTGCCGGGGACGTAAAACGTCGGCGCGAGCATCGCGGCGCCTTCGGCGAACTCCAGCGCGGGAGCGAGGTCGAAGCGGCGGCGGTCGACGATGTCGCCCGTGACGGCGACGAGGTCCGGCTTCGCGGCGCGGACGGCTTCGAGCAGCAGGCGCTGCCCTTCCCCGAAGCGCGCGGAATGCAAATCGGAAATGTGGACGATGCGCAGGCCCTCAAACGCCGCGGGCAGCCGCGCGCCGCTGAACGTGTAATGCGAAACGCAGATCACGGCGCCCCCTCCCTTGCCGCAGGCGAAACTCCCCCGCGGCAGGCCGGGCAATAGCCGTAGACCACGAGCTTATGGCCGGAGATGCGGTAATCCGTCTCCTGCTCGAGCGCTTTCTCATAGCCCGCGAGCGGGCAGCGCTCGAGCGAGCGGATCTCCCGGCAGCCCAGGCAGATCAGGTAATGGCGGTGCGCCGCGCGGCTGAATTCGAAGAACGCGCGCGGATCGCCGGGTATGCTCAGCTTGGCGGCGAGCCCTTTTTCGCACAGCGCCTCTATGGCGCGGTAGACGGTCGAAAGGTTCGCGGCGACGCCTTTTTCGCGAAGCGCGAGGTATACCTGCTCCGCGGAGAGCGGCGCGGCGCTTGCCTCGAGCAGCGAGAGCACCGCCGCGCGCGGGCGGGTGTTTCGAAGGCCGCTTTGGGCGAGCGCGCTTCCGGCATCGAGCTTTTCCTTCATGGCGCGCCCTCCGCTTCATCCGGGCGAAGCCCGCGTTGCCCGAGCTTTTCCATGAGCGCGCGCACGCCGAAGACCGCGAAGTAGCACGCCGCGCAAAGCACCACGATGGACGCGCCGGAAGCGATGTCGAGCGCGTAGGAGACCCAGAGCCCGGCCGTGCAGCAGAGCGCGCCGATGAGCACCGCGTAGAGCATCCGTCTCTTGAGGTTGCCCGTCAAAAGCCCCGCCGTCGCGGCGGGCGCGGTGAGCAGCGCCATGACCAGTATGATGCCCACGACGCGAATGAGCGCGACAATGGTCATCGCGACGAGTATGAGAAGCAGGTATTCGAGCACGGCGGTCCTGACGCCGAGGATCGCGGCGAATTCTTCGTCAAACAGATACGCCTTCCAGTCGTTGTAGAACATGGCCACGACGAGCGCCACAATGGCGCTCAGCGCGAGCGCCATCGTAAGATCCGTCCGCGTGACCGAGAGTATGCCGCCGAACAGGTACGACGTGAGATCCGGCGGATAGCCCGGCATCAGGCCGATGAACAGCACGCCCAGCGCCATGCCCAGCGACCAGAACAGGCCCACTATGACATCCGAGCGCGTGCCGCCCTTTCTTTTCACATAGCCGATGCCGACGGCCGCGAGCACGGAGAACAGGAACGCGCCGAGTATGGGCTCGAAGCCCAAAAGATAGCCGAGCCCCACGCCGCCGTAGGACGTGTGCGCGATGCCCCCGCTCATCATGACGAGCTTCTTCTCGATGACGATCACGCCCACGATGCCGCAGGCGACGCTCGCGAGCAGCCCCGAGAACAGGGCGTTCCTCAAAAATTGATATTGAAACAGCGCTTCAAACACAACAGCCTCCTTCCCCGTGCTCCGCGAGCACGCGATGGGGTACGCCGTGGGCGATCAGGTCCACGGGACAGCCGTACAGAGAGTTGACGACGGGCGAAGTCAGCTCAGGCTCGCCGTGGTAGACGAGCCTCCCGTTGAGGCAGGCGAGCTTTTTCACCTGCGCGGACACGGCGAGCAGGTCGTGCGTGACGAGTACGATGGTCATATCCCGGTTGAGCTCGCTCAAAAGAGAATAGATCTGCTCGCGCGAGGATGCGTCCACGCTGGCGGTCGGCTCGTCGAGCAGCAGCAGCTTCGGCTTTGCGGCGAGAGCGCGCGCGATGAGCATCTTCTGAAATTCGCCGCCCGAAAGGTCGGAAAGCCTTCTTGCCGCGAGATGGCCGACTCCCACGCGCTCCGCGAGCGAGCGGGCGGCGGCCTCGTCCTCTTTCGAGTACGCGAAGAACGGTGCGAGGCCTTTTTTAAGCCTGCCCGTGAGGATCACCTCGAGCAGCGTGATGGGGAAGCGCTTGTCCATCGCGGCGAACTGGGGCACGTATCCCACGGCCGCGCGGCCGCCGCCCGGAGGCGCGCCGAACACCTCGACATGGCCGGAGGCCGGCTTGACGAGGCCGAGCATCGCCTTGAGCAGCGTGGACTTGCCGCCGCCGTTGGGACCGATGATGCCCAGGTACTCCCCCTCGCAAACGTCGAGCCGGACGTCCGTGAGCGCGGCCGTTTTGCCGTAATAGACCGAAAGGCCCTCTATGCGCACCGCGCGCCCGTTCATTTGAGCGCCTCCGCGAGCGCGTCGGCCATCGCCATGAGGTTGTTGATATAATCCTCGGAGAGCGGCGAGAGCATGACCGCCTCCCCGCCGATCTCCTCGGCGAATGCCGCCGCCTGCCGGATTGACATTTCCTCCTGATAGAAAACGAATTTGATGCCGTTTTCCCGCGCGAAGTCCGCGACCTCCTCGAGGCGCTGCGCGGTCGCCTCCTTGCCTTCCTCCTCGAGGGCGACCATGGCGAGGCCGTAATCCTCGGCGAAGTAGCCGAAAGCCGGGTGGTAGACGATGAAGGTCTTCTTTGCGGTATCCGCGAGCGCGGCGCGGATGTATTCGTCGAGCGCGTCGAGCTCGGCACGATACGCCCGCGCGTTTTCGGCGTAGATCTCGGCGTTCGCGGGATCGAGCGCCGCCATTTCGCGCGATATGGCCTCGA
>Ga0116160_1003536_pt1 | contig 13574 bp, 10 predicted proteins | sample AD_JPNAS2_MetaG_FD_89879 | JGI IMG/M metagenome (GOLD analysis project Ga0116160, IMG submission 89879) | Active sludge microbial communities of municipal wastewater-treating anaerobic digesters from Japan - AD_JPNAS2_MetaG | ecosystem: Engineered > Bioreactor > Anaerobic > Digestate | place...
ATCGGCGACCGGCAGACGGGCAAGTCCACCATCGCCATAGACACCATCATCAACCAGCGCGGCAAGGGCGTGCTGTGCGTATACGCCGCCATCGGGCAGAAGGTCTCCACGCTCGCGCAGATCTATGAAACACTGTCCGCCGCGGGGGCGATGGAGTATACCGTCATCGTCGCGGCGACGGCGGGCGACTGCGCCGCGCTCCAGTATCTCGCGCCGTACGCGGGCTGCGCCGTCGCGGAGCAGTTCATGTACGACGGGCGCGACGCGCTCATCGTCTACGACGATCTGTCAAAGCATGCCGTCGCCTATCGCGCCATGTCGCTGCTTTTGCACCGGCCGCCGGGGCGCGAGGCGTACCCGGGGGATGTGTTCTACCTGCACAGCCGCCTGCTTGAGCGCGCCGGGCACCTCAGGGCGGAGCTCGGCGGCGGATCGCTGACGGCGCTTCCCATCGTGGAAACCATGGCGGGCGACATCTCGGCCTATATCCCCACGAACGTCATCTCGATCACGGACGGGCAGATCTACCTTGAGCCGGAGCTGTTCCACGCGGGCGTGCGCCCCGCGGTGAACGTGGGCCTTTCGGTTTCGCGCGTCGGCTCCGCCGCGCAGAAGAAGGCCATGCGCAAGGTCGCCAAAAGCCTCCGCCTGACGCTCGCCCAGTTCCGAGAATTGCAGGTGTTCGCGCAGTTCGGCTCCGACATCGACGCCGTGACGAGGGGCATACTCGACAACGGGGAGCGCCTTTCCGAAACGCTCAAGCAGAACCAGCACGAGCCGCTGCGGATGAGCGAGCAGGTGCTGCTGCTCTTCGCGGTGATGAACGGCTCCCTCAAGGATGTGCCCTGCGAAAACGTGCGCGCCTTCAACGCGGGACTGTTGCATTATGCCGGTACGCGCTTTGCGAAGCTGCTCGACGCCATCGAGGAAACGGGCGACCTCGACGATGCGCAAACCGCCGGGCTTCGCGAATGCATCGAAGGATACAGGCTGACCCGGTCCGGGGACTGATCGCCCGAACGCGCTGTTCGGGCGGGGAAGGAGAACGCCATGCCAGGCATGAGCGACATCCGCTTCCATATTAAGAGCGTGAAGCAGACGCGTCAGATCACCAACGCGATGCGGCTTGTTTCCGCTGCGCGCATGCGCCGCGCGCTCGCAGGCATACAGCGCAACCGGGCGTACTTTTTCCGCGCGCTCGACGTGATCACCGACATCCGCGCGCATACGGGCGAGACCGAGCACCCCTACATCCATGGCCGCGAGGGCCGCAAGGCGGCCTACATCGTCGTGGCGGGCGAACGCGGGCTTTCCGGCTCCTACAACCGCGACGCGATCGCTTTGGCCGAGCGCGGCATGGCGGGACGGCAGATCGCCCGACTCTTCACCGTGGGGGCAGTCGCGACGTTTCATTTCCAACGCGCGGGCTTCGAGCCCGATGCGCGCTTCGAGCGGCTCGCCGAGCGCCCGCGGCTCGAGGAGGCGCGAAGGTTCGCCGCGATATTGACGGATCTGTACGACGGCGGCGAGATCGACGAATTGCACATCGTATATACGCATTTTTTCAGCACGGTTTCCCACAGCCCGAGGGATCACAGGCTGCTGCCCATAGAGCTTGGCGACTTCGATTTCAAGCGCCCCGGAGGCGTGGGCGTGCGGCCGGTCGAAACGGATATCCTTTACGACCCCTCTCCCCGGAAGGTGCTCGACGCGCTGATCCCCCAACTGATCGTCGGCTTCCTCTACGGCGCGATGGTCCACGCGTACGCGAGCGAGAACTGCACGCGCATGACCGCCATGGAGAACGCCACGCGCAGCGCGGACGAGATGATCGAAAAGCTGACGCTCAAGTACAATTCCGTGCGCCAGCTCTCCATAACCAACGAGCTTGCCGACATCATCGGCGCGGCCAACGCCGCCAACGCGGCGGCGGCCGCCGAACAGGCAGTCAAAGCGGAGGAATATCAGGCATGACGGATCAAAACATGCACGGCACGATCATACGCATCACGGGGCCCGTGCTCGACGTGCGCTTTGAAACAGGCAGCGAGCCCGCGCTCAAGACGCTGCTCGTCACCGAAGGCGAGCCTGTCGTGCACATCGAGGTGGCGCAGCACCACGCGCCGGGCGTCATCCGCGCCATCGCGCTCGAGCCGACCGAGGGCCTTTGCTGCGGCGCGCGCGTGCGCAACACCGGCGGCGGCATACGCGTGCCCGTGGGCGAGAAGGTGCTCGGCCGCGTGATCGACTGCCTCGGCCGCCCCATAGACGGCTTGGGCGGGATCGACGCGCCGCTGCGGGACATCCACCAGCCGCCGCCCTCGTTCATGATGCAGCGGCCCTCGACGACGCTGTTCGAAACGGGCATCAAGGTCATAGACCTGCTCGCGCCGTATCCCGTGGGCGGCAAGATCGGCCTGTTCGGCGGCGCGGGCGTGGGCAAGACCGTGGTGATACTCGAATTGATCCACAACATCGCCAAGCACCGCGGCGGCTATTCCGTGTTCGCGGGCGTGGGGGAGAGGAGCCGCGAGGGCACCGACCTCATCAACGAGATGCGCGAGAGCGGCGTCATCGCCCGCACGTCCCTCGCCTTCGGGCAGATGAACGAACCGCCGGGCTCGCGCATGCGCGTGGCGCTCGCGGGGCTGACCATGGCCGAATACATGCGAGACGAGATGCGCCAGGACGTGCTGCTTTTCATCGACAACATCTTCCGCTTCGTGCAGGCAGGCAACGAGGTTTCCGCCCTGCTCGGGCGCATGCCCTCGGCGGTGGGCTACCAGCCCACGCTCGCCAACGAGCTGGGCGAAATGCAGGAGCGCATCGCGAGCACGCCGCGCGGTTCCATCACCTCGGTGCAGGCGGTCTACGTCCCGGCGGACGACCTGACCGATCCCGCGCCGGCGGCGATCTTTTCGCATCTGGACGCCACGACCGTGCTTTCGCGCGCGATCGCGGAAATCGGCATCTACCCCGCGGTGGACCCGCTCGCCTCCACATCGCGCATACTCGAGCCTTCCATCGTGGGCGAGCGCCACTATCAAGTCGCGCGCCGCGTGCAGGAAACGCTGCAGCGCTACCACGAATTGCAGGACATCATCGCCATACTCGGCATGGACGAACTTTCCGAGGAGGACCGCGCCACGATCTACCGCGCGCGAAAGATACAGAACTTCCTCTCGCAGCCCATGCACGTCGCGGAAGTGTTCAACGGCGAGCCCGGCCGCTTGGTCCCGCTCGCGGATACCGTGGCGAGCTTCGAGGAAATCGTCGACGGCAAGGCGGACGACATACCCGAGTCGATGTTCCTGCTCACGGGCGATCTCGACGAGGTCCGCGCGAAATACAGGGAGTCGGGGGAGGCGCAGAAGAATGGCTAAGACCTTCCGCCTCATGGTGCTTACCCCGGAGCGCGAGTTCTTCAACGGGGACGCGGCGTATGTTGGCGTGAACACCATCGCGGGCTCGATCGGCGTGCTCGCGGACCACATCCCCATGGTGTCCGCGCTCGACGTGGGCACGCTGACCATCCGCGCGCAAGATGGGGGCGCGCGCACCGCCTTTCACTCGGAGGGCTTCATCGAGGTGCGCGCCGACGGCGTGTACGTGCTCTGCCAGGCCTGCGAGTGGCCGGAGGAGATCGACGAGAAGCGCGCCCTCGAAGCGGAGCACCGCGCCGAGGAGCGCCTCGCCCGTCCCGCCGAGGACGCCCAGGTTTTCAAGCGCAACAGGGTCGCGCTCATGCGGGCCCTTACCCGGCGCAAGATCAAATCGATGTCCAGTATCAACACGCGCTGAAGCGACGGGCCGGGTACGCCGGCCTTTTTCATATTCGCTTCCTTACGAGAGCAAAAAAGCCCGCCGGCATACGGCCGACGGGCTGAAGCTTATTTGAGATTGGCGGCTGCCTCGCGGCGATCGCCGATGCGGGTTACTCGTGCGCGCATACCCACGGACTGAGCTGCAGGCTGACGTCGCTGATGCTGACGGTCTGCCCGAGCACGAAGCCGGCGATGTTCTGCACGCGGAAGTTGATGGGCGGCGCGTCCTGCGCCACGGTAAAGCCGGCGGCAAAGCCCGCGATGGAGGAGCCGCTGACCTGATTGTATACGGCGAGGTAGTAGATCTGCGTGTCGAGCAGCGTGACCGGGCTGACCAGCGGGAGCGTAAACAGCCCCGGCGCGATCGCGCTGGCCGTGCTGGTCAGGGCGATGACGGTTGCGCTGGTGGTCGAGGTCGGCTGGAGGATGGCCATCTGGAAGCTGCCGGTGACCGCGCCGTCCTGAATGACGTAGGCGGACATCTGGCTGACGGTGATGCTGTTGCTGCCGCTGTAAGCGAGCGCGCCGACGGCCTGGCTGACGCCGCCGCCCTGGTTGAAGGCGACGCCGGCGTTTACGTTGCCGATGTTTGTCGTTTCAAGCAAGTTGCCGCCGGTAGCGCCCGTGGGGCCGGTCGGCCCGATGGGGCCCTGGACGCCCTGCGGCCCTTGCAGACCCTGAGGCCCCTGCGCGCCTTGCGCGCCCTGCGGACCCTGAGGTCCCTGCGGGCCTTGTGCACCCTGCGCGCCTTGCGCGCCCTGCGGCCCTTGCGGACCCTGCGCGCCGGCAGCGCCTTGTGCGCCCTGTGCGCCTGTCGCGCCCTGAGCACCCTGAGCACCCTGAACGCCCTGCGGCCCTTGTGCACCCTGCGCGCCTTGCGCGCCTTGTGCGCCTGTCGCGCCCTGCGCGCCGGTTGCGCCCTGCGCGCCCGTAGCGCCCTGCGCGCCCTGTATGCCTTGCGGGCCCTGAACGCCCTGCGGCCCTTGTGCACCCTGCGCGCCTTGCGCGCCTTGTGCGCCTTGTGCGCCTGTTGCGCCCTGCGCGCCTTGTGCACCTTGTGCTCCTGTTGCGCCCTGCGCGCCCGTAGCGCCCTGCGGACCCTGTATGCCTTGCGGGCCCTGAACGCCCTGCGGCCCTTGTGCACCCTGCGCGCCTTGCGCGCCTTGTGCGCCTTGTGCGCCTGTTGCGCCCTGCGCGCCTTGTGCGCCTGTTGCGCCCTGTGCGCCTTGTGCTCCTGTTGCGCCCTGAGCGCCCGTAGCGCCCTGCGGCCCCTGAACGCCCTGCGGCCCCTGAACGCCCTGCGCGCCTTGCGCGCCTTGTGCGCCCTGCGCGCCGGTTGCGCCTTGCGCGCCGGTTGCGCCCTGCGCGCCCGTAGCGCCCTGCGGACCCTGTATGCCTTGCGGACCCTGTATGCCTTGCGGACCCTGAACGCCCTGAGGCCCCTGTATGCCCTGCAGGCCTTGGACACCTTGCGCGCCCTGCGCGCCGGTTGCGCCTTGCGCGCCCGTAGCCCCGGTCGGCCCCTGAATTCCCTGGGGGCCCCGGCAGCCGCGAGGCCCCGGCGGCCCCGGAGGCCCCGGCGGGCAGCAGCAGGGACGGCATCCGCCGCCGCATCCTTGCTGGAAGTTTTCCGGGTTGATAAATGTATTTGCGTTATTGTGATATCTCAATCTCGTCACATCCGTTTCGTATGAAAATGTTCCGTCCGTTTTCGGACGTCTACTAAACATACTATGCATGGGAATCATAATAGGTCCGTTGGGCCGTGTTACGGCATGCATATTCCTCTCACAGGCGAAATGGACTCTTTCGGAAAAATGCTTTATAATAAACGCAGACAGGAACGGGATTCGGGGTGAGCCTATGGCGTTCTTCGAGGATGGATTCACAAAGGATAAGATCGTGGTGATGTACGCGCTGCAAAAGCTTGCGGCCGAGCCGACGCGCGAGCAGATGACGACCTTCTTCGGGCAATACGACCTCATGCCCTTCTTCGAGCTGCAAAGCGCGGTCTACGAATTGGAGGAGGGCGGCTTCCTCGCCGCCGTGCCGCGGCCTTACGGGCAGGCGTACTGCCTGACGCCCAGGGGGAAGGATACGCTGGCGATGTTCATCGAGCGCGTTCCGCAATCGAAACTCGCGCAGGTCGACGCCTTCGCGGACGCGTACCGCGAGAAGCTGCGCCGGCAGACGCAGTACGCGAGCTTTGCCGAGCGCACCGGGGGCGGCGCGTTCCGCGTCACGCTCAAGGCCATGGAGCTCGACGGGGAGATCCTGCGCATAAACATACTGCTGCCGGACGAGGCGAGCGCGCGGCTCGCCCAAAAAGCGTGGCCGGAGCGCGCTCCGGCCATCTATCGCACGATACTCGCGAAGCTCGGCAAAGAGGATTCAGACGAAGCCCAGTAGCTGACGGATGTTCGCTTCCTCGGCCGTGCGAAGCCGCTCCGCGAGCGCGCGCGTTGATTTTTCCGCCTCGTCGAATTTGTTCAGCGCGCGCGCCACCTCCACGAGCCCCATGGCGCTGCCCTGCACGAGCATTTCCGCGAGGTGGGAGCTCGTGCTGTCGATGCGCGCGTTGAGATACATGCCGCAGTAGATCGGCCGCCGCAGCACCATGTTGTATGCGTCCGGCGCTTCGCCCATGCCCGCGATGCGCTCCTCCGCCTCGAGCAGTATCGCGTGGTATTCCGCGAACTGAGAGGCCATCACGCAGCGGAACGTGGCGTCCTTGCAGATTTTGATGAGCCTTCCCAGAATGTCCTTGGAAAGCTCGGCGTTCCTGTATATTTCGTTGAGCAGTTCGATGTCGTGATCCATATACTCACCTCCGTCAGATAGTTTCGCTCGATGCGGGCGAAACTATTCTCGCACTTGCCGCGGATTACGGCTTGTATTATAATATAAAGTTGTTAATGAATGGTTTATATACAGCATATTGTGTTTTCCGGAGGATGGGATGGCCAAGGACTATACCGTCAGCGACATCAAGGTCATAGAGGGCCTCGAGGCCGTGCGCATGCGCCCGGGCATGTATATCGGCAGCACGGGGGCGCGCGGGCTGCATCACATGCTCTGGGAGATCGTGGACAACGCCGTGGACGAGGCGGCAAACGGCTTTGCCGACACCGTGAGCGTGACACTCCACAGGGACAATTCCGTCACCGTAGAGGACAACGGCCGCGGCATCCCCGTGGGCATCCACGACAAGCTCGGCGTGAGCGGCGTGGAGGTCGTGTACACCAAGCTCCATGCGGGGGGCAAGTTCGACAACGATTCCTACGGCTACTCGGGCGGGCTGCACGGCGTGGGCGCGAGCGTGGTCAACGCGCTTTCCGAATACCTGACGGCCGAGATCTGCACCGAGGGCAGGGTGTATGAGCAGACCTTCAGGAGCTATACGGATCAGGCGGGCAAGACGCATTCCGGCGTGCCGCAGGGCCCGCTCACGGAGACCGGGCGCACGCGCCGGCAGGGCTCGAAAATCACGTTTTTGCCGGATAAGGCCGTATTCGAAACGCTTGAGATGAACTTCGAGATCATCTCGAAGCGCCTCAGGGAGCTCGCGTATCTCAACAAGGGGATACTCTTCAAACTCACGGACGAGCGCGAGTGGGGCAAGAAGAAGGAGCGCGAATACAGGTTCGACGGGGGTCTATCGGACTTTGTCAAATACCTCAACGCGGACAAGACCCCGCTTTTCGACGAGCCCGTGCACATATCGGGCAAGAAGGACGACATCGTCGTGGAAGTCGCGCTGCAGCACAACGACGGTTACGCGGAGAGCATATTCAGCTACGTCAACAACATCCCCACGACAGAGGGCGGCACGCACGAAACGGGCTTCAAGAGCGCCCTCACGAAGATCATGAACGACTTTTGCCGCAAGCACGGCGTGCTCAAGGATAAGGACGCCTCGCTTACGGGCGAGGATTTTCGCGAAGGGCTCACGGCGGTCATCTCGCTCAAGATGCACTCGATCCAGTTCGAGGGGCAGACCAAGACGCGTCTTGGCAACACCGAGGCCAAGCCCGCCGTCGAATACGTGATGAACGAACAGCTCGTGCCTTTGCTCGAGGACCTCAAGAACGCCGACACCGCGAATAAGATGGCCGACAAGGCCGTCAAGGCAGCCAAGGTGCGTGAGACCGCGCGCAAGGCCAAGACCATGGCGCGCGAGAAGAACAAGCTCGAGAACGCGCCGCTCGTGGGCAAGCTCTCGAGCTGCACCGGGCGCGACCCGCGGGAAAACGAGCTGTTCATCGTCGAGGGCGACTCTGCGGGCGGCAGCGCCAAGCAGGGGCGGGACCGGCGCTTCCAGGCGATACTGCCGCTGCGCGGAAAACCGCTCAACGTCGAGAAGAAGCGCATCGACCAGGTGCTCGCCAACGAGGAGTTCCGCTCCATCATCACGGCCATAGGCACGGGCATCGGCCAGGATTTCGACCTTGGCGGCCTTCGCTACGACAAGATCATCATCCTCTCCGACGCGGATCAGGACGGCGCGCACATAAGGGCGATCCTTTTGACGTTCTTCTACCGCTATATGAAGGAGCTCATCATGGACGGGCATGTCTACATGGGTATGCCGCCGCTCTACCGCATACAGAAGGGCAAGGAGTCGCGCTATCTCTACGACGACGCGGCGCTCAATCGCGCGCTCAAGTCCTTCGGCAAGGGATACACGCTGCAGCGCTACAAGGGCCTTGGCGAAATGAACCCCGAGCAGCTTTGGGAAACGACCATGAACCCCGCGAACCGCTCGCTCGTGCGCGTCACCATAGACGACGCGGCGGACGTCGAGCATCTCGTGACCATATTGATGGGCGACAAGGTCGCCCCGCGCAAGGAATACATCAGCGAGTTTGCGGATTTCAACAAGGCGGACCATTTCGAGGATAAGGCGCGCGTCGCCGTAGGCGAGGGGGTTGAGTGAGCGTGGCGAAAAAGAACGATCCGCCCCCGGTCGGGATCGACCGGAACATCATGCTGCGCAGCATGGACGACGTGATGCACGACTCCATGATGCCCTACGCGGAACACGTCATACTCGAGCGCGCGCTCCCGCGCGTGGAGGACGGCCTCAAGCCCGTACAGAGGCGCATACTCTACACGATGATGGGGCTTTCCGTCACGCCGGACAAGCCGCACCGCAAGAGCGCGCGTATCGTGGGCGACTGTTTGGGCAAATACCATCCGCACGGCGACAGCTCGGTCTACGACGCCATGGTTCGCATGGCGCAGGACTTCAACATGCAGGCGCCGCTCGTGGACGGGCACGGCAACTTCGGCAGCGTCGACGGGGATTCCGCCGCGGCCATGCGCTATACGGAGGCGCGCATGACGCCGCTCGCGCTCGAGCTTCTGCGCGACATCGAGAAGGACTGCGTGGACTTCACCCTCAACTTCGACGACACGCAGAAGGAACCCGTGCTCCTGCCCGGCAGATTCCCGAACCTTCTCGTCAACGGGGCGAGCGGCATCGCCGTGGGCCTTGCGACCAACATACCGCCGCACAATTTCGCGGAAGCCATAGACGCCGTCGTAGCGCAGCTCGCCGAGCCGGATATTTCGCTCGACGTGCTCATGAAAATCGTGCCCTGTCCGGATTTTCCCACGGGCGGGTACATACTCGACTCCGAGGAGATACGCCTTGCCTACGAAACCGGCCGCGGCAAGCTGACGGTCCGCGCCAAGGCCGAAATCGAGCAGGGGCGCAACGGCAAGCAGCTCATCGTCGTGACCGAGATGCCCTATCAGGTCAACAAGGCGCGCGCGCTCGAGGGCATACTCAGGCTCACGCAGGAGAAGAAGGTGCTGTTCGCGGGCGTCAGCGACATCCGCGACGAATCCGACCGCATGGGCATGCGCGCGGTCGTGGAGGTCAAAAAGGACGCGGACGCGGAGAAGATACTCCAATGCCTCTACAAATACTCCGATCTGCAGGTGACCTTCGGCGTCAACATGGTCGCCATCGCCGAGGGCAAGCCGCAGCAGCTCGGCTTGAAGGAGCTCATCGCGCACTACATCGCCCATCAGGAGAACGTGGTCACGCGGCGCACGCAGTTCGATCTCGACGCGGCGCTCCGGCGCGAGCACATACTCGAAGGGCTTCGCATCGCCATACTCAACATCGACGAGGTCATCGCCCTCATCCGCGCGAGCAAAACGCCCAAGGAAGCGCGGGAACGCCTCATGGCGCGCTTCTCCCTCACGGAGATACAGGCGCAGGCCATACTCGATTTGCGGTTGCAGCGCCTGACCAACCTCGAGCTGATCGCCATCGAGAACGAGTATAAGGACGTCAAGCGCGAGATCAGGAACCTCAGGGCCATACTCGCCTCGCCCGGCAGGCTGCGCGAGGTCATAAAGAGCGAGCTGCTCGAGATCAGGGGCAAATACGCCCTGCCGCGAAAGACCGCGCTCGTGCGCGACGACGGCGCGGAGATCGAGAGCCAGATCCAGGAGGAGCTCAAAGTCGTCGAGGACGTCACCGTAGCCGTGCTCGAGGGGGCCAAGCTGCGCCGCGTGCCTACCCGGCCCGGCCAGAGCGTAGTCGGCGAAGGAGAACGCGCGCTGTGCGTCATGGACCTCACCACCGAAAAACGCCTCAGGCTTTTCACGAACCTCGGCTCCTGTTTTACTTTGCCCGTGGCGGATATCCCCGAAACGAAGCCCGGCGGCAAGCCGGTCAACCTCAACACGATACTCACACTCGAAAACGGCGAGCGCGTCGTGTCCTGTCTGGAGGAGAACGACGAGGGAGGGCTGCTGTTCTTCACGAAGCTCGGCAGCGTCAAGCTCACGAAGGCCGGGGAGTATGCTACGCGCAACCGCAAGGTGCAGGCGGTCTCGTTGAAGGACGGGGACGAGCTCATAGGCGTGCAGAAAAAGCTTGGCGAGGATCATACCACGCTCCTGATCACCAAGCTCGGCATGTCCATCCGCTTCGAGACGAACACCGTGCCCGAGATGGGCAGGGTCGCCGCGGGCGTCAAGTGCATCAAACTCGACGCGGGGGACGAGGTGGTCTTCTTCGATCAGATACCGGACGAGGGCGAGATACTGACCCTGACGGAGCGCGGCTACGCCAAACGCAGCTTCGTGTTCGAATACGAGATACAGGGGCGGAACGGCAAGGGCCTCAAGACCTTCGATTTCAAGAAAAACGGCAGCAACGGCACGCGCGTCGCGGCGGCGCTGCATGTGACGGTGCCCTTCGCCTTCGTCGTGGAGCAGTTCCACGGAACGAAAACCGAGTTCGACACGGAGCATGTGCGCATAGACCTGCGCGCGGGCAGGGGGACGCTTCTGGTGATGGCCCTGCTCGACGACGTTGTGACCGCGGCCTACCGGAAGGCGGATTCATAAGGCTGTATATCCATTGCTCTGCCAAGCGTAATCATGCGCGTCGCGTCGGGTCTTTTCGCGCATGGCAGCGTTGCAAAACCTCGAAACAGCGCTGCTATTCCTTCGCTTGCGCGCCTTGCTCCGCACGAAAATCTCCCGCGGCTTTGGCGCAACTTATAATTGGCAGAGCAATCACATACCTTTAACCATTACACGGATGGGGAAAAGGTATGGAATACTATGCGGATTGCAACATCGCGCGGGCGACGGGCACGCTTTCGGGCGCGCTGGCTGCGGACCACGTCATGCGCGGGGAGACCATCTACACCGGTAAGCTGATCATAGAGCGGACGAGCGGCACGCTCGACGTGCTGCCCATCTCCGCGCCGGGAAGGCTGCTCGACGGCATTTGCGGCACGGGAGCCGTGAGCGTGCGTGCGCAGGTGCGCTCCTACAACCTGCGCGAGGGCGACGCGAACAGGCTTGCAATCACGCTCTTCGCGCGCTATATTGAAGATGCTCCCGAGAACGCCTGCCCGGAGAACGACGTGTCGCTCGTGGGCACGCTCTGCAAAAAGGCGGTGTTCCGGACGACGCCCTTCATGCGTGAGATCGCGGACATACTGCTCGCGGTCAACCGCGCCTTCGGCCGTTCGGATTACATCCCCTGCATCGCGTGGGGCAGGGAGGCGCACATGGCGGCCGAGCTTTGCCCGGGCACGCGCGTGCGCCTGTGCGGCAGGCTGCAGAGCAGGGAATATGTCAAGCGCTTTCCCGACGGAACGGAGCAGGGGCGCACGGCCTACGAGGTCTCCTGCCGGACGCTGGAAATCATGTGATACGGAGGAAGTATGAAATACGCGAGAGCCCGCTTCGGCGGGGAGGAATTCTATGCCCTCGTCGAGGGCGACACGCTCGTTCGTCTTTTGGACAGGCCCTTTGACGGGGCTCGGCCGGACGGCAGGCGGTACCCGCTTTCCGGCGCGAAGCTGCTCGCGCCGTGCGAGCCTACGAAAATCGTGTGCGTGGGCAAGAACTATTGGGCGCACGCCGAGGAAATGAAGGAGGGACACCCGGCGGAGCCCCTGCTCTTCCTCAAGCCGAGCACCTGCGTCGTGGGCCATGAGGACGAGGTCGTCTACCCGAAGCTGAGCCAAAGGCTCGACTACGAGGGCGAGCTCGGCGTGGTCATAGGATGCCGCGCGCATTGCGTCGCGCCGGGGACGGCCCGCGATTACATCTTCGGCTACACCTGCCTCAACGACGTCACGGCGCGCGACATCCAAAAAGGCGACCCCCAGTGGACGCGCGGCAAGGGCTTCGATACGTTCTGCCCCATAGGCCCGTGGATCGAAACAGAGCTCGACGCGGGAAATGTATGCCTTCAAACGCGGCTCAACGGCGAAACCAGGCAGGCTTCGAGCACCGCGCTCATGACGCACGACGTCGATAAGCTCGTCTGCTACATGTCCGCGTGCATGACGCTTCTGCCCGGCGACGTAATCGCCACAGGCACGCCGGAAGGCATCGGCCCCATGCGGGCCGGCGACGTCGTCGAAGTCGAAATAGAAGGGATAGGCGTCCTCCTCAACAGGATCGCCGCGGAATGATATGTCCATGGACGGGCTTTGCCTGTACGCCTCGATGCGCGAGATCGAACGCGCGCTGTCCGGCGGCCGGATAGACAAGATCCAGCAGACCGAGAAGGACGAGCTGATGCTCACCGTCCGGGGCGCGGGCGCGAATTATCGCCTGCTCCTCAACGCTTCCGCGTCCGACGCGCGCGTGCATCTGAGCGAAAACAAAAAGCAGTCCCCCGCGGAAGCGCCCATGTTCTGCATGCTGCTTCGAAAGCGCGTCACGGGCGGGAGGCTCATCTCCTTCAAGCAGGCGGATATGGACCGCGTGCTCGCCATAGGCATAGAGGCCTCGAGCGAGCTTGGCGACCCCGCGCGCTTCACGCTGTGCTGCGAAATCATGGGCAAGCACTCGAACATCATACTCGTCGACGAGTCCGGCACGGTCGTCGACGCCATCAAGCGCGTCAGCCCCGCGATGTCCGGCGCGCGGCCGATGCTGCCCGGACTTCAATATTCGCTCCCGCCCGCGCAGGAGAAGCGCGACCCGCGCGCCGCCTCGAGCGAGGATTTCCTCAACGCGGTTTCCGGCGCGCAGAACCCCGCCAAAGCGCTCTCGCAGAAATTCTTCGGCATTTCGATGAAAACCGCCGAGGCGCTGCTCGAAAGCTTCGGCGCGGAAGGGCTCGGGCGCTTTTTCGACGAAATCAGTCATAAGGCCGAAGCCTGCCTCCTGCTCGGGGAGGACGGCGCGCCGTATGACGTGCTCCCGTTCAAGCCCGCGGGGGAAGCCTTCGCGCCCATGGAATCCGTAGGCGCGGCA
>Ga0116160_1003538_pt1 | contig 13571 bp, 16 predicted proteins | sample AD_JPNAS2_MetaG_FD_89879 | JGI IMG/M metagenome (GOLD analysis project Ga0116160, IMG submission 89879) | Active sludge microbial communities of municipal wastewater-treating anaerobic digesters from Japan - AD_JPNAS2_MetaG | ecosystem: Engineered > Bioreactor > Anaerobic > Digestate | place...
CCGAATTTATGAGGGACTAGGTGGGGGTTTTACCCCCAACTACGATAGAACAACTTCCCCGTTGGGGAAGGATTTCCTACTTATTCCCAACAACTTTTTCCCACCTATGGCCTAAATCCCCCCTTGCTTACGGAGTTCTCCGTAACAAGTAAAGGGGTACTCAAAAACTTTACAAACCCCACAATACTGTGAGGCAAACTTTCCAAACTTTTAGGTTTGATTTTGGATTAATGATTAGTATATAATATATGCTCACAAAATAGCATTATTATTTTTTTGAAAGCTAAAAACGCATGAAAAAAAGCTGATATAAAGAACTATTACCAGACCAAACATTAGGAGAAAAACTAATCAAAAAATGATTTTGGTTATATTTTTTTTCGTTCTTGATCGCACCTACAGGATATATTATCAAAGTAATAATCTCAAACACGGTATCGATAGCTGATGTTGGAGTACTATATAGTATCATTTGACTGATAACAATCATAAATGTGTATAATGATCTAGGTCTCACAGAAAGTTTACAATATTTCCTACCTAGATACTGGATAAAAAAACAATATAATTATATCAAAACATCAATATTTTTGAGTCTAGGTGTTCAAATGTTTACCTGACTAATTATTGCTGGAATACTGTGGTTTTGAGCACCATGGCTGGCTACTAATTATTTTCAAAGTCCCAATGCTGTAGTAATTTTAAGGTATTTTTGTTTCTATTTCTTATGAATAAATGTATTTGATATTTTAATAAGTATTTTTTATGCATTTCAAAATACTTTAGCGCAAAAATCTATTGAATTTATTAGAATGGTAAGTGTTGTTTGATTTACTTTATTTTTCTTTTTTTCAGGTAGGACTAGCATAGAACGGTACAGTCTAAACTGGATATTAGGCTTAGCTATATGAATAATAGCTGGACTAATAATCTTTTTTGTAAAATACAAAAAAAACCTTTTTCAATGAAAAATAGTCTTTGAAAAAAACATGCTCAAAGAGTATATCAAATATGCTTTTTGGTGTTTTTTGGGATTAAATGCTCTATACTTATTTTGACAAATTATACAGCAACTGGTGATTCTAATTCTGTGACCAGAAGCTGCTTGATTTTATACCAACTTTTTGAGCTTATATTGAATATCAGCTGTAATAATCTGACCAATAATATGACTCGTGTTTCCTATGGTTTCAGAACTAATCACCAAAAAAGATACAAAAAAATTACAAACATTATTTAACTTTTTTTATACCTATTTTTCAGTATTTGCATTTTTTTTAGCTATATTTTTAATGGCATTATGACCAGAAGTAGCTTTAGTTTTGTTTGGGAAAAAATTCATTCTATCATGAAAAATGGTGATCTTGTGAGCACTTTTTACAATCGCAAATGTGTTTGTGGGTTTCAATTTTTCTGTTTTAGCATGATTGTGAAAGATCAAAGAAAGAGTAGAAATACTTTTCACAACGGTATTAATAACGGTCGTATTATCGGTTATATGAATGTATAGTTTATGAGTTTATGGGGCCGTTCTCACATTATGAATAGGAGAAACGATACTCTTTATTTTAAGTTTTAAATTGGTTTATAAAGACATAAAATTTGGAGTAAACTGGAGATTTATAATTAAAAATATATGTATAGGATTATTGTTGTGAATAATTTTATGGATGATAAAGTCAAAGATATTCGTTAATGATGATTCAATGAGATTGTTTAATTTATGGAGGCTGATTTTAATAGGACTAGGATTTTTTGTTGTATTTGGATTGTTTAATTTCCAAAAAGCACTTGTATTAAAGTGAGAAATAAAAAAGTTGAGAACTTAGCAAATGAGTTGGAATACAAAAACAGTAAAATTATTTGCTTTTTTTTGAAATATGTTTAATATATAATCATATATGATTATATTCTAAACACAAAGCATGAAAATCACATCATTATTGAAAACAAAAAAAACAGTATTTAAAATTGATGACTTTTATCAAATTTTATGATTGGAAAATAAATTTTCTCTAAGAAATTTAATTACTAGACGAAATAAAAAATGATTACTAAAAAATGTTTTTTATTGAGTTTGGTGTTTGCCAAACTATAATAAGTACGAACTAGCTAACATCCTTCAAAGGCCATCTTATATTAGTTTGGAAACAGTTTTGTACCAGAAATGAGTAATTTTTCAAAACTATTCTAGCACAATTTCCTCTGTATGATTGAAAACTCGCAATATAAATATATGAAATATAACATATTCTTACAAAACAATAAAAAAAGAAACATTCTACGACCAATTGTGAATTGTTTATAAAGATAATTATGCTATTGCTACGGTAGAAAGAGCTTTATGTGATATGTTATACTTAAATCCATCTTACTATTTTGATAATCTTAGAGCTATTAATCGGGAGAAAGTTTTTGAAATAGCTAAAATTTATAATAATAAGAGATTAATTTTAGATTTAGAAAAAATAAAAAATGGCATTGAATATTAAAAAACACAGAATAATAATGATCAATATTTTAAAAGATATTGTTGGTTCTGTCTACTGAAAACACTTAGGATTTAAATGAGGTACATTATTGTATCTTTTGTACAATTTAGATAGATTTTCTACTGACTTAGATTTTGACTTATTGAACAAATGATCAATAAATGAAGAAAAAATGCTTTTAGATCTAGCAAAAATTTGTAGTAAACATGGTAAAGTAAAAGATATGTACAATAAAGAAAAAACTTTATTTTTATTAGTAGATTATGAGCCTTATGAAATGAAAATAAAGATTGAAATAAATAAAAAAAGATCTATTCATAGCAAATATGAATATAAATCTATATTGTGATATCAGGTTTTGTGTATGGAGGCGGAATCTCTATTCGCAAACAAGCTTGTAGCATTAACTCAAAGAAAAAATATAGCAAGTAGAGATTTGTTTGATGTGCATTTTTTTCTAAAAAAATGATTTGAAATAAACGAAAATATAATAAAAGAAAGAACTGGCAAATCTTTAAAGTCTTATCTAAAATATGTAATAGATTTTATAACAAAAAATTTTACAGAAAAAACACTTTTAGCTGGCTTAGGTGAACTAGTTGATCAAAAACAAAAATATTTTATCAAAAATTTATTAGTACAAGAAACTTGTGAGTACTTGAAATTGATTATTTCAGACTAGTAAAAACTAACAAACCAAATTTTTGCTTGTACATTAAGAATGAAAAAGTATTATGAGATAAATTTAGAAGAAACTGATCTGGTTACAAATTGTAGCCAGTTAAAATTGATGGCTCAAGACAACAGAAAATCTAATTGTGACGATTTATCACGGTTCTAGAGATAAGTATTTAGATTTATATTATATTCAAATATAATATAAATGGTTTATATGCTGTTTGAATATAATAATCACTTATTCTATGATGCAATAGCAAAATTAGTTGTCTTTTTTTCAGCCAAAATCCTTATACCAGAAAGTATGCTAGCTTTTTCTTGCTCTTGCAGTTGTAAATCATAAAAATTTTGCATATTAAGTCGAGATTGTGCAGATATACCCATTGCAGATTCTAATCTTAATGCCCAATCTGCGTTCAAGTTTCTTTTTCAAGTAATGATAAAACTCACCTCTTGTGGGCTTTTTTGTATTAATTCTGCTAGTTGTTTTTGAGTCCATCCTCTCGCTTCTAATTCATCAGCTAGAATTTCACCAGGATGGATAAGAATGGCTGTTTTCATTTGACTATCATTAACGATTAATATTGTAGCAATATATATTTGTTGATAAATTGCAATAGAAAAAAATTAACTCCCTCTGAAAATTTGTAGAAATATCTTGCATAAGTTTTTCTAAATAGTATACTTCAAGTAATATTTATTTTGCCATAACATGATAAGTAAAGATGAGCAATTTAGCATTATTTCAAGAAAAAGAAATCCGTCGTCATTGGGACGCAAAACAAGAAAAACGATATTTTTCAGTAGTAGATATTGTAGGAGTTTTATCAGAAAGTAAAGATCCAAGAAATTATTGGAAAGTATTGAAAAACAGGCTTACTAAAGAGTGAAGTGAGTTGGTTACAAATTGTAACCAACTGAAATTAGTAGCTTCTGATGGGAAGAAATATTTGACCGATGTAGCAGATGTGGAGACTATTCTTCGTCTTGTTCAGTCTATTCCTAGTCCTAATGCAGAACCTTTTAAAGTCTGGCTTGCAAAGGTCGGTTATGAAAGAATGCAAGAAACAGTTGATCCAGCACTTAGTTTGGAAAGGGCAAGAGAGAATCGGAAAAAACATGGAAGAAGTGAAAAGTGGATCCAGCAAAGAATGATGGGACAAGAAACGAGGAACAAATTGACTGATTATCGACACGAACATGGAATTAAAAAATGAGATGAATATGCTATTTTGACAAATATCATCCATCAAGAATGGACTTGAATGACAGTTCAGGAGCATAAAAAAATGAAAAATCTCAAAACGCAAAATTTGAGAGATCATATGTCCGAAGCTGAACTGATTTTTACTGCGTTGGCTGAGCTTTCTACACGTCAAATTGCAGAAACGACACAAGCTACAGGCATGAAAGAAAATAGAGTAGCAAGTAAAAAATGAGGTACTATCGCCAAACAAGCAAGAAAAAAACTTGAAGACCAAACAGGGAAATCTGTGATAAGTGATCAGAATTTTTTACCACCTAAAAAGAAGTAAGTTTTTGTCTCTTAAATAAAATCAATGAAAACAGTCGTAATCACTTCTTGATATTATAATCCTATTCATCCCTGACATATTGAGTGCATAGAACTTTGTAAAGAATTGGGAGATGAACTTTGGGTAATAGTAAATAATGATGAACAAGCTAGAGCAAAAACAGGAAAACAAGAAGTTTTTCAAGATGAAAATTTTAGAATGAGAGTCGTTTGAGCTATTAAAGGAGTAGATCAAGTCTTCTTAGCTGTGGATAAAGATGGATCAGTATGTGAAAGTATTAGAGCTCTTCATAAAAAAGCTGTGGAGCAGTATGGTAATGAAGTAAAACTTGTCTTTGGAAAAGGAGGAGATAGATTTGTTTGAAATATTCCAGAAGTTGCGGTATGTAAGGAGTTTGGGATTGAAATAAGAGATGGATTAGGTAAAAAAACACACAATAGTAGTGACTTAAGGAGGAGGTAAATTTAATTTTTATAATTTATAAACATAAACTATGAAAAAAGATTTCATCTCAGTTTGTATTATTACAATGAATGAAGAAAAACATCTTCTTCAAACCTTGGCACATCTTGTAAAACAGTCTTATGGTAAAGAAAATTTTGAAATTGTTATTGTTGATGGAAACTCGAAAGATAATACAGTTAAATCTTCCAAAGATTTTTTAACCAAGCACGGTATTGCTCATAAAATTATCAATGAAAAAGGGTATCCAAATAAATGGGGAGGATGTACTTATGGACATTCTTTTGCAAGAAATGTTTCCATAGACAATGTTTCACCGAAGGCTAAATATGTTGCACAAATTGATGCAGATTGTAGAGCAGATTCAGAGTGGTTAGAAAATTTATGAGAAAAAATCAAAGATTCTGATGACAATATTGCATGAGCAGGATGACCAAGATTGGTGGAAACACAATGAAACATTACAAAATTTGAACTAATGTTAAATTACTACTTCACAAGCACTATTATGACGATGTGAAATCCTGCTTTTTGTGTAAGAAAGTGATTGAAATATATTCCATCTATTGCATGATACAATAGCATATACAAAGCTGAAATTATAAAAAAATATATGTTTAACACCCACTATGCAACTTTTTTTGATGATATTGAAATTAATTATAGATTAAGCAGAGATTGATATAAGTTTTTATATTGTCCTGAATCAAAAATACGACACAGACTAGAAGAATCTTTTTGGGAATTTTGCAAACATATGATTAAATATTGATGATGAGCTGCTAAAGTAACAAAATTTTATAAAAAGATTCCTAGACTTTATGTTCATTTAAGTGTAGGATATCTACTTTATTCTATAGCTTTAATTCCTTTGTTGTTATGGAGTTGGATTTTTGCATTACCTTATGTATTAGTGTTCTTATTAGCAACAGCAGTATTTATAGAAAATATTAGAAAAACAAAAAGCCTTATTTCACTTTGGGTATATCCTTTAGTTTTTTTACATCCATTGATGTATGGTTGGGGTTTTATTAGAGAAATGTTTAAAAAATAATTTTTATTATCATTTGAATGGTCATCATATTCATTTTATTCCATGCAGTATCCCTTTTATAGCATATTTATAGTTTTTAAACCCAAAATTTTGGGGAAAAACTAAAGACATATATAATATCAAAACTAAATAAGAAAAAAAATATTGAATTCAATTAGCATGTTTTTTTAAAAATAGGATCCTATTGCGAAGCATAAGATATGTATAATAGGGTTTGATTTTCTTTTGTGCCGATTCTTCTTTGTGATAAATTCACTCAATGTTTAAAGCATAAGAACTATATCACATTTTTTTTGCTCTTACACAATAATCTGTTTCTTCCCAATAAGCAAAAAAATTATCATCTAAGATACCAACCTTTTCTATAATAGCCATTGGTATAAGTATACATGATCCAGTTACGTAATCTACCTTTTGATATTCTCCTGCTATTGCTTTTAGTCTTTTACTAGAACCAGTCCATAAATTTAAATACGATCATATTGCTTGAATTGAGTTATTATATCATTTTATAATTGGTCCATAAATTCATACAATTTCTAGCTCCTCTATTTTGTTTATAAAATCTTTCAAAAAATCCTTATTTACTTTACAATCATTGTTGAGGAGCATTATATATTTAATATCTTTTTCTTCTAATATTTTTGAAAGATTATAATTATTCCCACCTGTAAATCATAGATTTTCATCGGATCTATTAATTTTTATGTTTTTATTTGTTCAATATTTTTCTTTTAATTTATCATATTCCTTTTTATTATTAGAACCATTATCCAATATAAATATTTTATAATCCAAAAATTTTGAATTTATTATTGAATCAACACATTCAATAGTATCCGTTAATCAATTTCGGTTTAATATAGATATAGCTAATTTCATTATTTTTATTTATGTCATGTTACTGTTAATAAAAAAAGTTTTCTGAAAAATTTTATATTATACAATTTATTTATTATTTGTGTTTTAAATATTATATTAGATAAGTTTGAAAATATCAAATTAACAACTAACATCACAAAATCTTTTATATTATTGTTCTTTTTATATTTGTACCACAAATATGCCTTAGGATGTACACACAAATAATGTCGTGGTTTTTTCTTTGCATTAAAATGGAATAAAACTCATTTTGTTATTTCTTTTTTTATATAGTTTTTAGTATAATGAGTATTTTGTTTTCTATAATATCGATATTGTATAGAAAGATTATATCTAGGATCTAATAATGAATAATCACTGCTTTTTAAAGTATTATTCATAGCACTTTGATCTCCAGCAATTATTTTATCTGGATGTGTTTCTATGTAATTTATTAAAAAATCTGTCAAAGCTCTTTTTTCTCGTTCTTCAACATTAATATACATAACCCCACAATTAAATGTTTCTTTGGAATTTTCCATAGCAACAGCAAAAAGCTTATTTTCTATATTTGTTTTAAATATTTCCATTAGATTATTATTACAGATAATATCGACATCTAAGTATAAAGTCTTTTTAACTCATCGAGATAATAATATTTGGGGTATATAAAGCCTATAATAGGTTGATTTTCCCAAATAGGTACATGTTTTTAAATCGTTTGCAATATTATCGGGGAAAATATAATATTTAAATGTAAATCAAAAAGATTCTATAACTTCTTTCATTCACGATGCTAGTAATATTTCTTTTTCTCAACCAAAAAATATGCAAATAGTTATTTTTTCTGAGAGGTTGTTTTTTCAAATAGAATATATTAGCGTCTTAGTATATTTTAAATAGTTTTTATCACAACACAGAGAGATATAATTCATATTGCTTTTTAAAATTATAAAATCTATTTTTTTTTAACAATCTTTTCATATATTTTTGAATAAATCAATATTTGATATAATGACATAAATAAAGAGTTAAGCAATCATTTTATTCATTTTAAAAAATTTAATTGTACGATGAGTATTCAAAAAAATCGTATAATTGGTTTTGTAAAAAGATAAAAAAGAACTGAAAATAAACTATACTTTTTTCTATCAGAAAGCTGCTCTGCTTCTATTGTAGAATATTGATTAAGTTTACTGATAATAAATTCAATTTCTCTTCATTTATACTTTAAATCAACTTCTTTAATAACTTCTTTTAGTTGAATATGTTTCGCATTTTTGCATATTTTTATATAATTATGAATAGTTAAACCTAAACTTACAGCCCCTTTTTTAAAAATTCTTAATTGACTTGTTTTTGCTATAACAATCCCCATCCAATAAGTATGTCTATATACGGAATAAGCATATCATTTTTTATCTTTTTGTATTAAATAAACAATTTTATCAGCCAATTCTTTTGTAATTTCTTCATCACAATCTAATATCATACACCAATCATCCTCTTTACATAAAGTTTCTACAGCTCGCTTTTTATCTGGGTCAGCATATCATTTATTTGGATGTATATATACCTCACATCAATTATTCTTTGCAATATCAACTGATTTATCATTACTTGATTGATCCACATAAATAAGCCTACATACTAATTCAGATCTAATATATTCTAAACAACTGAAACATTTTGGTAGGTTTATTTCCTCATTATACCCAACAATGATTATAGTTAAATTGCTATTTTTCATATGTATGTCGATTATTTTGATAAAAATTTTTCATATATAGCTTTTATACTTAAACCCATTCTTTTAAATAAATTTTCTTTAATAATAGATTGTTTATAATCACTAATTTCTTTATCAAAATCAAATATTTTACTTTTTTCAGTATTATTTAATAAAAAGTTTTTTAATCTTTGCTTTAATACATTTGCATCAAAAATTTCATAAACTCTTTTTATATTATCATCAGATATTTGATTATACATTTTTTTATCTTCTTTTAGTTCTACTATTTTTTCAATCATTTTTTTCTTAGAATTTGTTATATAGTTATTTTGTCAAATTATTTCAAATTGGGAATTGTCTCTGTCATATATAGTCCGTTGCATCCAATCAGTAGAATTGCTTATTATTGGTAAGCCAAAGAACATTCACTCTACCAATGTTATTCAAAAAGATTCTCATATTCTACTAGTGTGTAGCATAATATCCATTAACTGATAAGTCTCTGCTATTTCTCTTTCATCAGAACTTTCTGGTAATATAAGAAAATGCTTTTCTATTTTTTTTCTTTTAATTTTTTTAAGTTTTGATTTAGGCATAGACCTAACTATTATCATCAAATTTGGAATTTTTTTTATAAGATTTGGAACTATATCGATTATAGTATCATCTCGTTTCCATATGTCAGCTCTTCAAACTTTACCTATAACAAACTTATCATTTAAATCATATTTTCTTCTTAAAATATTTTTTTTATCTGTAGTTAATCTAAAATTTTCCAAATATTCACAGTCAATTGGATTATATAAATGATTATATTTTGTAATATTAGGTTTTTTAAATTTCCACAAAAATTTCAATAAACTGGTTTTAGATACAAATAGTTTTTGATCTATATATTCTTCGGTATCTGGAGTAAATAATGAAAATGGTGAGGTTTCAATTATTTTAATATTATTTCATTTTGCCCATTTCAAAAAAGATATCAGTTCTAATGAGTTTTTTTTTCCACTTATCCCATGTAGATAAAGTATATCAATCTGCCTTTCCTTTATAAAATCCGTTATCAATGAAAAATTACCATTACAAATAAAAGTAGATTTTGCATTTTCTTTGAAAAACAACTCTCTTGGTCCACCATTATTTAAAGCACATGCATAGACATCAAAATCGTTTTTTAAATATTTCAAATAAATTTGAGCTGTTTTTTCAGTTCAACCTAATCAAAATGATGGTGATATAAATAATATTTTTTTCATAATTTTATAATTTCTTTAAAATATTTTTTACTATATCTACTTTATTTGAAAGAATGGATAAACAATTATCTCAATTTTTGTAAGGTATTATTTGTTTTTCAGAAGGACTAAATTCAAAATTTTCATATTCCATATTTTTCAACATTTCTAAAAGGTGTTATTATAAAATACCAATACATAATTTTGAATATTTTTTTTATTTTAGATAAAAAAGTGTTTGGATAAGAAAATAATATTTGTTTTATAGCAAATAGATATTTTTTCATTTATTTTTTTTCTAAAATCATAAAACACTGTGGTCATCGATATTTGAACAAATTATTTTTAAGATATTTAAATGGTAAATATAGTTTAAAAATAACTCATTTAGGCATATTATGCCAACATGAAGACTCATATTTTATTTTCAGTCATTTGTTCAATAATAATTTACGAAATTTTCACATATATATTTCAGAAACCACATCATAATCACATTCATAAACCTCTGTAATTGGATTTACACTATTGTAATATTTTTTATCAAAAAATATTTTAAATATTCTCTTAAATATTATGATTAATTTTTCTAATGAATTCTTTTTATAAAGAGTAGGTGGAGAAGGAAATAATGGGGATCAATAGTTTGGAAACCATAAAACTAAATTTCATCAGGATTTTGTCATTGAAATCATTTTATCTATATATTTTTCTGGATTTTGAATGTGTTCTAATACAAAATAACTCATTGTGCAGTCATATTGTTTTTTTAATGAAACATTTTCTACATCATGTACAATAAAGTCTATTTTAGGATATTGTTTTTTTGCATATTTTATTGCAATTTCACTAATATCTATTCAAGTTAATTCAAATTTATTACTATCAAAAGATGCTATTTTACTTCATTCCCCACATCATAATTCACATATAGTATTTCATTTTTCTAAAAAATCATTAATTAAAAAAAATTCTTTGGTCGCTTTAAAATCAGTTGAAGCTTTGTGGGCAATTTTAAAATAATTATCTATATTTTTATCTTCATTATAATATATTTTATGATGACTCATTTTTGTTGAAAACTAAATAAATTTTCTAAAATATTCAATAGTTTGCTTTAATCATTCCTTTAACTCAACCTTTGGTTCCCATCCTAATTTTTCTTTTGCTAAACGATTATCTGCCTTTCTTTGTTTGGGATCATCTTGTGGTAGTGGTTCAAAAACAATTTTACTCGTGCTTTCAGGAATAAGTTCAAGAATCTGATTTGCTAACTCCTTCATGGTAAATTCAAACTGTGTTCCGATATTTACAGGTCAGATAAAGCAACTTTCATTGTTCATCATTCTTACCATTCACTCAATAAGATCATCTATATATTGAAAAGACCTTGTTTGATTTCCACTACCATATACTGTAATATCTTCATTTCTTAACGCTTGCATAATAAAGTTACTCACGACACGCCCATCAGCAGGATGCATATTAGGACCATAAGTGTTAAAGATTCTAATAATTCTAACATTAACTCAATATTGTCTATGATAATCCATAAAAAGGGTTTCTGAACTCTTTTCCCCTCATCATAACATGATCTTGGACCTATTATATTTACATTGCCTCGATATGTTTCTGGTTGAGGATGAATAGTTGGGTCACCATAAACCTCAGAAGTAGAAGCTTGTAATATGGTAGCTTTTATTTTTAAAGCAAGCTCTAACATATTCATTGCACCAAGAATAGATGTTCTTGTCGTTTCTATAGGATTTTTCTGATAATGAATAGGTGATGCTGGACAAGCAAGATTATATATTTGGTCTACTTGAAGCCAAAAAGGCTGAGTAACATCGTGAAGCACAAAAGTGAAAAGAGGATTGGCCAACAAATCTTTGATATTTTCCTTTGTTCAGGTAAAGAGGTTGTCAAGACAAACTACCTCATTCCCCTCATTCAATAATCTTTTACATAGATGTAAACCTATAAATCATGCTCATCATGTTACTAATATTTTTTTCATTAAATATTTACTCCAAAATAAACCTTCTTACCCTTCCAGCTTTTTATCTCATCTTTGATGAAGGGACACCTTCTTATAATTAAATCAAATCATTATGCAACAAATAAAATCATTATAAAAATAAAACTATTAAATCAATTATTATTGAAAATATAGTATTATATAACCTCATACCTTACTCATCTTCCTTCTCATCTTCTTATAATTTTTTTCATATCTATGAGCTTATTTATTACTTGCTTTACCGTTCATTCTGCTAATCATGTTGCTTCAACAATTTCTTTACGAGAACAAGGATAATGTTCGCTTATATGATCTCGGACTACAAGTTGTTTATCTGTTAAAAACATTCTGATATCCTTTCAATCTACCAACATTATTGCTTGGTTTGCTTGTTCTTTTAATATTTGTAAAAAAAACTCCATTCGTGAAAAAATATTTTCCTTTTCTGTTTTCCGTGTTTGTTGTGCTTTTCATAGAGCAATATAGTAATCTACTTTTCTTTTTTCTACTAAACTTTCATGAGAGACATAAGACATAAAGTTGAATCATTGTTGTAATAGTAGTAAATTTGTAAGCAACCTACTTATCCTTCCATTTCAGTCTTGGAATGGATGAATAGCAAGAAATTCAAATAAAAAATTTCATATAATCAGCAGTGGATGAAGCTCTTTCTCTTCAAAACCTTTTTGCGTTCGTTCAAGTAAATCATGCATTTCAATTGGCGTTAGCCCAGGCTCTGTAGGATTAAAGATAACTTTTATAAGCTTTCATTCTTTATCTCTCGCTTCAACTCTATTGGGTCAAATCTTATAAACTCATCTATATCTAGTAGCTTCTGGAATATATTTTAGCATCATTTCATGCAACTGCAAAATTAGTCATTCATTAAAATTCATTCATTCAAATGATTCAAATATCATCTCCAGTACTTCAACATATCATGCTACTTCTTGCTGATCTCTTGTCTTAAAATTTTTTATATTTATCTTTTTATAAAGAGCTTCAATCTCTTCATTTGTTAGTCTATTTCATTCAATACGATTGGATGCTCATGATGAAGTAATGATAATAGACTGTGTTAATCTTTTTGTAGTTTGTGGAGAAAGTTTTGTGTCTAAGTTAAATAGAGTATTTAATTTATCAATTTCATTAATAAGAGAAAAAATAGTGTTTGTATCCTTGAAATTAAAATCTAATCTTTTAGTTAGTCTATGCATAATTTTTATTGATTGGATATAAATTATATATCCAATTATAGCCAATTACATCCAAAAAGCAAGTTTTTTTATATTTTCATTATTATCCACAAAATTCAGCAAAAATATAGAGCCTTTAGCACTATTTTTGAACTTTTATATAGTAGTCCTTTCATTTTTAGTGTTTCATATCACTAAATATACAATTTTTGTTAATATACTGATATAAAATATAGATTTTTTATTACAATACCATTAATCTGAAATACTCTTACTTTTATCAGCCTCCATCTTCTCCTTTACTAA
>Ga0116160_1003542_pt1 | contig 13559 bp, 7 predicted proteins | sample AD_JPNAS2_MetaG_FD_89879 | JGI IMG/M metagenome (GOLD analysis project Ga0116160, IMG submission 89879) | Active sludge microbial communities of municipal wastewater-treating anaerobic digesters from Japan - AD_JPNAS2_MetaG | ecosystem: Engineered > Bioreactor > Anaerobic > Digestate | place...
TGATAACACATCTAGAAGTTTTCCCTTGTAATTGTTTTGCTATATTCTCGAAATTGCATGCATGAAAATTAGAATCAAGTTTATCTGTTAAAATTATAGGGTCATATCTCCATATCAATCTTTCTTTTCCTATCAGATTTGACAAGACAATGAATGTATTTATGGCTTCTTGCGATGATGGAACATTAGGTTCTAATCTTTGCCCGTACCCGGTTATTGTAAACTGGAAATAATATATATACTGTTTAAGCCGATCAAGTTTGTTAATCATTTTCCCCGGATTCTTTGACCAAAACACAATACCGTCTACAACGGTTGGCGATAAATTTATCCGGCTTATTTGGTGAATGTTCATAGGGTTACGAACAAGCAAAAATCCTTCATCAATCCTTTTTAAAAACCATTCAAAAAAAAATGCGGGTATATCTGTTCGTCTGCTGGCGCTTATTATCATAATAAACTGTGCCCCTACTTCCTATATTCAAAAATTACAGCCTTTGTAACTTCAGGTTTCGGCGATACCGTTAATCCGCGCGGAATTTGGAATACATTTCCGATATGAGAAATAGGCGAAAAATTTCCAGTGTAAGGCTTTTCAACGGGAAAATAGTAATAATTCTTGACCTGAAAAAACCCTTTTACGGAGGTATCAAATTGATCTCTCCCCATATCTCTGTGATTAATATCACTGAAAACAAGAAAACTGTCGGTTGGAAGGTTGGTCTGAATCTGTTGCTTTAAAATCTTCAAGAATTGATTCTCTTTTTTATTTTTCTTCAACGTGGAAAAAAGTTTATTCACAAAAATCAAATCATACTCTGACAGGTCAAAACCAGAAAGGACGTCACACACAGAATATCGAGCACATGAATATCTATTTCTCAAATTGCTCCAAAGTGGCGCATTATCGAGACCGAGATAATTCAATTTTATTTTTAGGTTCCGATCGCTGATATACTTTTTGATTGCAATCAAATCCGGCGAAAAACCACACCCGAGGGAAATGACACTCAAAGATTTTCTCCTGTTAAAATTGTTTTCTAAAATCTGTGACTCTGAAAGATAATGATAGATTTCACTAGCATATGCTGGACCATAATTCATTACGTAAAAACATAACTTTTTATAGCAATCATATGTGTCCTGCGTTGGAGAAAAAAAGCCGGCGTGCAAACAATCGTAACAATAGCACTTTCTGCCATCATCATGGCAACAATGCTGGGTTTTATAAATCTGATCGCACAGACTCAAAATCGTTTGCATAAGACTGTCCAATTCAACAGCTTTACTCTGTTTGCTTCCTAGGCACACCCTTGGTCGCCATTGCGGAGACGAACCGTTGAAGATTGCTCATGAATGTCCATTTTTCGAATGGGTCCCCATTTTCCTTCATTATCAAGAGGATTTGCCCTCCGCGATAGCGATTTCATCCGGCGTCAGGTCGTAGAGCCGATAGACGAGCCGATCGATCTCACGCTCTAAGGCCGACACATCGGCATCTGGGTTGCGCTGTTTGGTAATAAGAATGCGATCTACCAAATCAACAAAAGGCTTTTGCTGAGGTTTGTCTAGTCGCTTAATAGGAATTTCTGAAAGAGGTTGCTGATACAATTCTAACGTCTCGCCCTTCCTCTTCCCTCTGTGATAAAGCCATAGATAATAAGGCCTTGAATTGATAAGTGCTAACACATATTTTAGCAATGTTGTCTCGTCTTTGGGGGTAATGAAGAATACATCTCTACTTGAATATACTTTCTCTGTAGTATATCCGAATAAGTTAGATTTACTACGATAGGGGACTAATATTTTTTGTTCGGAATCAAAGATAGATTGATTCCTTGGTCTGTGAAGTGCAAACCAGGGATAATCTTCTTCGTAGCGTTTAGCCTGATCTAATAAGATTGTCTTGAATCTAGCCAAGTGCCTCTTGAGTATTGGATATTGCTCGACATCATCTTCCCATCTAAAATAAACAAGTTTGTCAGATCCGATGTGTACACCATATCTCTGGATGTCCGAGTTCTTTATGTAGTGCTTTAGTTTGCATGATTCATTTCTGTCTAAGTGCAACCTTTGAATTTCTTTGGTATCGAGAACAAAGACGCCATCTCCTTCTGCAAAATCCCCTCGAAATTGTGCCAAGTGGCGCGCTGTGATTCTGCTGATTGTGACATCGCAACCCGAGTTAATTTTGCAATAATCAATTAATGGTTGATGCAATGCAAGTCTATTGAGTAGTTGGTTTATAGATCCATCTTTTGCCTCAATCAATTGCCCAGCTGGCCTTATATAGCACTCATCTCCATCATACAAGTCCGACTGAAGAACCGTAAAGTAATCTGTCTCTGCGTCTTTCCGAGAAAGAATGTTTTGTAAGATGGCAGGTGTGGCGAAGCCCGTTCTCTTCGTGACACAATTTTCAGAAAGCACATCTTTATCATTTGTTTTTGAAAGAAGCGTAATCATATTATGCTGCCCAAGAGCACTCTCGAAAATCTTTAACTCATTGAAATTAATCAGGCGGCACAATGCGGACCTGTTCTTAAGGTCTTGTCGCAGTTTTTTAGCACCAGAGGCCGTAATGTAATAGTTAGTTGTGATGAACGCAATATGCCCATGCTCGCGGCTCAGGTTTAGCGCAAGATGAAAAAAGAAATAAAATAAATCCATTTTCCCTTGATAGAAAGGCTTAAGCGGGCCGCTGGAAATAAGTCGGAACATCTCTTTGTGACCTTTTTCTCCGACATACGGCGGGTTCGCTAACATCACATCAAAGCCGCCTTTACGCTGAAACACTTCAGAGAAGAAAACCTGAAAATCAAAATCGACTTCGTAGCCCAGTGTCTTTTTTGACGAAGCAAAACTGGCAGCCAATAGTTGATCAATCTGTGTTTTCCACTGTGCTTTCTTGTCATTGTCGGTCTCGTCAAAGAATTTCTGCTTCAACTTCTCAATCTCGCCTAATCGTTGTGACTTAAACGGAAAGCCCAGTAGTGAATTACCAACCACAATCTTGTAGTCTAGGTTAGGCAGTGGGTTAATATGCTCTACGTCTTCTTCGTCCACTACCAGCGAAAGCCAAAGCCGCAGCTTGGCAATCGCCACCGCGCCCGCGTCAATGTCCACTCCATAAAGACAGTTCTGTATGGCATGGCGTTTGAAAAAGTATGGTGTTCTCTCGTGGACATCGTTAAAGTACGGTGTAAGCGACAAACGGGTGCGGACAATCTCCGTCATCATACCCACAGGGAAAGCACCCGATCCAACGGCAGGGTCGCAGGCAGTGATGTCTTGCAACTTGTCGTCAATCAATCGAGCATGTGTTTCGATAGATTTAGGCAATTCCGACTTGTAAGTTTTCGTTCCTGACATGCGTGCCGCTTCGTAATGGGAGGCCTGATCGCCTGTGTGAATAAAGGTCTCAATGTCACTTCGCGGAACCAATTCCTTTTCTTTGTTGAGTGATGTATCCAGATAATTGATGAGGCTTTCCTGACACATGTTATGGACTATCTCACGCGGGGTGTATATCGCGCCTAAACTCTTACGGCGATTTTCCTCGATCAAATTCTCGAAGACCTTGCCCAGCATCTCAGGGTCAATGGCGACTTCCTTTTCCAGTGGCTCGGCCTCGTTGACGGTAAAGTTGTACCGGTCGAATACATCAAGCACGCCCGATCCGGTAATCCCTTCCTCGATAGGGTCATTATTGGTAAACAACCGATTGGGTAAAAAAATGTCCGTCTTTTTCCAATTGTAATTGCCAAGCGCCTCGAAGAGACCGCCATTGAGGAATGGGATACGGCACTTGAAATGCCTGCACCATGCTTCATGACCCCTGTCGGTGGCCAGTGTATCGTAGAAAAGCGGTTCGAGGACATCGTTGAAATAATTTTCGTACGAGCCGTATTCGCCCCTGGCCAAGCGACGCAAAAAATCGTGGGGGCCTGTGCCCCAGTCTTTGCCTTTCTCCACACCGAGCCATCCTTTTTTCTGGAGGAAGTAGAGGAAAACGATCTGCCCCATCAGTTTCTTGGCAAAGTCCACGGTGTTGATGTTTCTTGACTGGAATTCCTCGTGAATGGACTTGTCCTTCTTAATGATTCTATCCAGCGCCAGATGAATGTTTTCGAAAAGTTCCACATAGCGTTTGAAGAATTCCTTGGTGACGGCCTCGACGCTAAAGGCCTCTTCGATGTCTGCCAGTTTGGGATCGGTTTTCGTGTCCTGGAGTAGGGAGAGAAATCTTGTTTGCGCCGTATGGCAGCTTTCTCCTTCGCCTACGATGTATGAGAATCGCCGGGCCGGGGTGAGACGGGTTTCCACCCCAACCTTGCCGGATTCCTTTTCCACAGTGGCGTATTCCATCTTGACATAGGAAAGGCGCCACTGTTTTTCCGTCGGCGACACAAAGGCGACAAGGGCTGCGTCTTTTTCATCCCTCGTCTTGAGGTGGTGTGCGACGAAATTACGGATGGCGGTGCGCGCCCGTGCCAACTTGGTTTCTTTGGTCAAATGAACGATCAGGACGTCCAGCTTCTCGTTGTCGGGTGACGTGTAGGTGCCGAGCCGTTCGTAGCGGTTGACATGGGTTTTGAAGGCATCTTTGACATAGGTGCTATTCCACCCCTGGGCCTTTGATTCATCAATCCAGTTCAGGAGATTGACGGCAAAGTTTTGAAAACGGGCCTTGTCGAAGCCCTGGGTAAAGGTCTGCCGAATGAGGGTATAGGATTGATCGCGGTTCATTTGACCTCCAAAAGATAGGATGAAAGGATCACCTCGCGCGGGCTGAGAACATGCGCCGTCATTTGTGCGCGTGTGGTTTGGAAGAACAACGGGGAAATGTCCCGCCGCAGAATCCCCAGGACCTTCAGGGGCTGGATCTCCTTCTTCATCGCTTCGGCTACCTTTTTCGTAGTGGGCTTCGGGAGCGCCCCATCGACCAGCAGTTGAACGACCTTTTGAATGTAAAGCTCGTCATCCTCAGTAAAGCCGTGATAGTGGCGTATCTCTTTTGCTTTCAGACGCTTCAGAATATAGGCGTCATTTGCCGTACCTTTTTGTTTGGGGATGGCGTCGTCCAGGTCCGGGCTGGTCGCCGCCTCAATAGCGCGCTTATTCTTTTCCAAGAGCGTGTAGAAGTCATGAGGAATGGCTTCACGTTTTTCTGCCGGATCAGCCGGTTTGAGGGTTTTTGCCGTGGCGAAGAAGTCAATTTCAACAGATTCCGCAGTGCCCGGAGGGGCCAGAAAAAACTTGTCGAGCCGCCCTTGGCGAAAATAGGTAAGCAGCGCCGGAAACTCTTTTACGCCGACATTGTTATCGGCTGCGAAGAGTCTGGTTGATCGGGCCTTTTTAGGCAGGCGTTTGATGCGGGTGAAGAGTATGGGTTCCTTGTCGCGCACTTCCCGGATTTCGGTGAGATATTCCAGTTCGCTCTCTTCGTCTTCCCCCTCGCCCGTGATCGTTTTCTTGGAGGTCAATTTGGCAAAGAGGTCATGCGATTTGATCTCCTCGCCTTCCGTCAGCAGACGGGCATCCGCGCCGAGCATTTCGATGAAGGCATGTATCTTGGCTTCAGCCGATTCCTTGAGTTTAATCAGGTCGTTGCTCTCTTCCGTCGGGAAAAAGTTGTAGGTATGGATGGTGTCGAATGTGGTATCCACCCGGTTGACGCGACCGACGCGCTGAATGAGACGGGTCGGATTCCATGGGATATCGTAATTGACCACGATATTGGATCGGTGCAGGTTGACGCCTTCGGAAAGCACTTCAGTGGCGACCAGGATCCGGTGTTTGTCCTGGGGCTGAAAGGCACGGGCGTCAAAATTGGCGATGACCTCCTTGCGCGCAGACTCATCAGAGCTGCCGGTGAAAAGTAACACCTTCCGATCAATGTCATTGGCGATCTGTTCATGGAGATATTCCGCGGTCTCCTTGGATTCGGTAAAAATAATGACTTTGCCTTTTTTGAGAATTGGGTCTTTACGGAGAACCTCAGAGAAGGCCTCCCACTTGGGATCGCGTTTGATCTGCTTCCAAAGGGTTTCAATTTCTTTCAGGATCACGCGATCAGCTTCGAGGTCACGAAGAAAATCTGCATTGAAGTCTTTCGCGGCCAGTCGTTCGGCCCTGTCCGTATCGAGCAGGCGATCAATGGCCTCCTGGTCGTCGGTTTCCAGCAATTCAAAGACTTTGTTGATGTGCTTTTTGCTGATATAAACGTTGCCCTTATGAAATTCTTCAATGAAACGGCCGTAGGACCGTATAAAACGCTCAAGGCTCAGGCGGAATGCGTGGAAGCTACTCTCCAGGCGTTTGATCAGGAGGATCTTCATAAACTTCGCCAAGTTTTGCTGGCTTTGTACCTCGCGGTGCTCGCGTTTGCCCTCGTAATAGGTCAACGGCTTGTAACGGGCATATGTAAAATCCCGGGTAATCAAGCGCACCGTGTCGATGAAGATATCGTTTTCCTTCGTGTTGAACTTATAGAATAGAGGCTGGGGGTCTGAGACATCGGGAAATTTCAGACCTTGGAGCGTCAGATCTTCCCCGTAGTATTTCATGATCTCTCCACGCGTTCGCCGGATCATTAAATATTTGAGGATCTGCTCGCGCGTCTCCTTAGCATTGGCCTGGACAGTCGCAAAATACTGTTCACGGTCGGCCTGTCGGTCAAGGCCATTGAGGCGTTTCTCAAGACGGATGAAGAAGGCTTCAAGGTTCCGGACGTTGGGAATGGTGCTGTTCTTTCCGTTCTGGAAAAGTTTGACCTGGCTGAGAATGTCCCTAGGAGTATTGTTTAGCGGCGTTGCCGAGACCAGGATCACCCGTTTGCCGCGACAGATTTGCGCCAACATCTCATAGGTCTGATTCGTCTCGGTGCGGAAGCGATGGGATTCATCAATGAAAACATTGGCATACTTGGAAACGTCCCGTTCCAGAAGATCCTCCAATTTCCCGATGGATTCAAAATCGGTATGCGGAACGCGGAAATCCCCGAAAACATTCGGCCACGATCCGCGATTGTGCATGTCCAGCAAGTGGGGCGGCGCGATCACCAGCGACCGGCCGTCCAGTTGTTGAGCAAGCAAGGCTGCCATGTAGGTCTTGCCGAGGCCGACAACGTCGGACAAAAACAGGCCGCCGTATTCCTGGAGCACCTTGCGTGCGCTGAGAACGGCTTCCTCCTGATACTTCAGCCGTTTAAACCCATCGGGAACGTAGATGTCTTCGAGCTGATCCGGGCGGTTCAGCTCGTCTCGGAAGTATTCGTACAGGAATTTCAGGTAAAGCTCATAGGGCGTGAAATGAGCAAAGGGAGATCGGTTAACGATAGTGTCTTCGTAAGGCTTGGCAACATCCACAGCCACCGCCCAAAGCTCATTGAACTTGGCGATGGCAAAATCATAGTCGGCGCGGTTTTTCAGCTCGACGTTGAACTCGAGGTTGTCCTGTAGCCCCGACTGAGTAAGGTTGCTCGACCCCGTGATCACGCGCCCTTTATCCATGAACCCCTCGTTGAAGGTCATGATATAGACCTTGGCATGGAGTCTCTCGCCGGGGTAGGCTTTGATCTCAAGTTTCCCGGAGCGAATCCATTCAACAAATTTGTTGATGCCGGTTTCGATTGCCGCACTGTCGGCGGAATTTTCAAGTTCGTTGAGCACATTGTCCGGGATTTTCTCGATAACTGCCTTGTGGGACTGTAACGGCAATTCGCCCTGCTGTCCTGCTTTCTGCATAAGCTCATATGCAGAGCGATCGGTATGCAGTCCGATCAGGATACGAATCTTCTCGACATTTTCCAGCGCGGGATAGAGCTTGTAAAAGCCACTGATGAAAAAATAACCGACCAGGCAATCGAAAAAACGTGCGTCCGTCTTGAGGATGACAGAAAACCGATCACGGAGAGTTTTGCCGGGCTCATTTGTAAGGAAGGTGAGATCAGAGGACATCGTTATTTGCTCCGATTAAGAATTTCTTATCTACGGATAAAAAATACAAAACCCCGCTCTCTTGCATGAGTCACGGGGTCTATTGGGTGATCATTCCATGGCTTCCTTTCTCGACGACGTTAAAAAGCCTCCTGCTGGATCAGATAAAGTTTTAAGGATTAAATATTTACGTGGGCGAGAATAATCAAATAAATCCAATTTCGTCAAGCTTTTCTTCTACAGTTTAGAATTGTTTTTTGAGATCCTGCTTTAGTATCTTCCCAGTCGGATTGCGGGGAAAGTCCGCCATAAATTCCACGTACTCCGGTATTTTGTATTTGGCAATTTTATCGGCAAGATATTCTTTCACCTCATCCGCCGTCATCACGCAGCCTTCATAAAGAACGATGCAGGCGCGGACACGCTCGCCCAGCGCCGGATCCGGTGCGCCGATCACCGCGGCTTCGGCGATCTTCGGATGCTGCTCCAGGGGAATTTCAATTTCACGCGGATAGATGTTTTCGCCGCCCCGGTTGATCATTTCCTTCTTGCGTCCGGAAATATAGACATAACCCTTTTCATCCATGTATCCCATGTCGCCGGTATGCAGCCACCCGTCTTTCAGCGCCTCGGCAGTGGCTTCGGGTTTGTTGAGATAACCGATCATCACCGCGTCGCCTTTCACGCAGATTTCACCGCGCTCGCCATAGGGCAGAATGTGATTGTCGTCGTCCATGATTTCCACTTCAAGACCGGGAAAGGCCATGCCGATGGAACCGTTGTTTTCCGGAAGGCCCGAAGACGTCGTGGAAACACCGGTTGCCTCCGTCAAGCCGTAGCCGTCCACCACGTCCACGCCGAATTTTTCTTTGAAGCCGCGGATCAGTTCCACGGGCATAGGCGCGGCGCCGGTAAAAGCCATCCGCAGTTTCATCTTGTTGAAATCGATCGTTTGGGGATCGACGGCGTTGTAAATATAGGCATACATCGCCGGCACACCCTGCACGGTGGTCACGCCATAGCGCAGCAAAGACGGCCAGAAGTCCTTGGGGGAAAAGGTTTTGCGGATGCAAATTGTCAGTCCCAGATAAATCGAAGGATAGGTCCAGACACAAAGCGGATTGACATGAAACATGGGGAGAAGGATCATGAAAACGTCGCCGGGCCGGCTGGTGCCGAAAACCGCCTTCCCCTTGCAGATGGTCAGTTCGTTGCGATTGGACAGCAGGATGCCCTTGGGCATGCCGGTCGTGCCGGAAGAATACAAAAGCATCACGGGATCATCAGGCGATTGGGGAACCAGACATTCGTCCGCGGGGTAGTGTGCCAGAATTTTTCCCAGCGTCGTTCCGGCAATGGCCTCCCCATGCTGAACATCCGTCGTGACTTCCACAACAACCGGTTTGTAAGCGGACATCCGAAAGCCTTTGGCAAACTCTTCCATGTACTCGCTGCCGATAAAGACCACTTTTGGCCGGGAGTCTTCCAGCACATAGGCAATTTCCGGCCCCTTGAGCATATAATTGATCGCACCCGTAATGCAGCCCAGCTTTTGCGCACCAAACATGGTATAATAGATTTCCGGCGAGTTTAAGATCATCACGGAAACGATGTCGCCTTTTTGAGCGCCTTTTTCCTTCAGATAATGAGCAACGGCATTGGCGCGGTCGTTGACCTGCCCGTAACCAATGACATCCTCATAGAAACAGACCAGCGGATGGTCGGGATTCTCGCGGACACGGGTCAGGAACATCTCCGCGACGCTTTCGAACTCGATTTTTCTCCCCTGCAGGGGGGCTAATTGGGGAAGCGGCACAAAGGTGCGCTGATAACGCCTGCTTTTATCCAACACGATCGTCCTCCTTGCGCCGGCGCGCTTTTTTCTCCTGATATCGGCTGATTCTTTTTTTATACTCATCAATGAATTCCTTAGACGACAAATACTTATCGGCAAATGAAACAATATAGGATTCCTTGTATTTGGGCGGGACAAGCGTCAGCGGCCACATGTGCTTTTTAATAATGTCCTCTTCAATGTCATTGATCGAAAAATGTTTTCTGGCGTTGGCCGCGGCGATGGCCGGGTGCGCCAGCCCGTGAAACTTTTCCCGGGGTAGATCCGGCACGTCATGATTGCGCCAGTCATACAAAAAGAAATCATGCAGCAGCGCGCCGCGGGCCGTTGAGCGATAATCCAGCTTCAAATACTTGCTAATCCGGTAGGATAAATAGGCCACATCATGCACGTGATGATAGATGGAAGAATTATGATGGAAGTAATCTTTGAGTTTGACAAATTCCTCATGTTGCAGGATGTCCGCAACGGTTTCATAATATTCCTTTTCAAAAGGCTTGCGGCCTTCCAGTTCCAGAACGATTTTTTCCTGCACGGACTTCAGGAACGAATCAATTTTCAGGGTAATGCGTTTATTGATGTTCCGGTTGACATATTGGTTCAAGTCCGGGAACGCTTCCCGCAGCCGTTCGAAGGACTTCAGAATATCTTCAATTTCGACACTGCTTAGATTGAAGTATTCCTCATAAAGGTAAGCGACGCCTTTGCGGAAGGCGGCCAGAGACATGACAGAAAACGTATAGTCGATCCAGAAATAGAGCAGAAAGATGATGGCCGCTATTTTGACAAAGCCTTCGGGAAGCAGCGCCAACCGCTGTAACGCTTCCGGATGAACAAATGTCACAAAGATCAGGGCCAGCACGGCCCAGAGGATGGAAAAGCGCAGGCACACATGGCCGTGAAGATGAAACCTGTTTTCCGAATAGTCCCAGAGCCTCAGCTTAAATATCTTTTCGGATAAAAAACCGACCATGTATTCCAGAAACGTGACGGCCAGACCGAAAAGAACAAACCGTGAAACGGGATGCCAGCTCTGAAGCACATGCTGCATGACAATGATCACGAAGGCGGCAAAGCCGTAAATGGGGATGAACGGACCGAACAGGAATCCGGCGTTGACAAACTTCCGCTGGGCGATGGACCGGTAAATAACTTCCACCACCCAACCCATGAAGCAATAAACAGCGAAAAGAACAATATAATAAAAGAAGTTCAGGGTATCATCCAATATGACGGTCTGCACGGTGATTCTGTATCGTCCTTTTTATTCCGGCGCGGCCCAGACAATATGCTTGCGATTGATGATGATCACCGTGCTTTTGACCCCTGTCATGGATGCATCATAAACGAGCAGGAAAGGGCCGGATTCCTTGGAGTTGAGAAAATCCGCCACACGATTATACTTACCGATATTCAGCGATCCCTTGACCGTCTTTCCGTCGGCAAGGCGAAAAGTCACTTTACTTTTATTGGGCATATCCATCGTCATTGCATCCCTCCATGCTGCGCCATCAAAATGTATGAAATTTCGGTTGACCCTTCCCTCTGTGCACGCTTTTGTTTTGAAAAAACGGCACCGGTCTTTGTGAACAGCGATTAAAAGATAAAAAGTTGGCGTAAGATTACACTATCCGGTTGTTTTTGTGAAGTAATTTTGATGAACTCGTAAAAAGTCATAATTTACCGACAGCGCCATGGTGAGCCCGTCGAACCATGTAGTGATATCCAGTACTTGCATTCACCATTCCCTTCGGCCAGCTCAGGGTGACATTGGTGACTTTTTACGAAACCATCAATTTTATTGAATCCCGCCTTCCTCAGAAGTGCGATTTGCTGCCGGCCATTTTTGATCAGCCATTTTTGATCAGCCATTTTTGATCAGTTGACAGAGAAATCATCGGCTGTTACATTTCAATACGGGAGGTAACACCATGGAAAAAATTAAAATCGGCATCAGTTCCTGTCTTCTGGGCAACGCCGTCCGGTATGACGGCGGACACAAGCTCGACCGTTTTCTTCGCGACACTTTGGGACAATATGTGGTGTATGTGCCGGTCTGCCCGGAAGCCGAATGCGGATTGGGCATTCCCCGGGAGGCCATGCGGCTGGAAGGCCAGGCGGACAGCCCGCGCCTGGTTACCCGCCAAACCCGGGTGGATAAAACGGAGATGATGGTCCGCTGGGCTCAAAAAAGGGTGGCTGAACTTGAGGAGGAGAATCTCTGCGGCTTTATTTTCAAAAGTGATTCGCCGTCCAGCGGCATGGAAAGAGTAAAGGTCTATGACGAGAAAGGCATGCCCGCCAAAGCGGGCGTGGGAATATTCGCCCGGATTTTCATGGAACATTTTCCCCTGCTGCCGGTGGAGGAAGAAGGCCGCCTCCACGACGCGCAGCTTCGTGAAAATTTCATCGAAAGAATTTTTACCCTCCAGCGGTGGCGGGCAATCCGGAAGATGAAATCCGGAAGAAGCGTCCTGGTGGATTTTCACACCCGTCACAAGTTACTGCTGCTGTCGCACAGCACGAAGCTTTACCAGGCGATGGGAAAACTGGTTGCCGCACAAAAAACTTTCGGCGCTCAGGACCTTTTTTCACACTATGAGACGCTGCTCATGGAGACCTTAAAACTCAAAACCACGCCGAAAAAAAACGTGAATGTTTTGCAGCACATGATGGGATATTTTAAGGAACAATTGTCCGGCGATGAAAAGAAAGAGCTTCTGGAAATCCTCGATCATTATTCGAAGGGTTTTCTTCCTCTGATTGTTCCCCTGACGCTGATCGGCCATTACGTCCGCAAATACGATCAGCCTTATCTCCGGGATCAGATTTATCTCAATCCGCATCCGCTGGAGCTGCAGCTGCGAAATCATGCATAAAAAGGCTGAAGACTGAAGACCGAAGGTTGAAGATAAAAAAACAGGGAATGATCTCCACCATTCCCTGTTGACTACTGACGCCTTGTTTATGCCGCCATTCCCCCGGAGCGTTTCAGCGCTTCGATGCGGTCTTCCAGCGGGGGATGGGTCATGAAGAGCAGTTTCAGACCGTGCCTGGACGGTTTACCGCTGATGCCGAAAGCGGTCATCTGGTCCGGCAAGGGTTCGTGAGCACTCTTCTGCAAACTTTCCAGCGCGGCAATCATGCTGCCCACGCCCGCAAGCCGGGCGCCGCCCGCGTCCGCCCGGTATTCCCTCTGGCGGCTGAACCACATCACAATCACGCTGGCCAGGATGCCGAAAACGATCTGGGCCACAATGGTGGTGATAAAAAAGCCCATGCCGTGGCCTTCTTCATTTTTGAGGACAACGCGATCCACAAAATACCCGACGACGCGGGAAATAAAAATGACAAACGTGTTCACGATACCCTGAATCAGGCTGAGCGTGATCATATCCCCGTTGGCGACATGGCTGATTTCATGGCCCAGAACCGCCTCGACTTCATTGCGGTTCATGGTGCGCAAAAGACCGGTGCTGACCGCCACCAGAGCGTTGTTTTTATTCATGCCGGTGGCAAAGGCGTTGGGCGAAGGTGATTCAAAAACAGCCACATCCGGCATGCCGATGCCCGCCTGAGCAGCCTGCTTCTGCACCGTATTCATCAGCCAGATTTCCACGTCGGAACGGGGCTGCATGATCACCTGGGCGCCGGTGCTCCACTTGGCCATCCACTTGGACATGGCCAGCGATATGAACGATCCTCCGAAGCCGAAAACCGCCGAAAAAATCAGCAGGTTTAAGTAATTGATGCCATTGGCGTAA
>Ga0116160_1003545_pt1 | contig 13555 bp, 10 predicted proteins | sample AD_JPNAS2_MetaG_FD_89879 | JGI IMG/M metagenome (GOLD analysis project Ga0116160, IMG submission 89879) | Active sludge microbial communities of municipal wastewater-treating anaerobic digesters from Japan - AD_JPNAS2_MetaG | ecosystem: Engineered > Bioreactor > Anaerobic > Digestate | place...
CGCGCCCGCATCCTCGCCACCGTCAACGATAGCGCGGGCTGATCGCTCTCCCGCAATCAGCCCGCCGGTTCCCTTAGTCTATTCCTTCGTTGATTCCTTTACCCCAACTATTGACGGAGAGCCAATTACTCCAGCACCTCGGCAACCGCGCCCTCACCCACAGTACGGCCGCCCTCGCGGATGGCGAAGCGAAGACCCTTCTCGATGGCGATCGGCGTGATCAGCGTGATCTCCATGTCGATGTGGTCGCCCGGCATGACCATCTCAACGCCGTCCGGCAGCTTGATGACGCCCGTCACGTCCGTCGTCCTGAAGTAGAACTGCGGACGGTAGCCCGAGAAGAACGGCGTATGCCTGCCGCCCTCTTCCTTCTTGAGCACGTACACCTGGCTCGTGAAGTGCGTGTGCGGCTTGATGGAACCCGGCTTGGCCACGACCTGCCCGCGCTCGATCTCGGTCCTCTGCACGCCGCGAAGCAGTATGCCGATGTTGTCGCCCGCGATCGCCTGGTCGAGCAGCTTGCGGAACATCTCGACGCCCGTCACAACGGTCGTGCGCGTCTCGTGCGCAAGGCCGATGATCTCCACGCTGTCCTGCACCTTTACCGTGCCGCGCTCCACGCGGCCCGTCGCCACCGTCCCGCGCCCCGTGATCGAGAACACGTCCTCGACCGGCATCAGGAACGGCCTGTCGCTCTGGCGCTCCGGCGTCGGAATGTAGCTGTCCACCGCGTCCATCAGCTCGAACAGGCACTTGCACTCCTCGGCTTCGCGCGCCTTCTTGCCCGCCTGCAGCGCCTCGAGCGCCAGGAGGGCGCTCCCCTTCACGATGGGGATGTCGTCGCCCGGGAACTCATAGCTCGAGAGCAGGTCCCTGACCTCCATCTCGACGAGCTCGAGAAGTTCCTCGTCGTCCACCTGATCCACCTTGTTCATGAACACCACGATGTACGGCACGCCGACCTGGCGCGCGAGCAGTATGTGCTCGCGGGTCTGCGGCATGGGGCCGTCCGCCGCGCTCACGACCAGGATCGCCCCGTCCATCTGCGCCGCGCCCGTGATCATGTTCTTGACGTAGTCCGCGTGGCCCGGGCAGTCCACGTGCGCGTAATGCCGCTTGTCCGTCTCATACTCGACGTGCGAGGTGTTGATCGTGATCCCGCGCGCCTTCTCTTCCGGCGCCTTGTCGATTTCGTCGTAGCGCATCGCCGCCGCGTGGCCTTCCTGGCTCAGCGCCATCGTGATCGCCGCCGTTAAGGTCGTCTTCCCATGGTCCACGTGCCCGATCGTCCCGATGTTGACATGCGGTTTCGTGCGTTCAAATTTCGCCTTTGCCATTGCTTGACATCCTCCTAAAAATCTGTCGCTTTCTGTTTCCCGCATGAAAACGGGAGTATGCTGGAGCGGGTGATGGGAATCGAACCCACATGACCGGCTTGGGAAGCCGGCGCTCTGCCACTGAGCTACACCCGCAAGCGCAACATATGCGCATTGTTTTCCAACAATACAGCATTACTATTCTAATTCAAGCGATTCCGTTTGTCAACGGGAAAACGCCGCCCGGCGCGGGGCCGGGGATTGCTGGATTGGCTTGTGAAAAAGGCTGTTTTGTGATAGTGTGGAGCATATGGATGATACCGGTCGGCCCCCCGCGGGCCGGCCTCGCCGAAAGGAGACCCCGATGCGCAGATTCACGCGTTTGCTCGCGCTGTTCCTGACCGCGCTCATAGCGCTGTCCATGGCTGCGGGCTGCTCGATCCTCTTCCCCCGGTTTTTCCCCGAGCCGACCGCCGCGCCGGACGGGACGCCCGCTCCCGCGGAAACCGCCGCGCCCCCGGCGACCGACGCGCCCGAACCGACTGAAGACCCCTCGATCGCCGCCGGCCTCGCGCTCGCCGCGCTCGACATGGAGATATTCGACGACTATACGACCAGCGACGCGCTCAGCTTCCACCTCACCGTCGCCCATCCGGAGAACTTCCCCGAAATGAGCGATCCGGAAACCGGCTGGGGGACCTTCAGCTATGAGGACGCCCGCGCCGAGACGGAGCGGGAGAAGGCCTGGCTCGAGCGCCTGCGCGCCATCGGGCGCGACGCGCTTTCCCCCGAGGACCAACTCACCTACGATACGCTCGAGCAATATCTGAGCTGGAGCATCGAGAGCTTCGATTATTATTATTACGGCGAGGTGCTCGACACCATCGTCGGGCTGCACTCCAATTTGCCGCTCAACATGACCTTCTACGACATCGATTCCGTCGAGGACATAGAGGGGTATCTGACGCTGTTGGCCGACACGCCGCGCATCATGGGGCTCGTGCTCAAGTTCGAGCAGGAAAAGGCCGAAAAAGGCCTGTTCATGACCGACGAAGCGCTCGACGAGGTGCTCGGGCAGCTCAAGGACGTCATCGACGCCAAGAAAACGCTGTTCCTGCGCGCGACGTTCGACGAGGCAATCGCCGGGATCGAGCTGAGCGACGACCAGCGAAAGGCCTACGAGAAGCGCAACGACGAGCTCGTCGACGCGCTCGTCGCATCCTACAAGGACCTTTACGACGGGCTTAAGCCGCTTCGCGGAAGCGGCGCCAACGCGGCGGGCCTGTGCGCCTTCGGCGAGGAGGGCCTGCGTTACTTCGAGCTGGAGCTCAGCTACAACGCCTGCTCGGCCATCGCGCCCGGGGATGCCCTCGATACGCTCGAAAAGGAGCTCGAATACCAGATCAGCGTCATCCGCGACACCATGCGAAAGGAGCCGAGCGTCTACGACAACTTCGACCAGATCACGCTTTCCGTCGGCTCCACCCAGGAGAATCTCGATTATCTCGAAACGCTCATGCAGGGCTATTTCCCCGAGCTTCCCGAGCACAGCGTCACCTTCATGGACTGCCCGGAGGAGCTCGAGGACCAGTTCAGCCCCGCGGCCTATCTCGTGCCGCCCGTGGACGACGCGAGCGAGAACCTCATCATACTCAACGCCAAAACGCTCGGCGAGGACACGCGCTTCCTCGACACGCTCGCCCACGAGGGCTATCCCGGGCACATGTACCATTACCAGTACGTGCGCACGCTGCTCGAGCAGACCGGCTACGCGCGCCAGGTTTTGGACCTGACCGGATATTACGAGTGCTGGTCGCAGGCGGGCGAGGTGTTCTTCGACACTTACAACACGCGTTTCTCCAACAACTACTGCCGCTTCATGAGCGCGAACTCCACGCTCGGCAATCTGCTGCTGCCCGCGATCATCAGCGTCAAGGTCAATTACGAGGGCACCACGAAGGAGGGCGCGATCGCCTACGTCGCGCAGTATTACGACACGGACGCGGCCAACGAGCTCGGGTCGGTCTACTACAAGTACGCCGTGGAAAATCCGTTCTACTTCCTCAAGTACGCCATGGGCTTCACGATGTTTCAGCAGGAGCTGCGCAAAGCGCAGATGGTCTGCGGCTCGTCCTTCGACCGCCTCGCCTACAACAAGGCGTTCCTCGACCTGGGGCCGACGTACTTCAACTTCATACTGCCCGCCATGGACGAGTGGATCGAGGAGAACAGGCCGTAACAGCCAATGGCGAACAACGGTGAATAACTTCCTCGGATTCGAACGGGTTTTCGCTTGAAAGCGGAAGTCCGTTTCCGTTTTAACAGATCCGGGCTGCGCAAGCATATCCGGCGCCTAAAATGAAGCGCGGCCTTCGCTTTTCGCGAGGGCCGCGGGAATTCAAACCGTTGTTTTGCCGCTCGTCATTGGTCCAGCCGCCGATAAACCCTCGTGTAGAACATCGCGGCCCAGGCTTTGCCCTCGCGCACGAGGAAACGCACGCGCCCGGCGTACTTGCCCTCGCGCCAGATGGTGAACCACGTGCCGCCGCAGTAGACCATCTCGCCCGCGCCGTCCTGGCTTTGGGCGACGAGCTTGCCGTCCTTTTCAAGTATGTCCACGACCACGGGCATGCCCTCGTGGCAGATGTAGCCGCCCGTGAGCATCCCCGGCTCCGAGAAGGCGTACGGCGCGGGGTGAAGCCAGCGGTGGTCCTCCTCGAGCGGGCGGCCCATGATCGCGTTGTACATCATCCAGCAGATGTCGTCCGTATCCTCGTCGCCCTTGTTGCACAGCGCGGAGAAGCCGAAGCCCTCGCCCTTGAGCATGCCGCCGAACGAGGAGACCCCGTGCAGCCCGCCCGCGTGCTCGCAGATGACGCGCCCATGCTTCACGCGCTTGTTGAGCCCCAGGCAATAGAACGGCTTCTCCCCCTCGGGGAAGGCGGAGCCGACGAGCAGTTCCGCGGCCGCGGCGGGTATGGCCTGCACGCCGTCGATCACGCCGCCGTCGGAGATGCACTGGTAATAGCGCGCCATGTCGCGCGCGGTGCTCTTGACGCAGGCGCACCCGCGAAACGGCGGCAGCACGGACCATTCATCGTCCACGGTGAGTTCGCCGTTCTCATCCTTGCCGTAGAGGCGCGTGATGTTGCCGTCCGCGGCGAGCGCCTTGGCTTCGCTTCCGTCGAGGTCCAGCACGCTGCGCGTCATGCCTATGGGGCCGAACACGCGCTCCTTGAGGAACGCCTCGAGCGTCGTGCCGGAAGCGATGTCCGCAATATAGGAAAGTATGGCGTAGCCCTCGTTGGAATAACTCATGATTTCGCCGGCCTGCCCGAGCGTCGGGTAGCGCCCCTCGGCGATGTAGTCGACGATCTGGCCGATTTCGTCCATCCGGTTCGGGGAGGTGCGCTGCATTTCCTCGCGCCACTTGCTCTCGCGCGCGCTTTGCGTGTTCACGGCGATCGACCACTCGAGCGGCTCCATAGGCGGTATGCCCGCCGTATGCGTCGCAAGGTGGCGGCAGGTCACATCCTCGACGGGATTGCCCGGCACGCGGAAGTTCGGGAAATACTTGACGACCGGGTCGTCGAAGCTGAACTTCCCCTCGGCCTCGAGTATGGCCAGGGCGAGCGTCGTCATGGACTTGCTCATCGAGGCGACGCCCATGACGGTGTCCGCGTCTATGGCGCGGCCCGCCTCGACGTCCGCGAAGCCGTAGCCCTTATGGAAGAGCAGGCCGTCGCGGGAATGGATCGCCACGGACACGCCGGGCAGCTCCTTGCGCTTTACGCGCGCGTCGATGGCCGCGTCCAGCGCGGCGAAATCGAAATTCATCCGTTTTCCTCACTTTCACAACGGCCCCAGACCCGCTGCGGCCGGATTTGACGGTTGCGGCTCAACCCCAGAGCGTTTCGGGATACAGCCCGCGGCGCTTGAGCGTGGCGATGCTCTGCCGCACGAGGGGCATGTCCTCTTTGTAGGTCACGCCGAACCAGCTTTCGCGCGTGGGGATGACCTTGACGGTCGTTTCCCCGTCGTGCAGCGCCTCGCACACGGCCATAGGCAGGAGATCCTCATATTTTTGCGGGTTTTTCGCGAGCCCCGGCGCGAGGTCGCGCGCGAAGCGTTTTTCGAACTTCCCGAATATTCCCTGATTGAACGCCCAGCAGTTCATCGAAACGGTCGTGCCCGCGGGGATGCGCACGAGCGCCCCGTCCTCGGCGACGTAGGCCGCGCCCCCGGGAGTCTTTACGATCTTCATGCGCTCGACGATGTCCGCGAGGTATCCGCCGCCGTCCACCTCGCACACGCCGCGCGTGACGCTGCCGTTGTCCGTGAGCGTGTTCTCGACGCGGTAGCCCACGGCCGCGTGCTCGTTCTCGCCGCGCCCCGCCGCAAGGAAGTCTTTGAGTATGGCGAACGCCTCCGCGCCGTAAAAATCATCCGCGTTGATGACCGCGAAGGGCCTGCCCGCGACGGCTTCCCGCGCGCAGAGCACCGCGTGCGTAGTGCCCAAAGGCTTCGCGCGCCCTTCGGGCAAAACGACGCCCGCGGGGATCTTGTCGAACTCCTGGAACGCGTAGGTCACCTTGGCGCGCGAGGCGACGCGGTCGCCCACGGCCTCGCGGAACTCCCGCTCGATCTCGCGCTTGATGAGCAGCACGACTTCCCCGAAGCCCGCGCGCAGCGCGTCGTAAATCGAGAAGTCGATGATGATGTTGCCGTGATCGTCCACGGGGTCGATCTGCTTGAGCCCGCCGTAGCGGCTGCCCATGCCTGCGGCCATAATAAGGAGCACGGGTGCGGTCATACGATATCCTCCGTGAGTTGCTGCGCTTATTATACCATGGATTGGCGCGCAGGGAATGATTGTCAGCGATCAATTTTTAATTGTCAATCGCCAGCTGCCCGCAGCCAATGGCCTCGTACTCGCGCAGATAGGCCGCGCCGGTCATATCCGAGGGCATGTCGAACACGGCGGGGCTGATCGACAGGCAGATCAGAGGCGCCTCGGGCGCGCAGTTGCGCTTGTACTGCTGCGCGAAGAAGCGGCGAAGGAATATGCCCAGCACGCGGTGGATCTCCTCCCTGGGGAAATCGAGCTCCGCGAGGGCTGCCTCGAATATCCGCCTGGGCCGTGCGCCCTTCATGAACTGATAAAGGAAGAAGTCGTGCATCTCGTACGCGCCCACGAGCTCCTCGGTTTTCTGCGAGATCACGCCGTCCACGGGCGGCAGCAGCTCGGGGCTGACCGGGGTCGCGAGTATGTCCTCGAGGGTTTTTGCGGCCTCGGGGAAGCGCGAGCAGGCCTCCTTCACGACGCGGCGGACGACGGTTTTCGGGATGGAGCCGTTGACGCCGTATTGCGCGAGGTGGTCCCCGCCGAAGGTCGTCCAGCCGAGCGCCGCCTCGGAGAGGTCGCCCGTGCCCACATCGAGCAGGTTCAGCTTGTTGGAGAGGGCGAGCAGTATCTTCGTGCGCTCGCGCGCCTGCGCGTTCTCATAGACGCTGTCGCGGATGGTTTCGTCATGCCCGATGTCCTCGAAATGCCGGCGGCACGCGGGCACGACCGAAATTTCGCGGAATTCGCACCCGAGCGAGCGCACGAGCTTTTCGGCGTTGCCGTGCGTGCGCCCTGTGGTGCCGAAGCCCGGCATGGACACGCCGAGTATGTCCTCCCTCGGCTTGCCGAGCCGGTCCATGGCCGCGCAGGCGGCCAGCAGCGCCAGCGCGCTGTCGAGCCCGCCCGACACGCCCACGACGCAGCCGCGCGCGCCGATGTGGGAGATCCTGCGCGCGAGCGCCGCGCCCTGCAGTTCGAGTATGCGGCGAAGCTGGTCGCGCGCGACGAGCGAATTGCGGGAAACGTACGCGCCCTCGTCCTCCGCGGCGGTGTACGGCTCGAAGGAGGCGAGCCGGTCGGGCTGAACGTCGGCGTAGACGAAGGGCTCCTCCTCGAGCGGTTCGGAGAGCGCGAGTATTTCGCCCTGCGAGGCGACGGCGCACAGGCCGTCGAACACGAAGCCGGTCGTGCTCTCCCCGCTGCCCGGAGAAGCGTAGGCGACGGCCATGCCCGTGCGCGCGGTGAAGGCGCAAAGCGCGTCCCGCGTCGCGTGGTAGCTCTTGGCCGTGGCGTTGAGCGCGCTTGAAAGCAGCATCACGTAGCCCTCGCGCGGCTCGTGCCCGGCGCGGAAGAGCTCGTCCCCGAAACCGGCGGCGAGCTTCGACACGGGCGTGAGCGGCTGGCGCGCCGGCGCGGTGCGGTCCATCGCCGGCAGGAAGCCGAAGGGGTTCTCCCCGCTCGAGGAGGGGAATATGGCGATCACGCGGCTGCCGCGGATCAGGGCGATGCAGCTTCGGGGAAACCCGCCAATCACGTAGGGAAGCCCCACCGACACGGTCACGCTGCATTGGCGCGTGGCTTCGCACACGCGCGTGAGCGCGGCCCTGGAGGCGTCGAGTATGACCTCGCTCTTCAAAAGCGAGCCGAGCGTCGCGCCCGCGAGGCACAATTCGGGCAGGGCGAGGTAATCCGCGCCGATCTCCTCGGCCTTTTTTATCATGCGGACGACGGCCTCGGCGTTGGCGGCGGGGTCGCCGAGCGTTATGGAAGGCGACGCGGCGCACAGGCGCACCGGCGTCGCGTAACCCATGGCGAGCATGGTGTTTGTCATATCGCGGCACCTCCGTAAAGATATACAAGATTATAGCGCTTTTTTTGCGGCGTCACCATGGTTATTTCCATTTGATGCCTTTATAGAAGCGATTCGACAGGATTATGGCCCGCGCTTCGACAACCTGCGGCACCCGGACAGGCTATACTGGTTCCACATCATGTCAAAGGGGAAAGTCTGCCGTGCATTCAGCAGAAGCGATCGGGATCAAATCGGTTCTCTCGGCGTCCGTGCTCCGCGCGGCGCCCATGAAGGCCATGCGCGTCGGGGCGGGGTTCCTTTGCGGCGCCGCGGGCATGTTCGGGTTCTCGCCTCTGGCGCTGCCCGCCGTCGCCGCGGCGTGGCTGTGCCTGGACGACGCCTGCTTCGTGCTCGTGGGCGCGCTTATGGGCACGCTCGCGTCGAAAAGCTTCGCATCCTTTTCGGCGTGCGCGCTCTTTGGCGGGACCGAGCTGATACTCTCCCTGCTGCGCGCGCCAAAGGGACGCAACGCGGCGCTGCTGCGCGCGTTTGCCGTCATGGCTTTGGCGCAGGCGGCGCTGCTCCCCTTCATATATCCGGCCTGGGGGGAAGAATTCTTCATGGGCGCGGGCTGCCTTCTGACTTCGCCCGCGATCGCCGCGGTCATCGCGCGCGGCATGCGCGCGCTCACGGGCTATTTGAGCGGGAGGCGCCTTTCGCGCGTGGACGCGCTGACCCTCGTCATGCTCCTCGCGCTGCTCGCGGGGGCTCTGTTCCTCTCCAAACCGGCCGCAATGGCCGCCGGGCTCGTCGCCATGCTGCTCTCCGCCATAGCTTTGTGCAGGGAGCGCTCGGGCGCGGCCGGTGCGCTGAGAAAAACCCGCCGCAGCCTCATGGACGCCGCCGGCGTCGCCAAGGGTATCGCCCAGTATATCGGGGGCAGCGTCGGCGGGGATACGCTCGCGCACAGCCATTTGACCGGCATGGGGGACGCCATGGAAAAGCTCGCGGCCGGGTCCGAAGCATTGATGCGGTGCCGGGTCCGGCTCGTGACGGCCACCGCGGGTGTGCCCATGAAAGGCAGCGCGCTCACAGGGGATGCGCTGGCCATGCGCCGCGCTGGGGATACGGCGATCTTTATCCTCAGCGACGGCATGGGCACGGGGGACGCGGCGCACCGCGAAAGCTCGACCGCCGCGGCGCTGCTGGCGGACATGCTCAGCGTCGGCTACGACGAGGACGCGGCGCAGCGCGGCGTGAACGATCTGATGCTGCTTTGCGGGGAGGAAACCTACGCCACGCTCGACGCGGCGCTCGTCGATCTGATGACGGGCGAGCTGCGCATGCTCAAGTTCGGCGCGCCTCCCTCTTACATATTGCGCGAGGGCCGCGTGCGCCTCATCGAAAGCCCCGCCCTGCCCGCGGGCATACTTCCGGAAGCGCGCGCGGGCGTGTGCGGCGCGCAGCTTCGCCGCAACGACGCCTTCGTCATGATGACGGCCGGGCTGATGGAGGCCCTGGGCATGGAGCTGGTCGCCGCCATCGTGGAGCGCGTGGGCGGCGCGAACACCGTGCAGGACGCCGCGGACGCACTCATCGCCGCGGGCATCGAGCGCGGCTACAACGACGACATGAGCGCCTTCGTCGCGCGCGTTGAGGGCGAGCCGCTCGGCGCGGGCCGGCTCGGGCCGGACGACGAGGCGCGCGAAATTGCATAAAATTAAACGCCATACCGGCGCCGCGGAAAAGGCTCCGCGGTTTTTTCATGTCCGCGCTCGCTCGCGGCGTCAGTATATATGCGCTTTATACATATAATATAAGCTTATTTGCAAAATAATATTGTATAATTATACGTATTTGTACTTGACACTCCGCTTGGAAAGTCGTATGCTTTACGGCATATTGAAAATGCGGAGGATACATAAACATGAAAAAACTATGCAGGTTATTGGCGCTGGCGCTCGCGCTCCCGTTCGCGCTCTGCGGCTGCAAGCAGGCTGAAAGCTACGCCAGCGTGCTCGACAAGATCCAAAAGACGGGCCGGCTCGTCGTATCGATGAGCCCCGACTTCGCGCCCATGGAGTTCACGGACGCGTCGAAAACCGGCCAGGACCAGTACGTCGGCTTCGACGTGACGCTTGCCGGATACATCGCGGACGCGCTGGGCGTCGAGCTCGTCATCGAGGCGATGGACTTCACGGCCTGCCAGGCCGCCGTGGCCGAGGGCGGCGCGGACATTTCGATCTCCGGCTACTCCTATATGCCCGAGCGCGCGGAGAACTTCAACCTTTCCGATTTTTATTACGCGGGGGACAACGAGTCCGAGCAGTGCATACTGATACTCGCCTCGAACGCCGACGCGCTCAAAACCGGGGAGGATTTCGCTGGCAAGAAGGTCTCCGCGCAGAACGCTTCGCTGCAGATGAGCCTTCTGAGCGAGCAGCTTCCCGACGCGGTCGCCAACCCCATCGTGGACCTCAACACCGCCGTGCAGGAGCTGATCAACGGCTATGTGGACGCCGTATGCGTGGCCAAGGGCAACGGCGAGGCGTTCATCGCGACGTATCCGGAGCTCGCGCTCTCCGAATTCCAGTTCGCGATCGAGGACGAGGGCAACCTTGTGCTGATCCCCAAGGGCGAGGACGAGCTGACCGCCAAAATAAACGAGATACTCAAGGGCGCCTACGACGCCGGGCTTTACGGCGGCTGGTACGCGGACGCGAAGGCGCTCGCGGCGACCCTCGGGATCGATGTTTCCGAATAACGGCAATATGGCGTCGATCGGCGGGGCAGCGCGATGGAACTGATTTTCAGGCTCGTTGAAAAATACGGCGGCGTGTTTCTGCAGGGGCTGGGCTATACGCTGCTGCTCTCGGTCATCGCCGTGGCGGCGGGCACGGTGCTGGGCGCGCTGGTCGCGCTCATGCGCATGTCGCGCGTTAAGCCGCTCAACTGGCTCATGTCGGCCTACATCGAGCTGATCCGCGGCACGCCCGCGCTGCTCCAGCTGTTCTTCTTTTACCTGATACTGCCCCGGTGGTTCCTGGCGGTCAACCCGTCGAAGTTCGTCTGCGTGGCGGTGGCGCTCGTCATCAACAGCTCCGCCTACGTGTCGGAGATCATCAGAAGCGGCGTCCAGGCCGTGGACCGCGGGCAGACCGAAGCGGGGCTGAGCCTCGGGCTCACCAAAAGGCAGACCATGCTCCGCATCGTCATGCCCCAGGCGATCAAGAACATACTGCCGGCCCTGGGCAACGAGTTCGTCATGGTCATCAAGGAAACCTCGCTCGCCTCGACCTTCTTCGTGGGGGATCTGATGAGCGCGTTTCGCACGGTGCAGGGCAACACCTACCTCGTCATAGAGCCGCTGATGATCGTGGGCTTCATCTACTTCGCGCTCACCTTCACGCTCAGCAAGGCCGTTTTGCGCTTCGAGAGGAGGCTCAAGGCAAGTGATTGAAACCGTCGACCTTTATAAAAGCTTCGGCAAGCTCGCGGTGCTGCGCGGCGTGAGCGAGCGCATCGGGAAGGGCGAGGTCGTCTCCGTCGTCGGCCCCTCGGGCGGGGGCAAGAGCACGTTTTTGCGCTGCCTCAACCTGCTCGAGAAGCCCGACTCCGGCGCGATCCTCTTCGAGGGCGCGGACATCACGCAAAAGGGCGCGGACGCGGGCGTTCACCGCCGGCGCATGGGCATGGTGTTCCAGCAGTTCAACGTGTTCCCGCACCTGAGCGCGGCCGAGAACATCATGCTCGCGCCCATGCTCGTGAAGAAAAAGACGCGGCGCGAGGCGGACGATATGGCGCGCGCGCTGCTCGCGCGCGTCGGCCTCGCCGACAAGTACGCGGAGCATCCCGCGCGCCTCTCCGGCGGGCAGAAGCAGCGCCTCGCCATCGTGCGGGCCCTCGCCATGGAGCCGGACGTGATGCTCTTCGACGAGCCCACGAGCGCGCTCGACCCCGAGATGGTCGGCGAGGTGCTCGCGGTGATCCGCGGCCTCGTCGCCGAGGGCATGACCACCGTCATCGTCACGCACGAAATGGGCTTCGCGCGCGAGATCTCCGACCGCGTGCTTTTCATGGACAACGGCGTCATCGTCGAGAGCGGCCCGCCCGCCGAGCTGTTCGCGCGTCCGAAGATGGAGAGGACGAAGGAATTCCTGAGCAAGGTGCTGTGACTGACGGCAATCGAAAATTGCCGCTGATCACGGCTAATGGCGAACAGATAACACTTTTCACGCGAATGAATCCGGAGCGCTTTTGCTATAACGCAGAAGCTAAAAATCGAATCGTAATTTACCGAAAATCCGAATTCAGATTTTCCGCGTGACGCGTATGCTGATGTCCACGCCGTCGGCGCGGTCTTCCTGTTCGACCTCGACGGTCATGCCGGATTCGCGAAGGGCGTTGACCGCGTCGTTGATGGTGTTCATGAAGATACGGTAGTCGCGGATCAGGCGGATGATGACGGGCCGCGGCTTCGCGCCGTCGGCCTTTTCGTCGTAGAGGCGGTTGAGCGTCTTTTCGACGAGCTGCTCGGTCTCCTTGACCGAAAGGCCGCGTTCGGATATCTTCTTCACGAAGTCGAGGCGGCTCCGGTCGTCGTTGAGCTTTAAGAGAGCGCGCGCGTGCCGCTCCGAGAGGCGCGCCTCGGTCATGGCGGACTTGACCTCGTCGGAAAGCTTCAACAGGCGCAGCTTGTTGGCGATGGAGGACTGGCTTTTGCCCACGCGTTCCGCGAGCCCCTCCTGCGTGAGGCCGTAGGTTTCAAGCAGCGACGCGTAGCACTGCGCCTCCTCGAGATAATGCAAATCCTCGCGCTGCAAATTCTCGATCAGCGCCATGACGGCGCTCGTCTCGTCCATGACCTCCTGCTGCACGATGCAGCTCACGCGCGTCAAGCCGAGGCTCGTCACCGCGCGCAGGCGGCGTTCTCCCGCGACGAGTTCGTAGACGTCCCCCACGCGCCGCACGAGCAGAGGCTGCAAAAGCCCCACCTGCCTGATAGATTGCGCGAGCTCCGCGATGCTCTCCTCGTCGAAGGCCGTGCGCGGCTGGTACGGATTCGGGCGGATCTTCGCGACGGGCAGCTCCACGAGCTGGCGGCTTTTGTCCGCCGCGGGGTTGTCCTTCAAAAAGTCGAATACGGGCATGGCGGCATCCTCCCTGTTCTGTGCGTTCTGCGCGAATTGAAAAAATCCTGCCGCGCGGCGAAGTTCGCGCGGTTTCGGCAAAAGAAGTCGTCCTTCGCGGGGGAAATCGGGCTAGAGCGGGTTCTTCTCGGCGCTACCGGCCTTCCTCGGATATTCCTTGGGCGTGGGCGCGGTTTTTTTGACGAGCATCACGCGCCGCTCCCCCCAGGGGACGTTGTAATCGACGAGTTCGGCTTCGAGGCGGAGCAGCCGCGTCGCGCGCGAGGCGGAAGCCAGCTCCTCGTCGGCCTTGGGCCCCTTGTAGAAGAGCGCCGTGCCGCCGACGCGAACGAGCGGCGCCGTCCACTCCATAAGCGCGGACGCGCTCGCCACGGCCCGCGCGAGGGCGACGTCGTAGCGCGCGCGGTGCGCCGGGTCGCGCCCCGCGTCCTCCGCGCGCATATGGACGGGC
>Ga0116160_1003557_pt1 | contig 13528 bp, 9 predicted proteins | sample AD_JPNAS2_MetaG_FD_89879 | JGI IMG/M metagenome (GOLD analysis project Ga0116160, IMG submission 89879) | Active sludge microbial communities of municipal wastewater-treating anaerobic digesters from Japan - AD_JPNAS2_MetaG | ecosystem: Engineered > Bioreactor > Anaerobic > Digestate | place...
GCGCAGCCAACTGGAAAAGGTCATCCAGGGTAAAAAGCAGGATCAAATCAAGACCCTCGTCGATCTGATTCAGATCAGCAAGTTGCAGGAATTTGCCGCATCGCTTACGCCGGCAATCATCGAGACGATCAGAAAGATCTTGGAGGAGGCCCGAACGCAAGTGGAACGCACCCGTGCTCTGCAAACGATCGCAGATACGTTCCCCACCGTCGGTGAAGAAGACCTCGATCAATTCCTGACGGCCTTGCGTCAACTTCTCCAGAAGGAATTCAAAGAAAAGGCAAAAGAAGGCAAGAAAATCCTCCTCAGCCTGAAATAGGGGAAACGATGAAAAGCAAGAACAGCATGGAGCACTTCATCAAAGAACATGCGCATCCCTACGATGCCGAAAAGGATGCCTATGAAAAACTGCCCTACGACAAGCCGGTCGAGGCGGGGAAGAACACGCCGATCTACAACGCCCATTCCTATCACACCAAGGTTCCCTATCAGGGGATCATCCCGTTCATCGACCATTACACGGAATCCGGTGATCTGATCCTGGATCCCTTCTGCGGATCGGGGATGACAGGCGTCGCCTCCCTTCTCTGCCCGACCGGGCCGAGAAAAGTGATTCTCAACGACCTTTCCCCGGCGGCCGTCCATATCGCGCGGAATTACTGCACCCCCTGCGACGTGCAGCAGTTGAAGAAGGAGTTCGAACGCATCAAGGAGGCAGTGAAGGAGGAGTTTGACTGGCTTTATGGAACCGAACATGTGGATCCGGAGACGGGTGAGACCATTCCGGCGACGATCCAGTACATGATCTGGAGCGATGTCTATGCCTGCCGGCCGAAGAAGCACGACACCCATAAACATCCCATCAGCCCCGACGGTTGCGGCGGCGAAATCGTTCTCTGGGATGTGGCGGTGGACCATGAAAACGGACAGATTGAGGATAGCTTTGTCTGTCCACACTGCGGCGAGACCTGGCGCAAGACGGAACTTACACTTCTCCGTTCTGTGCCGGTGAGGACCAATTATGCCTATACTGTTCCCGTAAAAGGGAAAAAGACGCCCAAAAAACCAAAGGTGCGGCGGATAGAGCGGCCGGTCAGTGCGTTTGAACTCCAACGGCTGAAGGAAATCGAGGAACGGGAGATTCCTTATTGGTATCCGACAACGCCTTTCGACAACACCCGTGAGATGTGGCGCGGGGTGCATCGTGATGCCGGAATTACGCGAGCCTGTGATTTCTACACGAAGCGGAATCTGTGGGCGCTGGCGAGACTATGGGAAGAAATTGCTAAAGCACACCAAAAGCTCCAGGGTGGTCTTTCGTTTGCCTTCACTGGTGTGTGCATGGGGGTCTCTCGTATGAATCGTTTCGTCCCGGGAAAGACTTCCTATCCATATAAATTGCAGCCTGGCGTGCTATATATTCCTGCGTTAATGAAAGAATACAATGCGTGGTGGGGATTTACAGATAAACTTTTGTTGAGAATAGTAAAGGTTTACAAGGAGTTTGAAAAGTTTATTAGTTTAGAGCACTTGTTTCTTAACCGACCTGCTGGTGATCTACAAATTCCAGATAATAGTGTTGACTACATTTTTACCGACCCCCCCTTCGGTTCCAACATTTTTTACAGTGACTGTTCATTCCTATGGGAGTCTTGGCTGGGGAAATTTACCGATGAAGCCAAGGAAGCGGTCTGGAACAAGAGCCGCAAGCCCGAGGAAGGGGGCAAGACTCTCGACGGCTACAAGACCCTGATGGCGGAGTCCTTTCGAGAGATGTACCGGGTTCTCAAGCCCAACCGCTGGGCGACAGTGGTCTTCTCTAATTCCGACGACCGCGTCTGGGAATCCATTCAGGATGCGGCCTACCAGACCGGCTTCGTGATCTACGGCGGCAAGGAATTCGACAAGATGCAACGGAGTTTCAAGGGCCTCCGGGGAGAAAAGGGACAGGAAAAGGTCATCTCCAAGGATGTTCTGCTGAACCTGCACAAACCAAACACGCCGCTGGTCCGCAGCCGGGAACTGACCCGGATCGCAGACGTGGAAGGGTTCATCCTGCAACAGATCAAGGAATATTTGCAGTATCTCCCGCCCGACGCCTCAACAAGCGAACGCACGATTGAAGCCATCACCCGGGCGGTGCAACGCCGGGTCCTCGAACAGGGCTGCTCCATGCAGGGGTTCAGCGCAGGATTCATCGCCGATGTCCTCCATAAGGCGCGCCAGAAATTTTCTCTCCTGGATGTCGATGGCATTTGGCACCCTGCAAACGGCTATCTCGATAGCCTCCTTATCAGGAACGAGACATCGGCCATCCTCTGGCTGACGGGCCTTCTGACTAAAAAGGCATTGCGACTGGATGAAATCGACCCATTATGGAAACAGGAGCGCCTGCGCGGAGGGTACAAGGGGCTCCGCGGACTTCAGGACCTCCTGGAAGATTTTTTCATCAAGGATCCCGACGGGTCGTATCGCGTTCCCGACGATCACGAACGGCACGCACTCAAAGGCCAGGATGAAGAGCGACTCCTGCGGGAATGCGAACGCTTCGTGGATGGCAAATTGGATCGGGAGCCGTCGGTCGAGGAATTGTTCAACTGGATAAAAACCCTTTCCGAAAGGAAGCACTGGCAACGGATACTGGATATGGAGCCGCATTTGGGGCGCTACGAGGACTGGAAGCAGCTGCCGGAAGGCAAGGCAACGCAGGACCGGATACGACTGGCACGGGCGATGGGGCGTCAAAAAGAGGAACCCAAAACCATTACGCCGGGAAAACAACAGACACTTTTCTAAAGGGCCATGAAAAAGAAACAATCATTGCTTGATGTGTTGGATCATCGTCTGGCCGCCATGCCGGAGGCCACAAGGCTCGCCATCGCCCTTGATCCTCGACGGATGATCGAGGCTGCATCCCCTTACCGGGATCGGGATGGAAGAGACTGGCAGGTATTTTACTACGACCGGAACGATCTCGATCTGCGATCACGCCTTCCGAAACTCCGGGACATGGATCAGCGCCTGCTGGTCATCGTTCATGGAAGGGAAGCTGGCCCGTCGTCATGGAACGTTGATTTGTCGTACATTCCCGATCTGGTCGAAGAGGCTACGGGGATCATTGATTGCAGCCCCGCAGGCGCCCTTGCCGGGTTGATCAGTGAAACTCTTCCCGACTGCCTCTTTGATGAGCCGCTTCTTTCTCTGTGGTCCCATCAAATCGATGATTTTATCCAGAATCAGAAAAAATTCCGGAAAAGCACCGGCGAAGGCAAGGCGATGAATCGCTTTGACGCCATGGCTGTGGCACTGGCCACGAGCAATCCCGAACTAAGCATTGACATCCTGGCCAATCTACCCACCGATCCAATTGACAAAATTATCACCTATCTTCATCTGGCCATCGAAACGGAAATGATGGAAAGGGAGATGACTGTCTTGACGGAAATGATGCGGGGCAACTCGCCGGGCAAAAGCATCCAGGCATGGACGGGCATTGAAAAAACGGATCTTCTGAAATTCGTCTATCTGGGGATGGCCGCCGACCGCTTCGCCCTTCCCAAGGGAACGGAAGCGCTCCGAAATTTGGGATTTCTGGCCTTCAACCCTGATGCGATGGGAGAAACGCCCGAAATCGTCTGGAAACGCCTGAGGCAGGACCGGCAGTTCCTACAGGCACTGACAAGCACCGTGGAAGACGACACGGCCTTGTTAAAGGACGTCGAAAAACTGGTGCAGCTCTTTTCTTTTGGGTCTTTCGAGGATGGCCTCCAATCCTTTGCCGCAGAATCGGCGCCTGCCGTAGCAACCTGTCTGGGCCGACACTTGATCGAGTGGATGATGCCATCGAAGGAAGGGCGAGGCGCCCTGGCAAATTGGACGGGCAAGGAATCCCTGGAAAGAGACGCTTATCCCAAATCAACGCTTGCCCTGAAGGCGCGGCGCTACCGTGAATTGATCCAGAAACTCTGCTGGGTGGAAGGGACTCTCGCGCATATCCCTGCTCCGGCGGGAAACCTGGCATCCCTGATGAATGCCTATCGCGACGCAGGCATTCACCTTCTGGAGATAAAAGAAGCGGAACTCCTGGACATCCTCCGTCTCCTCAAGGATAAAGCCATCAGCGATGTCCTGAAATCATACCTTCAGAATCTTCGGGAACGGATACAGAAAACCCTGGACCTTTATGATCATGCCCTGTCTGCCATGATTCAAGCGGATTTTGGCACCTACCAGAATTTCCCTGGATTGAATACACAGATCCTCCGCAACCTTATCCAGGCGGGACAACCGCGTAAAGAAAGGGTCTGGATTATCATTCTCGACGGGATGCGCCTGGATACCTGGGATACCTTGATCTGGCCCCGCCTACGCGAACATTTCGAGCTGGATGGAAGCGAGCAGCTTTACTTGACCACGCTGCCTTCATTCACCGATATTGCCCGACTGTCCTTCATCGCCGGGAAGCTGCCGCCGCACTGGAAGGACTACCATCATCTGTTTACATCTGATCACAACATCCTGCTGTCCCGTCATCTGGGCCTCGGCAAGGATGAATCCAAGAAAAAACTCAAGATCGTGGCCAGGGTCGAGGAAAAGACGGAACAGGCGGAACTCGATTTCGACGCAGCCCAATATTGCTGTCTGATCTTCAATATCAGCGATAACTGGATCCACAGCGAACAGGGCAGTCTCGTGCAGGTCAACGGGATCGTCCGGGATAAATTTGAAAAAATGGTGCTCCCGGAATTGATCGACAAGGTGGAGACCGGTGATATCGTTGTGGTGACGAGCGATCACGGGTTCGTCGAGCTGAAAAAGGACCATTCCCTCCAGATCAAGGATCTTAATATGGTCGGGGGGGTAGCCGACAACATCAGATATCGGTATCTAACAAACGGCGCTCACGATCAGGGCATCTCCATTACCTATGACAAGGCGCATCAGTGGTGCCTGGCCGTCGGCTCGTCCTGGTTTGAACGCCCCAAACCTACGGGGAAAACGCCCCGCTATTCTCATGGCGGTATCTCTCTGGCCGAGATGGTTGTCCCGGCAGTACGCATCAGAAAACGTCCGGCAAAGGAAATGGGCCTGCTCCTTGAAATCGTGCCGCCTCCGCCTTGCACGGCGGGAGAGAGCATCAAGATACCGGTCAAACTGGAAAACCTGGGATCCATAAAAATAACCGTCTCCCTTTCCTGCCTGGTATCCGGCCGTTTGGCGGCGCAGGAGTCCGTCGATCTCTCCGCCGGCGCGCCATACACATGGCTGGTGCCGTTGAAAGCAGATCCAAAGGCAAATCAGGCAACGATCACCGCCCAATATACAATACCCGGAAAAGGTAAGAAGACCGAAAAAAGACACGTGACCGTTCCCATCAAAGAAGTGGGGACAAAAGTGGAGATGGATACGAGTGCGCTTGATGTCTTTGATAACATGTAAGGCAAGATAGAGGAATCACCATGACCGAGAAAGAAGCCAATCACTACCAGTTCACACCCCTTGATCATAAGGTCCAGGAGCTGATGTCCGACAGGATCATCCTGAAAAGCCTGACAAGGTGGAATGACGCCTATAAAGAACTGCCCCGCTTTGTGATGGAATACCTGGTGGCCCGTTTTGTCGACCCGGCCAATCCCGTAACCGGCCAGGCAAAAATTGACCGTATTCTCACGGAAAACTGGGTGGACAGCTCCGAAAAGGAATTGATCAAAAGCCGGATCAAAGAAAAAGGGATTTATAATCTTCTGGGCAGCGTACAGGTGCGACTGGATGCCTCCAAGGACCATTATTGGGTCACCGTGCCCGCCATTGGCGAAAATACCGTCCGGATCACCAGGAACATCCTCGTCGAACATGGGGACAGTCTCCTGGCCGGCGGAGCGTGGGGCACCTGCACCCTCGAATATGACAACAATTACAAAATCGGGAGCCGCATTTATCCCTTTGTGATGACCGAGTTCAAACCCTTTCAAATCACCCGCGTCAGCCTCGATGACTATTGCGAAAAAAGGAGATTATTGACCACGGAAGAATGGATCGATCTTCTTATGAACACGATCGGCTTCGATCCGTCTTTCTATACCCTGCGGCAGAAATTGCTTTATCTGCTTCGCCTGGTGCCCTTTGTGGAGAAGAATTACAACATGATCGAGCTGGGTCCAAGAGAGACGGGAAAGACCTATACCTACCGGAATACGTCATCCCGTTCCTTCGTCATCTCCGGCGGCTCGACAACCCCGGCGACCCTCTTTTACCATAAAGGATTGAAGCGGCTTGGTATCATCGGACAGCGGGACGTGGTCTATTTCGATGAGATCGGCAGAACGCGCTTTGCCGATGCGGACGCCACGGTAAACATCCTGAAAGATTACATGCAAACAGGATTGTTCAGCCGAGGAGATCAGGAATTTAACGCAACGGCAAGCATCGTCCTGGCCGGAAACATTGAAGTTGCCACAGATAACGGCAATCCGAAACCGTCAGATCGATACGCGCACTGGCTCGCGGTCCTTCCTGCGGAGGTTAATACCGATACGGCCTTCATCGATCGGCTCAATGCTTATGTTCCCGGCTGGGAATTCCAGAAAATCAGGAAGGAAAGATACGCCAAGGGCTACGGCTTGATGACCGACTATTTCGCTGAAATACTCAAGCGGCTCCGGGAAAGGGCAATACAGACCATGGTTGCCGCCAGCGTTGATTTCGAGGGAGAAACGAGCCGTAACCAGGATTCCGTGCAGAAGACGACTTCGGGCCTCATCAAGCTGATCTTTCCCCACCGGGACGTGGATACCATCGAAGCGGAGGAAATGAAGATGTGTCTGGATCTGGCTATCGAGGCGCGGCAGATCGTTTATGACCAGATGGCCGTCATCAGTCCCGGTGAATACCAGAAGAGGCGCATAACGGCGCGCATGAAACGTTAAGAACCCATGGATTCTGAAAGCCAAAAGAGAAAGATTCGCCGATTTATCAAAGGCGCCATAAAGGATGGCATCGATCCCTTTTGCATCTACCAATGGATCGAACGTTGCCACTTCGAAGGATGGTGGGAAATGGGCGTTGCTTTGGGATCTCAGCTACAGCCCAACTCGCTGAATAAAGACTATGAAAAACGATTGGAGTTTATTCTATCTGAGTGCAGACGGAACCATGAGCGGGAGAAAAAAGCCCAAAACGCTACTATGGGAGAAATCATTGACTCCTTGGATGGCGGGGAAAAGGATGAAGCCCTGCAATTGTTGAAAAAGTTAGGCATCCGCTTGGATATGAAACGGAAGGATATTGAACAAATCGTACAGGGCAGGCCATCTGCAAGCAGGCCTACAATCGATCATGATTTTACAGGCAAGTCCGTTCGGGGTTTTCGCCTCCATGGTCAGACATATCCGGCGCGTACCCATAAGGAGGCATATCTCAAGGTTATACAATTCGTTTTTCAACAGAACCCTCAGGAAAAGAATCGGATACTCACGATTGAAGGCCGGAAACGAAAATATTTTTCCTGTAACCCGAAAGAGCTGACAAAATACCGAGAGCGCATCCCCGATTCGGACATTTATGCCGAACTGAATGAAAACGCGAACACCTTGTATCGGCGGGGCAAGGAAGTGCTTCAACTGTACGGGATGGATCATGGGTCATTTGAAATCTTGACGGATTGACCGGCAGGGCTCTGCATGAACGATTCCACGCAAAAACGCCAGATTCAAAGATTTCTCAGAGGGCAAGACAAGAGGGACATTGACGCCTTCTCTATCTACCAGTGGATCGAACGCTGTCATATCCAAGGGTGGTGGGAAATGGCGATAGAACTATCACCGAACATCCCACCAGGCTCATTAAACCCAGAGTATCAAAAACGATTGGAAGTCCTCCTGAAAGAATGTCGCATCAAACAGGGGAAGCCTAATGGAGAAAAACCGGATGGACCGATCATGCAGCCAGGCAGGTCGGATCGTCGTCCCGTAAGGAAGATTGTTCGCGGGCCGGAGTCGCCTCGTTCCAATCTGCCGATAGAAGGGCCTCGCTTTGATAATAATTCAAACAGAGCTCTCCTTTATATTTACTCTGTCTTACATTACATGGAGAAAAAATATAGTTTTGTTGACTCCGCCCATAAAACAAAAGATAAATTTGAGATAACCTATCAGACCGTAGACGATGCATGTGCACGACGTTTTGCTGGAACGGTTGATATTTTTCAAAGATGGTACAGGGGCAGCGAAATATTGCAGAGACTGAAAGACCATTTCCACCTCAGTCACCATGATTACAGGATTTTTGAAGAATTGCTCACCAATACATACAAACGTGATCTATGAACAGTGAAGTTCAACTGAGAAAAATCAATCGGTTTTTGAAGGGTAAAGGCAGAAAGGAAATAGATGCCTTTTGCATTTACCAGTGGATAGATCGTTGTCATTTCGAAGAATGGTGGGATGCTGCCGTTGCCCTCGGATCGTTTATACCGCCCAACGCGCTGAATCAAGATTATCAAAAACGCATCGAGTTTCTCCTCGGGCAGTGTAGAAACCAAATCAATCAGAGGAAAGATCAATTCGTAGAAATCGGAAATCCCCAAGACCCTCAGGCATTTCCAATCCCGAAAGTCTTTATCGACATGGCGGAAGAGTTGGGATTGAGGCTGGAAGGTCGTGGGCATAGTCGCATGAAATTGAAATATCTTGATAAGAGACTTCTCTTCCTGGAAAAGATGACCTTCGAAACGTGCACCTTTTACTTCACCGATCGAAGCTGCGATTCCTTGCTGACATGGCTTGATAAAAATGGCTTCGATTATCTTGCCGATGACATGAGACTGACGAAAAAGGCCGCTGATGAACGCCGTCCTCGGATGAGAATCTCCTGGGATGATGCGACGTCCATTTTACCGATCCTTTTTACGAGGGAATATCTTGTTGAAATTGAAAAAGCATTAGCTGAAAAAGACCAGAAATCCTCGGCTTCATCGAAATGGAACCGATTTGGTCATCGCATCGGTAGTCAAGCAGCCAAGATCGACGATCTACTTCTGGACGGTGCCTCTCTTGCCAGCATTGCAGTCGCTATCGGCAGCACTATGGGAAGAGTAAAAGGGCATATTAGGCATTTGGAAAATGAAAAGGGCATCCCTGTCATCAAGAAGGGGAGCATCTACAAGATACAGCCGGAAGATATTCCGGTAGCAGTTGGGAAAACGAATCGGTCTAGCAACATCAGGGAGTTGCGGCTAAATTTCTGGAGCGCCTTTAAGACGTTTGTTTTAGAGAATCATTCCAAGCTTAACATTAGGAAGGTCTATCCCGAACATTGGCTGGACATCTATTTCGGCCATCCCCGCTGCCATATCTGTATGACCATCAACATCAGACGCAATCTCATGACCTGCGAATTGTATATACCCGACTCAAAAAATCTTTACCGAAAGCTTTTTGATAATCGCGGTGTCATCGAGCAGGAACTTGGCGAATCACTGCAATGGAACGAGTTACCCGGAAAGAAGGCGAGCCGCATAAAATTGATCCGGGATGCGGATGTGCCTAATCCGGAAAATTGGGATGAATATTTCAAATGGTTAAAGGAAAAGACAGAGGATCTACAAGAGATCTTTTTGAAATATGCGTAAGCTACAATGGATGATTATGTTTAGTGCTGATGATGGGGTAGCTTTTCTTGGTTTGAACATAGATTCATGCGGGAGGAGACGCTTATGTGGAATAATATCAAGGCAAATTTAAGCCCCGGTCAGCAGCTCCTGACACCCGGCAGAGGAATCCCCGCGAACAGACAAAGGCCCTTTATCATTACAGCTGTTTCCCCAACACATATTGATATCGAAATCGGGAAATCGCTGACACCGAATCGCCTGCCGCGTGCAATGTTTGATGCCGTTGATCATTTTTTTCGAAGCAAGCCAGCCGGCCTTTTAAGAATAGCCGCTGAACATGCGGTCATCCCAACGCAGGATAGTGTCGATGAAGTAGCCCGCGCCGCTGTCCATTTTCCTCGTGCGATTGGTAACTACGTCGCCGCAATTTTAGAGGCCGCCGGCTGTGTAAGATATTTCATGAACGGCGACCAAAAGTGCATTCGGATTTAGCAAATAAATTGGGGGCTCCGATGTCTGAACCAACTGCAATCACTACCGTTGACGATGCTTATCTTTGCCAAATTATCCAGAGCGTCAAGAGACGTCTTGTTTATATGACGCCCGGGATGTCTGATCAAGTAGCTGAGGCGGTCTGTAGGAAATGGGACGAATTACCACCAGAAGCTATCAACATCATACTCGATGTTGACCCTGAAGTATGTCGGATGGGCTTTGGAACGATCGATGCCCTCAAAAAATTAAATGAAAAAGCCAGAAAACTCGGAAGTGCAATACATGAACAGCCCGGAGTAAGGATTGCACTGCTGATCGCAGATGATGTAACGCTATTCTATGCGCCAACGCCACTGCTTATCGAAGGTGGTTCAGATACTCCGGTTCGCCCGAATGCCGTTAAACTAAATTTGGTGCCCACTGACATTGCCAAAGATATGGGGCTTGAAAAGGCCGGAGGTGGGGCCACCGTAGGAACCAATCCCATAAGTCCTACAAAGATAATGGAGACTTCCAACGATCTAGTTCGCAATCCTCCAATGAAGTTCGATATTGCCAGAAAGGTGCGCGTTTTCAATTCACAAATTGAGTTCGTAGAATTCGAGTTAAGGGGTCATCAAATCGGCAAAAGGAAGGTCAATATACCGAGCGACCTACTTGGTTTGGCAAAGGATGACAAAACCAAAAAGCTGTTACATAGTTCATTCCAGTTAATCGATGATGAAGACACCAAGATATCAGGTGAGGAGATTACTGCACACAAGGAAAGGATTGCCGATGATTTTCTCGTCAATCTGCCCAACTTTGGGAATGTCATTCTTAGGAGCAAAAAGGAGGAGTTTGAAGCTGCAGTAAAGGAACTTAAAAAACACATCGAGGATTTTCAAAAGGAACTCGAAGCGAAACTTCAGAAGGCCATCGACAATAATCGCTTGGCGCTAGTCAATGCCCTTGCTCCGGCTGTTATCGCGCAGACCCCGGAGCGGTGGAAAAAATTCTTACCTTCAAAACCGTCCGCAGCTGATATTCGACAGGTATTGGATTGTGAACTTACAGACCATTTCGGCTCTGCTGAAAGGAACCTCAAGAAAATAGATGTATCTTTGATTTTCAAAGGGGTCACTTACGAAACGCTGAATAATCCGGAATTTATAAAAACAGTAAAAAAGAAAATGCCTATCCTCAAACTCTATGAGGAGTATGAGGCTGCCAGGGAAGCTCAGCCAAGCTTATTCGATAAATGATCAGGACGTAGGCATGTCATTTTTTCACCGTTATATCGGCATCGATTATTCGGGAGCCCAAACGCCGACATCGAGCCTTAAAGGGCTGCGGGCTTATATGGCTGATTTGGGCACACTGCCGACAGAGATACAACCGCCGCTGAGCGCCCGAAAATATTGGACAAGAAGGGGTATTGCCGAGTGGTTGGTCGAGCAACTACAAGAAGACCATTCCACCATTGTCGGTATTGATCACGGCTTTTCTTTCCCCCTGCATTATTTTGAGTCTCACCATCTGCTGCCTGACTGGCCGACCTTTCTCGACGATTTCCAGCACCACTGGCCGACAGATGGTGATAATGTCTATGTTGATTTCATTCGGGATGGTCTTAGAGGGAATGGCGCCGACCGAACGGGCAATACCCGTTGGCGTCGCTTGACAGAGGAAAGGGCTGGTTCTGCCAAATCGGTCTTTCACTTTGACGTGCCGGGTGAAGTAGCCAAATCGACGCATTCCGGAATACCTTGGTTGAGATACCTTCGCCAGAAGTTGACTGATAAAATCCACTTCTGGCCTTTCGATGGCTGGGAACTCCCACCAGGTCGTTCGGTAATCGTGGAGGTTTACCCATCTTTATGGAGCCGGGGTTTTGTCCGCGAAGGCCGCAATCAGGACCAGCATGACGCTTATTCAGTGGCCAGATGGATGCGACAAGTTGATCTCGATGGCAGCATATCAACATTCTTGTCACCGTCGCTGCCCCCCGCAGAACGTACGCTTGCCAAAGTTGAGGGATGGATACTTGGCGTGATGTGACAAAATGAAGCGGAACGAGCTGTGGTCATTGCTACATAGGAACAGAAAACCTTCAATTCATTCGATCAAATAAGGATCGACACGTTCTCCTTTGCCACGTTCAGCATATACCCCACCTTCGGCCTGGTAAAGATCAGGGTCTCCAGTTCTCCCGGTTCTACGGCGATTTTTCCCGCGACGGCTTTCCTGATTTGGGCGATGAAGCGGCGCTTGTGGTCGGAGATCTGGCGTTCATAGGGTTTGTTGGACCCGTCGTACTTCATGGGACCGGGCCAGAGGCGGCGGTAGATCTCGTCACGGGCTATGGTCTGCTTCGGCTTTCCCGCCAGGATCAACAGGTACTGGAAGCTGGCCGGTTGAAGCTTGATCGGACAGCCTCGGTAGAAAAAGAGCTGCTGCCCTTCGTCCATGAAGATGACCGGCGGATCGGCAATCCATTCCCGCAGGTCTTTGGCGTCGGCAAGGCGGGTGCGCAGGACGGAAAGAAGTATTTTATCCTGGAGGATGTCGGCAAGGGTACGGGGAAAGGAGATGTCACCAGCCGGGGGCGCGATTGGCAGCGGCGCGGCTTCTGAGTCCGTCCTGGTTTGATCTGTGTCCGTGTTGGTTTGTTCGGATGTCTCGCAGATCCCTGTTGTCGCTTTCTGATCCGTCGCTTCTTCCTGTTTCTTATAGTCCTTGTGGAAATGGCGGTAGAGGCGCTCTGCCAGATGCTTCGGCAGCAACCTTTCCAGTTCCGTGAACGGTAGCTCAGCGACGGCCTCAGGTGTGTCGTAGCCTTCGGCGATCAGACGATTGATGTAGGTCCGGCCCAGGCCCCGGAGGCGGATCTTGGAGAGGGCCAGTCCCTTTTCCGTGACGCCGTAGATCAGCCGCTGAGAGAGTCTTTCAATCCGGGCGATGGCCCGCGGGTCCCAGCGGATCTCTTTGGCCAGGGAGGCCAGGGTCTCGGCCAGCCAACTGAAGTCCTCGCCCACCCGCTTGATGGCGCCGCTGAAGACCTCGTAGCTGTTCTCGATCTCCTTGGTCTCCGCATTCGAGATCCACCGGTTCATCATGAGGGCCTTCTTGACGGCCCGCTCCTTCTCCTGGGAGAGCATGCCCGAGATCTTCCAGACGGATTGAAAGACGGGCTTGGTCTCCTCCATGCTGTCGTGGATCGCCTGCTTCAGTTCATAGAGGTAGCCGCCCTGTCCTCGCTCGTTTCGCTTGAGGGGGATATAAACGGGGATCGCATCGTGGGACATGGCCAGGAGCATGAGGATCTCAAAGTCGGAGACGTTGCGGGGATCGGCGTTGTTGAGGAATTCGAGGAAGAAGACGGCGGTCTCCAGGGCGATCCCCTTGGCGGCGGTGTTCTTTCCCAGGGGCGTGGGGATGAGC
>Ga0116160_1003569_pt1 | contig 13492 bp, 7 predicted proteins | sample AD_JPNAS2_MetaG_FD_89879 | JGI IMG/M metagenome (GOLD analysis project Ga0116160, IMG submission 89879) | Active sludge microbial communities of municipal wastewater-treating anaerobic digesters from Japan - AD_JPNAS2_MetaG | ecosystem: Engineered > Bioreactor > Anaerobic > Digestate | place...
ATGGCTCCCTCACAGTATGTCTGGTTTGCGCAAAATGTTCCCTGTACAAACATGTTCATCATGGTGGCAGGCTCCAGTTTGCCTTCTGCCGAGTTGTAGGGTTTGACAAAGTTTTCCAGTTTGTCGGGCGTGTAATACCAGTCTGTATTCACCATGCCCAGGGGATCCAGGATGGTTTCCTTTACATATTCACGCAGGGATTTCCCGGAAATCAGCTCTATCATATAGGCCAGCATGTTTGTGCTCACGTGGTAATTCCACTTGGTTCCCGGATCGAATCCCAGCGGGTATCTTGCCAGGTCAAGCATAGTCTCTTCCAAAGTCGGGAAGTTGTTTTCTCCCACATAGTAGCTGTGCTGCCCGCAGGGACCGGATTGAGTTTCGGTGGCCGAGGCTACTGTGTCGGTTGCTGCTGCTGCCGGTGCTGCTGTGTCGGTCACTGCTGCTGCCTCTGCTGCTGCCTTTGCTGCTGCCTCGGCCTTTTCGGCTGCTGCCTTCTCGGCCTCTATCCGGCGGATCTCAGCCACCAGCCCTGCTCCAAGCCCCGAGCTGTGCGACATCAGGTGCGCAAAGGTCATGGGTGTTGCAACCGGACGGGTTTCGTAGGTGCCATCGGGATTGACTGCCGTCACCACCTGGTCCGGGATCCCCGGAAAATACTTTGACACCGGGTCGTCAACCGCCACCAGGCCCTTCTCTACCAGGGTCATGAACGCTGCCGTGGTAATGGCTTTTGTCTGAGAGAACAACATGTAATAATCTGCTGTTGTGGCAGGGATCTGGTTCTCCACGTCCTTCCATCCAAAAGCTTTATGATAGATCACATTCCCACCTTTCGCCACAAAAGCCGTCACACAATTGACTTTACTACTGTCAACAAAAGACTGCAAAAGTGAATCTACGCTTGCTATTTTTACCGAATCAATTCCCAACTGGGTCAGGTCCGGTGTATGGTTAAACTCTTGCGGCAGTTTGTCCTTTGCAGGGCCGCTGCATTGCCAGGCCATCATGGCCGGCAACAGCATCAATAGTGCTATGTTCTTTTTCATCGGTGATTAGGTATTATGGCTACTAAGGTAATATTTTGCGCTAAAATATTTACACGTCGTGCCGTGAAGGTTTCTTAGCAGATCATGGTCGCTGTAACCACAATGCCAAAAGCTTTTTTTCCCAAGGCTTCAGCTTCTTGCCAAGCGCGGCCGCTGCCACCATAAGGTCGGGATGCTTTTTCTTTAAGCCGAGGCTTCCCATACCTTGTGGTGGAAGCGACCTTGCCATCTATGCGGTTTGCTGCATCAACAACCGCCAGTAGAACTAATGGCTGGTCTTCAAGGCGGTGCGCCAAAAGCTTTTGGCGCTTATAATAGGCTGCTCCGCAGCACCAATCATTTTCACGTTTGCTTTGTGGGAGCTAGACAGTAAACTAAACTCAGAAATCAACAGGTTTGTCAGGTAGATTTGCCAAGAGCCACAGGTCCATCCACAAAAAAGGGCGTTTTTGTGGATGGATTGCCAAAAATCAAAATTGCGTCCACAAAAAAGGGCGTTTTTGTGGATGAGTAGCGAAAAAACACGTGCCTGTCCACAGAAATGGCTGTTTTTGTGGATGGATTTCTCAAAAACACAATTTCGTGCATAAAAGGGTTTTTTTTGTGGACGGAATGCCGCAAAGGCCAAAAGGAGGCGGAACCTGTTCCTGGTCATTGCCACAAAAAGAAAAGGAGAGCCTCGACTTTCAATAAGGGCTCTCCTTTTCTTTTTGTGGCAGCTGCACGACAAGCGATGCTGCAAGGTAGCAGTTATTCCCTAACACCCAGCGAGAAGTGCAGGAGCGTTGGTGTTTCTCCTATGTAGGGGCCGCCCCAGTCGGTCTGGTCTCCGTTAAGGATACGGATCATCTGGAACTCGCCGTTTTCATAGTAACCCTCCATCACTTTCAGGTATTGCCAGTTTTTGCCTTCGTTCTTGCCTATGGGATTGAATGTGAAACGGCAGGTAGTGCCAACGGCCAGGAATTCGTTTTCATCCAGTTTGATGATCATGGCCTTACCGGTTCGGTTCTGGGGTTGCTGATCCTGAAGAAGGTCCAGCCTGCGTCCTCTGCCGAACATGATCACGGCTTCCCATTCGCCCAGGTTAATTCGTTGTACCTGTTCGCCTTCGTCGGGTTCAACAACAGACTGAATGCGGCCTTCAAAGCTCCATTGGGCCAGCTTCCCGGCCATGGGAGCAAGTAATTTGTATTCCTGGGAAAGGGGGTCGGGACGGTCGCTGGCTGCTGCCGTACCCCGGCGGCCATCTATGCCAAAGGGGGCATAGCCAATACCGCTTTCAATGACTTTGTACAGGTACTTCACATTGCCCCCGGTCTCGGGAACCATCAGTGCGTTATCGGGGCGGGTATACAACTCTATCACTTTCAATACAGTCTTATCTCCACGCAGATAAATATCCGGAGCCACCAGGTCTATGGACGGGGCGGCTGCCTTCCATATGGGAATGACGTTATCTGTAGCACCACCGCTTTCATACTGTGTTGCCGGAGGATTGGTGAGCGGATCACGTAACGCTACATTCACGTACAAGGGTAGCGGATTGACTGCCTTCCCTGCAGCAGCCACATACTCAATGTAACTGGCCACATGCCAGGCGTGAAAATATTCATCGGCATCCTTGCCGAAGACTTCCTCCCACGTTCCTTTGGCATCGGCAGGAATGTTCAGCTGTTGCAACACCCCGGCCTGAAGTAAAGCCTCGGGGACTGGTTGTTCAAAAAGTTCCTGAGCGGCGGGTGAATAATCGCGCACGCTGTACCACGATCCTGGCTCATTCTGGACCTGCACCATAATCACCGTGTGCTGCGGGTCGGCCTTTTTAAGGTATGCCATGAATTCTGTGAAGGCCTTTGCATCGGCTTCCATGGATGCGGTTGCATGCGGTGAGGGGGAATCCACATAACGGCCCTCCTGGTTCATGAGGTTGGGGTACTTCTGCGGGTCATTCTTCATCCATTGCGGCATGTAATGGTTGCTCCCGTTTTTCCAGGTTGCAAACCACAGCAATACCAGGCGGACATCCCTTTCCCTGGCCTGATCCAGCACCATTTGTATCATGGAATAATCATATTTGCCGGGCTCGGGTTCAAATTGTTCCCAGTAAATGGGGATTTCAAGCGTGTTGGCATGCATGGACTCAATAGTGCTCCATACACCGGGAAGCATTTTTGGCCACGTGGAAGAATTGGCAGACTGACCGCCAAACATAAAGAAAGGTTCACCGTCAACCAAAAGGGCATAACGGCCTTCATTTTCAACGAGTCTCGGCATTTCTGCCTCAGAGGCGGAAGGGGCGCAGGAAACGGCTAAGCTGACAAGGGCAAACAAAGCCAGGGTGTACGCCATGCGTACAGGAGAGGATAGAAATTTCATGGAAAAAAAGGTTAAAGGGTAAATGGTGATTTATGTTAAATGTGTCAAATGTGTCAAATGTGTCAAATTCTTAATAATACGTCACCCCTGGCAGCCGGTTCCAGGCGCCTCGGGTAAAATCGGGAATGTCCACCGGCTGGCCTTCATTCGCCACCGAGGTGCGGGAAAGTTCAATAATGGCACTCCATTCGGCGGCATCGTACACGTCCATGTCCAGCGGGAGGCCGTTGCGCAGGCAATACACCAGGCGGTAATCCATGATGAAATCCATACCCCCGTGCCCTCCTACTTCCCGGGCCTTCTGTCCCACTTCCCTTACAATGGGATGTTCGTAGAGCCGCAACAGCGAATCCAGTATATCCGGTGCCACAAAGCGATGGGCATCGGGCTCCAGCGCAATCCCGGGTACCGGGTATTTTTGCGCAAAACCTTTGGTGCCGCTGATCATGTGGATGCGGCTGTAGGGCCGAGGGCTGGTCACATCGTGTTGCAGCATGATGGTGCGGCCTTTGGCCGTTTTAATGACCGAGGTGTTCATATCCCCGTTCAGGTATTCTCTTTGGGCATAATCCGAATCTTCCCCGAACTTTTCATTCGCATAGGCGCTCATCCCGAACTGGCCCGAGGAGACCGACACCAGGTATTCCATCTTGTCTCCCCGGTGGATGTCCAGGATGTGGGCAATGGGGCCGAGGCCGTGCGTGGGATAGAGGTTTCCGTTCTCCCGTGCGTTGTGCTCCAACCGCCACATGTTCCAGTACCCGGTAGTATCATCGAAATTCAAAAACCTGAGATCATGGATATACGCTCCCTCGGCATGCACGATCTCCCCGAATAAGCCCTGCCGGGCCATCTGGTGCGTGGCCATCTCAAAATAGTCATAATTGCAGTTCTCCAGCTGGATGCAGTGACGGCGTGTCTTCTCGGCCGTATTGACCAGTTGCCAGCACTCTTCAACAGTCAGTGCCGCCGGCACCTCCAGCGCAACATGTTTTCCCTGCTCCATGGCATATACGCCGATGGGTGCATGCAGGTCCCAATGGGTGCACACATACACCAGGTCCACGTCGGACCTCTCGCACACCTTCTTCCAGTCCTCAACACCGGTATAAGCCTCGGCTTTGGGGAATCCCATCTCTTCCAGGGTCTTGTTGGCACACTCCACATTTTCAGGCACCACATCACAAAGGGCCACCACTTTGACGCCCTCCAGGAAAGTGTAGCGGTAAACCGCCCCGGATCCCCTCATTCCCAGGCCAATGAAAGCTACACGAACCGTGTCCAGCGGTTCGCACCGAAGTTCCAACACATCAGTCACTCCCGGTTCACGTGGTGGTTCCGGGAAAGTGATCATTGTTTGGCTGTTACGGCACGATAGCAAACATACCGCCACCAGTAGTGCTGGTAAGATATTAGATAGCCTTTTCATAATCCAGGTATTTACCTTCAAATATCGGCAAAAAAGATGTGTGCGTTGCACTACAATCCAATATTATTGATCACCACCACCCCCTGGGGTGTGATATCGAAGATAAAACTGAGTGAGGTGATGTGCGCAAAGTCAAAATCCGGATTGGCGGCCGCATAGCGCTCCAGCGGGAAGTAGTAATACTGGAGGATGCTTTCGGATTTGGCCTGTTTCTGCATGAAGGCCAGCTTGGTGAGTTGCCGCTTCAATACAGGTTGGACAGGGGAAAAGTCGCTGAGCGGGAATTCCAGGATGGTCCCGTTGCGGTCTGTAAGCTGTATGGTGAAATCAATAAGCTCTTCTTCAGCTTCTTCAGCGTCTTCAGCTTCTTCAGCATCTGCATCTTTTGTATCCGCTTCTGTGTCTTTTGCTGCTTCCTTTGCTGTGTCAGCAGTTGCAGTGTCTGTGGCTGCCTGTTCACGAATGGTGTCCTCTTTATCATTTTTGTTCAGTCCCTCATATTCACCTTTGCTCTCATCACCTTCCTTTTCCTTTTCCTTTTCCTTTTCCTTTTCTTCATCCTCATCTTCCTTGCCGGGAGGATTGGCTTTTTCGTCAGCGACGGCCAGGGAGAACGTCAGAACGGGGTAAGCCGGGGTGGTGAGTCCTGCAACCTTCTTTTGTGCGGGAACCTGCTTCTGTGAGTTCAGGGCGCCGTCTGGCCAGCTTATGTGCCATGCGGGGGCCAGCGTGTCGCATTTGCAGGTACTGTATCCGGTGGTATCGCATGCAGTGGTATCACACGCAGTGGGCTCGCATGCTGCAGAGTTGCAAGCAGTGGTGTCGCAAGCAGTGGCCTCACATGCAGCTGAGTCGCACGCATCAGTGTCACAGGCAGTGGAATCACATGAAGCGGATTTGCATGCAGCAGAGTCGCACGCAGTTGCGCCGGATTCGGTGGTGTTCCAGCCCAGGGTGATGGAGCGGGTGTCGGCGTCGCCCCAGGCCAGGGGCAGGGCCTGCTCCCTCCAGATGCTCAGATCGGTGGCGGTGATCTCACTCCCGGGTAGGGTGCCGGTTGTCAGGTCCAGATCCTCGGCAAAAGTGCCGATGTATTTTACTCCAGGCTCACGGTATTGGCTCAGGTAAACGGTTTCGGGCAGCCAGTGCCGTGCGTATCTGTGATCCCTGAACATAGGACGAAGTTCTTCTTTACCCAACAACGTGGCGTCCAGGAAAGCACTGATGTAGGTTTTGGCAATGGTGATCTGGTCTTCCGCACTCAGAAGCTGGCCCAGGTTATACAAATTGATGCGAGGGGCCGGGAAATCGGTATTGCCCCATTCGGTGTTAAACTGTCCGTGATTCGCAGCCCATATGTAAATCCCGGCCGCGAACCCGTCAAAGCCTTCCGAAAATTGTACCCGGTTGAACTGGCGCATACCCTGGTAGGACGATACATCGGCATCGTGCGAGCCCTGGATGGTCAGGTAATTCACGTCTGAAAGCGGGGTACGCATGCGTCCGGGCTGGTATTGCCCGTCACAGGGGGCAATGGCAATAACCGAGCGTATGTTGAAATTGAAATCAAACACCTCGTTGGCATTGTCGGGATAGTAAGGCAGCCTGTTGAACAGCGCCGCATGGCCCACGGCTTCCCCACCCCGCGAATGGCCAATGAGGGCTATGCGCTCCATATCCACTTTCCCGTAAAAAGGATTGCTTTCCTCCTTGTTCCAGGCCTGCCAGACCTGCAGGTGTTTGAGCAGCAACCAGCCACGAGCATTGTTCTCTCCCCTTAGTCCCTTGAAAATATTACTAAGGGAACCGTTCAGAAAATTTTCATCCACCGAGGCCAGGATATACCCCCTGGATGCCAGCAACCTGCCGAGGTATTCGTACCCCGGGTCGGAAAAGTCCTGCGCCTGGTGGTTCCCGTGCACAATGAGCACCAGCGGGAACGGTCCGTCGCCCTGCGGATACCACACCTGCGCGTTAAGGGGCAATTCCTTTTTGTCAAATCCAAAATACCAGGTGCGCAATTTCCCGCTCAAGCCCTTCCATGAATCCAGAAACGTGGAGCCGTCCACCGGTTCCGTGATCAGGGTGGCGCCTGCTCCGAAAACCTCCCGGCGCTTGTCTTTCCCGCTCCCATAGGACAGATAGCATACATCCATGGACCCCGGTTCGCCGGGATTTTCCATTTCCAGGAGAGGAGGCAGGTTTTCGGTCGAGATGGCCGCGTACCGAGGCATTTCAACGGGCTTCCCCGGATATAGGATCCACACCAGGCCTCCGGCCAGGACGCAAATGCCAACCACCAGGCTCACGACGGAAAGGATCCGTTGCGCTTTTTTCACTTCGGCCCGTTTCCTTCTTAACAGCTGCACCCCTATCCCGATAAAGGCACAGGGTATGGCAATGGCTGCAAAAACCATCAGGGCAGCGGGAGCTCCGTTCATGAAAAAAATAAACGATACAGCCAGGCCGAATCCCAGGGCGATCAAAAGCCAGCGATCAATGCGGGCAATCAATTTGAAAAGGCCAACCGCACCCGAGGCTCCAAAAAACAACAGCAGGAGCATGGCCAGTGCGATGAGAAAGGCGGGAAGCCATCCCCAGGGAATTGTCTCGGCCATGCCTGAGACCAGCACGGTAATGGCAAAGCCAATAATAAGTGCCCATACGACACCTGTCAGGATTTTTTTATTCATTTTGTAATAATGTATTTAATTATACGGTGCTATTCCAGTTTTTCGTATTCAAAATTCCTGAACCGGACCAATCCGTCCCCCATGGATACCAGTCCAATCCTCAAGCTTAAAAATTCGCTCAGCACATTGTGATGGTAAGCAGAAACATCGGCCGAGTTTTCAATCTTGACCCATTGCTCGCCATCTGTGCTGTAATACATGTTCACGACATCATCCAGGTTATCAAGGCGTAAAAACACCCGACGGCGTATCACATCCACCAGTGTAGGGAATTGCCATCCGCGCAAATTGGCCAGGATATCACTCTTATCTGCCAGGATGCCGGAAAAGATCTTTTGGCTGTAAAACAGCACCAGTCCGCCAATGGCATCGCCTTCAATCTCCATTTCCACCCGGGCCGAGTAGGAATTGTGAGCGGGGATGCAGAGCAGCGGCGCGCTTTCCGCCACCGAGTTTCCCTTGCCCTTGATGGTAAGACCTGCACCCGGGAGGCTTTCAGAGCCCGGGAGACTGAAGCGGGCGGAATCGTACTGACCGAAAAATTTCCACTGGGTTTTCAAGCGGCTCTCTTCAAAAGTGTCGTTCAGGCAGTATTCCACCGGGTCGGCTGAGGGCAGCGGCCGTTTTATGGGTTGTCCCAAATCAACACTTTCCGGGATCCGGTACCATCCGTCGGCGGTCCATTCCACCGGAGCCATCAATGTCTGGCGACCCCGGTTGTAGTGCCCGTTCTCGTACCCGTGAAATACCATCCACCAATTTTCGGGGGATGCCTCAAAAATTGTGGCATGACCTACCGAGCACCATTTCTCGTGGTTGGTTTCCGTGCGGATTATGGGATTGTAAGGGGAGTTTTCCCATGGTCCCAGGGGCGACCTTGCCCGGGCCGAGATGACCATATGCCCTGTTGCCGGTCCTGCGGTACCTCCCTGGGCCACCGTAAGGTAGTAATAATCTCCTCTTTTGAACAGTTTGGGCGATTCCATGCAGAAACATTCGATGATCCATTCGGGAGGAATGGGCCAGCCGTCATACACATGCTGCAACGGGCCGGTTACCGACAAGCCATCCTGTGACAAAGGCACATAGCCTCCGCTGCTTAAATACAGGTACCGGTTCCCCATCTCATCTTCCACGTGTCCCGGATCTATATGACTGATCTTTAATTCCACCGGATCACTCCAGGGACCTTCAATGGAAGGGGCCACTATCACATAATTGGTGTTGCTGGCCGGAAAATAGATATAGTACTTCCCGTCAGATTTGACCAGGTCCGGTGCCCAGACAGAACCCACGTATTTTGTAAGGGCACTGGTAACCGGGGTCCAGCTCACCAGGTCCCGGGAATGCCAGATGGTAAGTCCCGGATAATACTCAAATGAAGAATGAACCATATAAAAATTCTCCCCATCAACCAGGATGGATGGATCGGGATAATCACCCGGGAACAGCGGGTTGGTAAAATGCTCCTGCGCCGCAAGTGGCAGAGACAGCAGGATAAGGATCAGGGAGGTAAGATGTTGTCTCATTTTTACAAACATTTGATTTGAACATTATGCATCCTCAGGGGAGCCGTTATGGAAACGGGATTTGATTCCCGTATGGATAAGGAGTGAATTCCTTCAGTTGAGAGGGTAACGGGAGAAAGCTTTTGGGAGTAGATCTTCCATTCCTTAAGCGGGGTTATGCTGTAGTGGAGTTCACTTTCAAACCCGTTGTAATATTTGATCACCAGTTGATTATTTCCTTTTTGCAGCGGCAGGAGAATGATTTCCGATTGGCAGCTAACCCTTTCCGGTGAAAAATGTGCCGTCAGGTATTCCCCGTTCAATAGCATGTATACGGCATTTCCGCTCCCTATTTCCACAGCCACTGTCTGCTCCCGGTCAGATGAAATCTCCTGCAGGAAGACCACGCTTTTCCGCTGCTCCAGTGGGATCGAACGCTTTTTGCCATACGCAAAACCTGTGACCTGCTCCCACCCCTGCCCAGGATCAATGAGCCCGGCAGCTGCTCCTGTGCCGGCTTCAACCATTGCTCCGGCTTCGGCCACTGAACCTGCAACGGCAAGTGCCCCGGTCCTCTCCTCTTCAAGGAATCCGAAGACGCTCCGGCCGGGTTTCCGGTAAAGGTTGTCCCAGGTCACACTGCCGGTTTCCAGGATTACCGTGTTGGCCCCAGGAGTTTCAATACTGTAAAGCGGAGAATCCAGTGTAATCTCCTGACGGGTGCCCTCAATTTCAATGCAGATGGTTTTTCCTTTTTCATGATCCGTAAAAAGGATTTCCGGGGTGATCTCACTTTTTTCACTCTTGAAAGCCCAGTGATAAGCGATCAGGCTCTTATAACCCGCATAGTAGTTCAGGCTGGAGTACCCGTAGCGGGGCATGGCATTCCGGGCCGTTAAAACGTTATCTTCAATAATACGATACGGTATTATCTTATACCCGTTACTGAACGTAACCCTAAGCACTTCGCAGCAGGCAGAATACGTCCCGGGCACCATGATGCTCAAGCCCCGGTTCACTGTGCCCGCCGACCGGTAATCAGCTTCTTTCCGGGTTGTACGCTTATCCATTTCAGGCCCCGCAGGCCAAAACTTCACTTCCTGGCCCGATGAAAGCACATTCACGCTTTTTACATCCCCCTCCACAAAAGGCAGATTGATTTGCCGCCCGGCGTAATCGCGCTTTACAAAAAGATACAGCGTGTCCTCCCTGGCCGTAACCTCGCCCCAGGGAAAAATCCGCCCGAAAGGATTGGCCCGGGTGCCGTAAATAGCCTCGGCATTTACTTTCACCCAGTCACCCACCCCTTCCAGCAGCGCCTGCTCAAACTCCACAAGGCTTCCATCGCCCCGGGGCCCGATATTTAGCAGGTAATTTCCTCCCCGCCCGATCACCTGCACCAGGCTCCCGATCTTCTCCTCCACTTTGGGTTGCAGCGCTCCCCGTTCCTGCCAGGACCGGTAACCCCATGTTTCCCTGAAAGCCGAGGCCGCTGTCTGCCACGGCACAGCCAGTTGGTAACCGGGACAGTCATTATCGGCCATCACGCAAAAATCACCCGCATCGTTCCCGAGCCTTCCGCTGACCATGCAACCGGGCTGCAGCCTGTTCACCAATGCGTACAATCCCCGGCTCTGCTCCGGGGTCAGGGAACCCATGTCAAACCATATCTCGGAAATGGTTCCGTACCGAGTCATCAGCTCCTCCACCTGGGCCAGGTTGAACCGGTAGTGCTCCGGGGTGAGGGGATCGGCGTTGTGGCCCGAGATGGGATAAGCCTGGGGGAAGTGCCAGTCGATGAGCGAGAAATACACCCCAAAGCCGAGGCCACCCCTTTCGCATGCCTCGGCAAGTTCCATCAACAGATCCCTGCCGTAAGGCGTCGCATCCACCATGTTGAAGGAGGTATGGTGGGAATGGTACAGGCAAAAGCCGTCGTGATGCTTGGCCGTAAAGACAATGGACCTCATCCCTGCCCTTTTGGCCAACGCCACGACAGCATCGGGATCCCAGTTCACGGGATTGAAACGGGTTGCGGTTACAGAGTACCCGTCGCTGGAAATGCCGGCAAAAGACCGGATCTGCTCACTGTATCCCCGTGTGACCGGTTCGCCGTCATACACTCCCCCGTACACCGAATACAGTCCAAAATGAATGAACATGGAATATTTCTGATCCAGCCACTGCTGCGTGGGCTTGCCCTGGGCTAAAAGTTCTGCGAAACAGGCGCTGCCAGCCAGAAACAAGATGGCCAGGGTCAGGACTTTGTTCCGATGGCCAGGGACCCGGAGTCTGCTCCCGTCAATGTATCCTTTTTGCTTCATTATTAATGCCTGGTCATCAGCTCTTTGCTCCGGTAGCAAACATTCTGTAGCATATTCGTTATTTGGTAAGCTATGCTGGTGAAGCCGTCACTCATGTTCCATGCATTGGTATAAACCACCAACGTGAGATCAGTCAGTGGGTCATAAATCATATAACTAAGGTATGCCCGATGGGCCCCGCTGTGACCATAGCCCAGATTATTCGAATAATCAAGACCGCATCCGTAAGCTCCGGCTGTAGTTACCCCGTTGGGCAGGCAGTTCATCATCAGGCTGTTCACGGTATAATAATTCAGAACACCCTTGCCTGTCAGGAGTTTTTTAATGAATAATGCAAGATCGTTGGGAGTGGTCACAATATTTCCCTCTGCAACATTGGCAGACATATTGTCTTCTGTCAATTCATGAGATTCGCCATTGATGAAAAAATAGCTGTTAACACTGGGAGCTTTCATGACCTTGTCTGTACCAAGGACAGGCATATAAGAATCATACAGCCCCATAGGTTTCAGTACATTTTCTTCCAGATATTCCTTGTACGACATTCCCGAGACCCTTTCAATGATCCAGCCCAGGATAGAATAGCCTGTGTTGGAATAATGGTACCCGCTTCCGGGATTGAAATAACTCACACCTGTGCGAGCCAACACACCAACCAGCTCATCATAATGAAAGGTACGGTCCGGATCCTTCATTAGCATGTAATCAATGTAGTTTTCCCCTTTGTAAGGGACATCGGCGCTTACCGTGTCCGGGATATCATCATTGCCCAAATCAAAAATGCCGGCCCGGTGCCTGAGCAGGTCCAGGATGGTTATTTGGCTCTTATTGGGGATGGCACACTCAGGGATATCCGGCAGGTAGGTTTGATCGGTTCCGGGAATGGTGTCTGTAATAAAGTCGCTGATCTTCAGTTTCCCCTGTTGGTGAAGTAGCAATATGGCCGTAGCCGTAAATGTTTTCGTGCAACTGGCAGCCCTGAAGCGTGTCTGCCCCGTGACATCCTTCCCGTCCATGCCGGCAGTTAAGAAATACTCTTCCCCGCCAGCTATCACCTTCAGTACCAAACCACCCGGATAGCCGGGTGCCACTTCCAGATAGTCTTCATACTCGGACTGTAACATCTGCTCAAGCGCCTTTTTATTAGCGCAATATGTGTTGTCCAACTGGTCAAATTTACTACACCCCGATAATACGGCCAGAGAAAGCAACGTCAGAAAGAAATATTTAGTTTTCATCGCATGAAGTTTTTGATAATATTGGTATGTAAAAGTAGGGAAAAAAGAGGCAGGTGATGCCTTCAGATTTTACCTCTGATGCTGCGGATGCGGTTCTCGCGTTCAATAGAATAGGTGCGATCTGTGTTTCTGCAATACAACAGGACCAACAGCGCTTTTTTTGGTTCCCCCAGCCTTTCCAGGAGCATAGCCAGTTCCTCAAGGTTTGGTATATTAAAATCCTGTCTATCCTTCAGATATTGAATTGTCTGGGCATCATTCATTTGTATAAATCCTGCTATATCAAAATCCATTTCCTCCAACAATTCCCGCTTTATCTCACCAATCTGTTTCTCTTCCGGGACAGCGTTAATCGTATTCCCTCCAAAAAATTTGGAAAGGATTGCCCTCAACACAACGCCCATTTTTTCGATTTCTCGCAATATGTAGTCCTTTTGCTCCATCTTTCCGCAGTTTACAGCACATACGTGGCCACTTCGCCGGCTGCCAGTTCCGTGGTGAAGGCAGTGCCTCCACACTTGATATTGAAGATTTGCTTTTTGTCCATGTTGTTCAGCACCAGGATCACCACCTTGTTATCGGGGGTAAGGAAGGCCACATTGGGCAGATCGTCCGGATTGCCTGAATAGCCGGACTCTATGCGTACTGAGCCCGGGCGCACGTATTTAGCGGCATGGGCAATAATGTAATAAGCCGGGTTAAAAGTGACCTTGTTGCCATCTATGGTAATGGCGCCCAGGCAATTGGAGCAGCCTCCGGGTGTATGGATACTGCATGTGGGATCAGAGGCCAGGTTCCATTCCAGGGCTATCCTGCTCCAGTTGCGCATGGACCCGATGATGACCTCGCGCATATGCCACTTCACATCCCCG
>Ga0116160_1003582_pt1 | contig 13466 bp, 14 predicted proteins | sample AD_JPNAS2_MetaG_FD_89879 | JGI IMG/M metagenome (GOLD analysis project Ga0116160, IMG submission 89879) | Active sludge microbial communities of municipal wastewater-treating anaerobic digesters from Japan - AD_JPNAS2_MetaG | ecosystem: Engineered > Bioreactor > Anaerobic > Digestate | place...
AAATTAAACCGTTCATTATTGGAGTAATCCTTACCTCCTATCACTCCTTCCTGTCCGCTGTAACTCAAAGACAAGGCAAAGACACTGAGCTCTGAACCTCCGCTGACACTAACCACGTGATTCTGGGTTTTCGCATTCTTCACAGCTATCTGGTTTAACCAGTCGGTTCCCTGTCCGATCTTGGCCGGATCAATTTTGAATTCACTCAACCAGCCATAAGCGGTACCACCGGAATTGATACTGGCCTCGTCCATGATCATCATATAATCCTGTGCGTTGAGCATCTCGGGCATTCTTACCAGGGATTGAACTCCCATAAATCCCTCATATCCAACCACTGTTTTACCGGTTTTCCCTTTCTTGGTTGTGACCAGCAACACACCGTTGGCTGCCCGTGCGCCGTAAATGGCTGCCGAAGCCGCGTCTTTCAAAACATCGATGGATTCAATCTCTGAAGGATTGATATGGGATATGCCGCTTACCTGCACTCCATCTACCACATATAGGGGTGTGGCATCACCTACTGTCCCCAAACCCCTGACACTTACACGGAACTCTTCACCTGGCTGTCCCGAAGAAGCTATGATTTGTACCCCGGGACTCTGGCCGATCAGGGCATCAAGAGCATTCTGGGAGCTTCTTTTAGTGATATCATCTTCCTTAATGTTCAGGTTGGCCCCTGTGAGCAGTTTCTTCTTCTGAGTACCGTAGCCCACAACAACCACTTCATCAAGTACAAGACGGTCTTCACTCATTATTATGTCGATTTTTGCCTGGTTGTTGACAGGAATTGTCTGAGTTACAAATCCAATGTAGGAGGCTATAAGTACGCCATCTGCCGGAATACGAATGGAATAATTCCCGTCCAAGTCTGTAATGGCCGTAGTCTGAGATCCCTGGGCAACAATCGAAGCTCCGATAATCGGGAGACCAGATTCGTCAACAACAGTGCCGGTTACACGATGTTCCTGTTCTTGTTGAACCTGGGAAACCGTTTTGTCTTTTTCAGAAGGCTGTTTGTGAAGAACTATGATCTTGCCTTCAATAGAATAATATAACGATCCCTCGAGTACCGTCTGTAAAACTTCTTCTACAGATGCATTTTCAAATCTGGCGGTAACCAGATACGATTCATTGACCTCGCTGGTTTCGTACATGACAGACATACCAGTCTGTTTTTCAACTTCTTTCAAAACATTGACCAAGGGCACGTTCACGAACTCCCTGGTGATCGTCTGTCCGAAAGAAAATACCCCCAACAGGATCAAACCTGAAGTGAGTACAAGTCTTTTAAGGTTTAGGTTATAATGCATAATGATTTATTTGAATGTTATATAAAGGTTTTTCCCATCTCTTTTTGTCGTAAAGGGAATAATCAAAGAAAGAGCATCCAGAACATCGGTGATGGTCTCCTCATTATTGAGGGAGATATTGAAAATCTTGTCCATTTTCTTATCCGCTGTAAAAATGATATTGACATCATACTGACGCGAGAGCCGTTTAAAGAGCTCGTCAAATGTGATCATGTTGTATTCAAACCTTCTTTCTGTCCAGGATATATATTGCGATGCGTTTTGTTTGAATTTTGAAACGGTCCGCGTATTGATGTCAAAACGGATGATGTCGTCGGGATTCATGGTGATCATTTTATCTCCACTCCCGATCTCCAATCTGCCCTCAAGCAATGCCGTTGTAACGGTGGGTTCATCTGCGTAGGCTGTTACATTGAACCTGGTTCCCAGAACTCTTATGGGAATATTCTTTGCCTTGACAATAAAAGGCATATCTTCATTCCTTGCTACCTCAAAATAGGCTTCTCCCTCCAGTTCCATGATCCTGTGCTTTTGATTGTATCTGTTAGGGCACCTGAGTGTTGTTGCTGCGTTCAGATACACCACGGTGCCATCGGGTAGGATTACATTGGATTGTTCCGCATTCTGTGTTTCAATCACAAACGCATAACCATCATCCTGCCCGGACCGTATTTTCAGTTCAATCCCCAGGAAAACGACAGCTAAAACAGCTGCCGCTGCCACCCCCTGGAATATCCTTCTGTATAAGATGTTTTTACGTACTATGGGAGAGCCCAGCAGCTGTTTCTTCCTGTTACTATAGCCGGTTGAAAGACGGTCCCATAACAAAAGGGTCCGCTGATCAGGTTTATGTTCCAGGAGCCAATCATGCTCCCATTTTTTGAAAAGTGATTTGTTTTCTTTTGATTGGCTAATGAAATCAAATAACAGGCCCTCTTCTTTTAAATGAATATTTCCCTCAAAATAGGAGATTGCCAATTCTTTGATTTTTTCCTGATCTGATTTCATACTGATAGGTGATTTCATATATTAAACAACAAAATGTAAGTTTACCTAACCTTGGTTATGGTTTTTTTTAAATAAATATGTCTTTTTTTTGGACAGCTAATCCAGATAGATGGATAGCAAACAAGAGAAAAGGATGATGCAAATGTGAAAAGGATATTGTTTTTCGAAATAGGACGTCAATGTGGTTAAAGCTTTTCTGATGTGTTTTTCGACTGCTGTGGTTGAAATACTCAATTTTTCTGCAATTTCCCGGTTCTTGAATCCGTCAAAACGGCTCATGACAAAAACCTTCCTGCACTTTTCCGGTAAGGAATCCACTGCTATCTGAAGCTGTTTCTCAAGTTCTTCATAGAGTGGCAACTTGTCGGGACCAAAATCAAAATCGTAATGATATATTCTTTCCTCGCCTTCAACTTCATGGAGATAACGGCCAGTATAAAGATTAATTACATCCTTGTGTTTCAGGTAATTCAGACAGCTGTTACGCACCATGGTGAAAAGAAGGGCTTTAATGTGGATAAAGCTAAATTGCTCCATCTTTTCCCACAAATGCATAAAACAGTCCTGAACAATATCCTGGGCTGTTTCTCTGTTTTTTACAAAACGTACGGCATAATTTGTCAACCTGGGTGAATAGTTGACAAAATAACTCTTCAGCAATTCCTGTTTTTCAGGACTATCTGCCATAGGTTCCCTATTTTCTCTTTTTACCGTAATCGTCAGCAGCCAACATGGCTGTCAGGACTTCTTCCGGAGTGACCCTTCTTGTTTCGTGGTGTATTGCTTCTGCCGGATGGCACGTTTTCACAGCGGCTTCCATGAGCCGTTTCCGGCTTACCCTGTCCAGATTCAAATCTTTGAATGTGGTGGGCAATCCCACCGATTCACAAAAACCGTATACGCAATCCTTTTCCTTTACAGGTGCCCCTGTCAGGTGAAGGCCTGCCAGCACTCCGAAAGCCACTTTTTCACCGTGGTAAAAAGCATGGGTTTCTTCCAGAACAGTCAATCCGTTGTGTATGGCATGTGCCGAGGCCAGTCCGCAACTCTCGAATCCCAGTCCGCTCATCAGGATATTGGCTTCAATGATGTGCGACAGGGCCGGTGTGGTAAGATACAGGTCACAACCCTTTTTTGCCTGCAATCCATAACGCAGCAATGTCTGATAACAAAGACGGGCAATTCCCATAGCCGTTAAGGTTGTGTATCCTCCGCATTCGTTAGATGAGCCGGAACGCTTGCACGATCTGGCCTCAAACCAGGTGGCCAGTGCATCTCCCATGCCAGACACCAGAAAACGAGTAGGTGCAGAAGCTATGATGGTTTCGTCTACAAGCACAGCCTGTGGATTCATTTTCAGGTAATATACAGAGTCAAAAACACCTTCTGCTGAATACAGTACGGCACATCCGCTGGTGGGAGCATCGGTAGAAGCTATCGTGGGAACAACAATAACAGGTATACCGGCTTTGTCTGCAACGATCTTTGCCGTATCAATCACCTTTCCTCCACCCATTCCCACTATTACCCCGGCTTTAGTATGATGAGCGACCCCTGACAGTCTTTCAACCTCCCGGCTACAGCATTCACCGCCGAAAGTTTCAATGTGGATATTCTTCCGGTTTTCAATAAAAGAATATTTTGGGAGTACATTTGATATCACCGAGGGTGAGGCCAGCAACAATCCGTTTTCTCCCATTACTTCCAAAACGTAAGGCAATTCCGACAACGCGTTCCTTCCCTGTATATACTTGCCCGGAAAAACCGCTTTCAAAGGCTCTTTACCCTTTTCCAATCTTAGCATTTGTATCATATGTTTGGATCTTTGACTAAAGCAAATATATAGATAATTACTATATGAAGTATTTTTAGGTATATTCGCAAAACAAGGTTCAATGTCAGCAATTATGAACATTCCGGTCATAATTATGGACTTTACGAGGGTTTACAGAAACCAGTCTTTTTATCTTGGTTACGACCACACAGTAATTGATTGTACCGATATTCCGGGCTCGGATTGCTACTGCGACCAGGACGCTGCAAAGACCATACAGGCACGGATAGCAGCTCATCCGCTCAGGGCAGTACATTTTCTGGACACAGGCAATCACCATTACATGACAAAATTCTGGACAGACAGGATCAACACAGATTTCGTCCTGGTAGTTGCAGACCATCATCATGACATGCAATCCCCTATGTTTGAGAATTTTCTCTCTTGCGGGGGCTGGGTCAGAACGGTTCTTGAAACCAATCCTTATCTGAAGCAGGTATTGTTCATTGGTGTATCAGAGGATTACGCTATGGTGGGGAATGATGCCAGAACTTTTCTTTATCCTGCCATGCCCAGCCCCTCCTTGCCCGTATACATTTCCATAGACAAGGACGTACTCCACCCGGGGGTCGTCACTACCAACTGGGACCAGGGCTCCATGTCATTCAGGCAACTTCAGAGCATAATCAAAGAGGTCATGCTCCGTTATCGTGTTCTGGGTGTGGATATCTGCGGCGAATGTACATTCTGCATTGACAACCGCAGTGACCTGATCAACGGCCGCCTCTTATCATGCATAACTGCAGGTTATCAAGCTACATAGTCATCAGGATAAAAATCTGGGCTAACAGTACCCTTAGAAACATCGTTAGCGGGTATACGATAGCGTATGCAGCCGCTTGCGCCTGAACAGGCGCGATTCCATTGGCAAATTCCAGGGCAGGTGGATCGGTCATGGCGCCCGCTATTAAACCACAAATTTTCAGATAATTTACTTTCATCAGACGGGCAATAATACCCACAATCAAAACAGGAATAAAAGTAACGGCAATACCGTACAGCATCCAATGCCATCCTCCGTTCAAAATGGTTTCCACAAATTTTGCCCCTGACAGTAATCCAACACAAGCGAGGAAAAGTATGATTCCAAACTCACGCATGAAGAGACTGGCTCCGGGGGTCATGTAAAAACTCAGCTTGCCAATCCGTCCCCTGCGTCCCAGAAGAATGGCAATCAGTAATTGGCCACCGGCAAGTCCCAGTCTGGCCGGAGCAGGCAGGCCGGGAATAAATATTGGAATACTGCCCAGTATGATTCCTGTAAAAATGCCAAGAAAAATGGAGATTATGTTGGGTTTGATCAGTTCATTTATGGAATCACCCAATTCTTTTTTTACATCATTCAGTATTTCCTGTTTTCCAACCACCCTAATGGTATCACCCAATTCCAGGGTTGTCTGTAAAGTTGGCAGGATTTTCATACCCGAACGGTATATGCGGGTCACGTTGGCAGGGTAACGACGATAGATGCCGATTTGTTGAATTGATTTTCCTGCAATTCTCTGGTTTGTCATCAGGATGTTTATCATGCCCAGGGGACCAGGAATATTTTCAACACTTTTTGCCAAAGCAACTATACCAGCTTTGAGTTCCAGTTTTTCGATCTTATCCTGGGCAGAAACGCCGCAAATAATATCTCCCTGCCGGATGATTTCCTCATCGGCAGCAGACACGGGTTCTCCCTGGCGTATGATACGGGAGAGGGTCAGTTCATTATCCAGCATCTTTTTGATATGACCAATACTTTTACCGAAGAGGTCGGGATTGACTACTGTTATTTCCACGTTCTGCAGCGCTGGTTCACTGCTCTCCAACGACCGGGTGTACTTTTTCATCTCTGATTGTGTATTTACCCTGAAAAAGAGTCGTATCAACATCATGGTAAAAATAACCCCTAAAATCCCAAATGGGTAAGCGATAGCGTAGGCCATACCAGTTTCAGAAATTACGGCTGGAGCTGCGCCCTGTTCCACAAGTACCTGCTGGACGGCACCAAGACTGGGTGTGTTGGTTACTGCCCCGCTCATAAGTCCTGCAACAGCAGCAGAGGGCATGTCTGTTAAGCGGTATATCAAAAAGGCTATTCCAAAGCCACCCGCGACAATGGCAACGGCAAACAGGTTCAGCAGTAATCCGTCTTTCCTGAATGAAGAAAAAAAGCGGGGTCCCATACTCAGGCCAATGCTGTATACAAACAATGTCAGTCCGAAATCGCGCATGAAATACAGGGTATGCGCATCAATGGGTGCTCCAAATTGAGCGATAAGTATACCTGTGAAGAGTACGCCTGCCACTCCCAACCTGATGCCTTTAATTTCCAATTTTCCAAGCATTGATCCGGTAAAGGCAGCCAGACATAAGTAAAGCATTGTGGATGCAATACTTTGAGTAGTGAAAAAATGCAGAATGTAGTCCATTAAATCATCGGTCAACGATTTTCTTTCAACATGCGATGCAGCATATCCTTGAGCTTGTTAAGCGGGAAATTGGTTGTAGGCTCATATAAGATGAAAAAGACCTGCTGCATATTGTTGGGTGACAATTGATCCATTCCGAGTACCTGAAGTCCGTTGCCCTCTGCGGCAAAATCATCCCGGAAACCTGAGGGAAGGTTTTTGCTCACTATGTCCATAACTTCTTTTTGCCAGGTAAGTGTTTTGGGATACATCTCCCTTTGGATCAAAGCAAAGGCCTCTTCGTGGTTATCCAGAACTGCCCAGCATGAAGTGATGATATGACGCATATCTTTTTGTGAACGGTTATAATATGCTATTTCATCTTCTGAAAGTTTGTATTCTTTATCCCCTTTCAGTTCGGCAAGTTTCGTTTGAAAATTTATCATGCTGTCTATCATGACCCTGGCCTGGTCCCTGTATTGATCAATCAGCTGCTTCTCCTTATCTGTAAGTGTCCTGTCCAATTTTACCCTTAGCAGTTTCAACTCCGGTTCTATGGTCCTGGTACTGTAAGCCAGCACCTCCGCAACAACCCGTTCCACTTCCTTTTGCATGGATTTGCGGATGCAACCGGACAGCAGCACGAAGGTCGCAATGATCACCATAAGGGAAGTTATGCCCGACAAGAAATTCCTGTGATGTATTCTTTTCATGATCATAAATGGTTTTTTAAATATAGTTATTTTTGTTCACCCGGGACAAAAACCCCGGGGAAACTGCTCCCGGTGGGTTTAATTAAGGCTGACCAAAAGCAAAAAACCGGCCAAACTGCTTCCGGCACTTATCTTTCTGCCAGGCCCGGACCAATATAGCTCTGAAGCACTGCTTCTATGCAAGAATTTCAGTTCCCTGACACCACATGTACGGAAAGCAATTTTCTTTTTGCCGAGGTTTCCCCTTGTTCGTGCTTTTGCTGCCCGCTGCGGTTCGTGCTTTTACTGCCTGCTGCGGTCGCTGACACCATTTGGAACGGAGAGCTTTTTTGGTACGCCGAGGCTCTCCGTTCCAAATGGTATCAGCGATCGCCTGCCAGGAGCAGTGCTTGCCAGCAGTATCCTCACGCCAGCAGACCCATAGGTGTTGACTGGGAGGTGGTAAGTAGCAAAATAGCGTTTGAGCCAATAAAGCCAATAATAACAGTATGTTACAAGATTTTATAACAAAACCGCCACTTACCACCTCCCTGCAAAACCACTGAAATCCATGGAGGGTGGTAAGTTTCGAAAAACATGAACGCGCCTCTAATGTGCACATTAACAGGATGTCATGTGTTTTCGTAACACAGTTGTTACTTACCACCTCCCCCCCAAATCACAGAAAAACCGCAAAAACAAGGGGAGGTGGTAAGTTGTCTAAATGGCGTTCACACCCATAATACACACAATAATAGCGGGTTAAAGGTTTTTTCAACAAAACCATCACTTACTACCTCCCAAAAAGCAGCCGGGGACAATGATTGGTGCTGCAAAGCAGCGCTTTTTATAAGCGCCAAAGGCTTTTGGCGCACCGCCTTGAAAGACCACCAGGCGGTAAATTGAGCAGCAACACGCATAACTGAAAGGTCGCTTGAGTGCTAAGAACGGAGTGCCTCGGCTTAAAGGAAAAAGCACTCCGTTCTTAGCACTCAGGCGACCGCCTGCAGGAAAGGGTTGAAGCCTCGGCATAAAAAAAGAGGATGACCTTATTAGTCACCCTCTTTCTTTGTAGCGGAGGGAGTGCTACAATATAAGAAACAACGAAAAACAATTAAAAGCAATCGGTATTATAAACAGCAATATACGCAAAAGATACAGAACAGCAAAATACAACGAAAATCATCTAACGAGCGTGGAATTAGTCCCCGGTTTCGGAATCGGGGACTAATTTATCGAATTTCTTCATTTCCCGGTCTTTCAATCTTTCGGTAATTTTGACGTAAGGTTTCATCGCATCGAAATCCGAGTGTCCTGTCCACTTCATTACAACCTCGGCAGGAATACCGAGGAACAGGGCAGACACGACAAACGTGCGCCGGGCGCAATGCGTCGTCAATACTTCCCACTTCTCGAACACCTGTTCCCGGCGTTCATTGCCTACATAGTACGTTTTCGTTACCGGGGCTGTAAGCCCTGCAATCTTTCCGATTTCTTTGAGGCGTTCGTTCATCTTCTGATTCGACAGAACAGGCAGGGCAGCACCGCCGGGCAGGGGAATATCGGCATACCTGTCAAGTATCGTCCTCGCATAGTGATTCAATTCTATCGTAAGAGCCTCGGCAGTTTTTTCCGTAACTATCCGAATACTTCCTGCGACTATATCCGTACGCTTCAACGCCGCAACGTCGGAATACCGTAGCCCGGTAAAGCAGCAGAAGCAGAATACATCACGCACCCGGGCGTATGCCGGGGAAAGGTCGCAGGCGTACAGGTGCATTAATTCCTCAACTTCGAGATATATGACTTCCCTCGACGCCGGGTCGATACCTTTCAGCCGAGGGCGGAAACGCTCATGCTCACTACCTTTGTAATAATTCCTTTCCGCCGCCCACCGAAGAAAAAAACGCATATTCTCTACATACTTCAAAATCGTAACATTCCGATAATCGTGCCGCAGCAGATATTCGACGAAGTTATTCATATAAGCCTCGCCAATATCCGAAAACTTCACGTCCGGCGAATAGCGCAGGAGCATACCTCGCAGCCCTGCGAACTTCTGTTGCGTCCGCATCGACCAACTCCGATTGATAATAGACATCGAAACGAATTCGTCGAACACAACGAAGAACGAATCGGCAGGGCGAACGCTTTTCGCATTGCGCCCCAACTCCCGGTTGAATTCATCACGAAAAACGGCAATTTCCGGAACTATTCCGGCACTTTCAAACCTTGCAAACACTTTATTCGCCGTCGTTTCATACAGCGAGATTTCGGCGTTTACCGCACTTGCAGGAGTTCGCAACTTCCCATGCGTCGTATTATTCCTGCATCGCTGCCCTGCCCTGTCCCACTTCGCCTGCTCTACCCGATACCCTACACCAAAGGCAACCACGTTCCCGGCGTAACGAATCCGGAAACGTAGTTTGCCGTCCTTCTTCCCCGGCTCACTATCAACAACGAACAGGTACGAGCGACGAATCATCCCTCACCTTTATCACACGTGAACATCTTCCCTCGCCCGGTCAGCAGCCACCCCGGCGACACGCCGTAATCATTCACGAGATACGTCAACCACGCAGGCTGAAAAATATCCCGATGCGGCTCTTTTTGCAGCGTGAGGAAATTCCAACGATTAATATTGTATCGCCGGGTAAACGTTTGTTTACCTCTCATATCGCCCTTCGCAATAATGGTTTCGAGGGCAGCGAAAAACCGCAGGACTATCTTTTGACTATCAGTATTCTGCATCGCATCATTCGTTTAGCAGGACAAATTCGTACGTGTTGTAGTTACCGAAATAGTCCCTAATTGTCAGCCGGAACAGGCTGAAATTCACGAATGCACCTCTAAAAACAGCACCGTCGCTCGGTCTTGTAATCGTAATATCCGGATATTTGAGCGTGTAAGGATAAACGTCCACGTCGTTGATAAACGTGCCGTAAGCAGAACCCGACCGGGCAGACCATTCGACCTTGCCGCCGTCCTTGAAACGTGCAACCCAATAGAGGTCGCTGCCGTTGTAATTTGAGAATATTGCAGCGTAAGCCTTCCCCGGAAGGGAAAGCGTTTCGGGCTCGTCCGTTTGCGTCTGTGTAGGTTGTTTCTCGCATCCGGTCAGCAGTAATAACAAAAGAAGAAAAACAGATAAACGTTTCATGCCTTGTTGTATTTATCGTTACAATGTTTCGCCAAGAACGCAATCGTAGCCTGTTGCGTCTTGATAATTTCCTGTTGCATAAAGATAAGGTCGTAAGCCTTTTTGTTTATTGAAACACTTTCTACATCCTTACCGGCATCTATAATTGCCGGGGGCGTATCGTCAGAATTCTCGGAATCCGGCAGCAGCATATCGCCCTCGCCTGTTAAAATCCACGACATCGACAAACCTTCAAACTTGTCCGATAAAACCCTCGCAAGCGAACGAGATATGGAATGCTTACCGTTATGTATATCGTACAACGTTTGCGACGTTTTCATTCCGATATACTTCCCGAGCGCATTGGTCGAAAGCCCTGCATAGGCTTCGATTAAATGAATTCGCTCGCTATCAGTAAGATTCATAAAAATTTAAGTTTTTTAATTAGAAAAATTTTTTTATATTAAATATAATAATTAATTTTACCCGGTAATTTAAGTAAAATACATAAATGTATATAAACAAATATATGAATAAAAAACGATAACACACAGCGAATTAAGAAAAAAATCAATAAAATCCTAAAAAATCTACACTATGAGAAACGTTAAAACCGCATACACGGCGGAAAAAGAAAAAAGGGACAGAGCAATATACAGAGAATATTGCGAAATAATGAGTAACCCCGGCGCAGCGTCCACGTACGTAACCGCATACCTTATGAAAAAGTATAACATTCACTCCCCGGCAACGATATGGAACATTCGCCGCCGTATGGAGCGGCAGGGGTAAAGGAGTTAATCGAATTACTAACCTAATATAATTTGATACATTATGAAAGACATTGAAATCCAACAAATCCGACAGGACGTCATTCAAAAATTAAGCGACCGATTCGGAAGCAACTACGCCATTCTCAAATTCGAGGTATCAGAAATGACGCTCGGGGCGCACCCGGCAATCGTATTAATAATCAAGACCAAATACGAGGGGCGCACGCTCCGGGCAGGGGCGATAAAGCGCACTATCAACGAACTGTTCGAGGCTATCGACAGCACTATCGAGGAGCAGAAACACCAAGTAATAACCGAAAGATTGGAATTGCAGAGAGTATGACCACCCACGACCTCACGAAACCATTGTGGCAACTTACCGTTGCCGAATTCCTTGAACTACAAAAGGCAGCAACCACGCCGCAGCAAACACAGACGCCGCAGCAACCCGGAACACCGGAATACGTTTACGGCATTTCCGGGCTTGCAGAACTGCTCGGCTGCTCTAAAAGCACCGCAGCAAACATCAAAAGGAGCGGCATCATTGACGCCGCAATCACACAGCATAATCGTACTATAATAATCAACGCAAGTACCGCACTCAATCTGCTAAATAAACACAATTCAAACCGCCGGAAGGCATTAAAAAACAATTATTATGAATGAAATTCAACAAATCGAAGTCAGTCAATCAGAATTGCTCGAAGCCGTAAATCGGGCAGAAATTGACATTCAAATCGCAACAGCGAAACGCTATCCCCGGGACATTACCCACGTCTTGAACCAAATCGCAACCCTCGCCACAATGGACACCGAAACCGCCGAGGATTGCTTCTACGCCCTTCGCAGGGGCAGAGCAGAAGGCGACAACGCCGTTATCGAAGGGCTATCCGTCCGAATGGCAGAGATTTTTGCCGGGGCATGGGGCAACCTTCGTGTGCAGACGAGAATCGTCGGAAATGACGGCAAAACCATTACAGCGCAGGGCATTTGCCACGACCTCGAAACCAACCTCGCCGTTTCCGTTGAGGTAAAACGCCGCATAACCGACAAATACGGACGTACCTACTCCGAGGATATGCAGGTCGTAACAGGTAACGCAGCCTCGGCAATTGCTTTCCGAAACGCAATCTTCAAAGTTATTCCGAAGGCAGTTACGAAGAAGGTAATAAACGAGGTAAAACAGGTTGCCCTCGGAAAATCCATTGACCTTGAAACCTCTCGCCAACGCATCGTCGAATACTTCGGAAAACTCGGCGTAACACAGCAGCAGTTGTTCGACTATCTGTCAGTAAAGAAACTCGAAGAAATCGACAAAGAAAGGGTCTTCGAACTCCGTGCCCTCGCAAACGCAATAAAGGAAGGCACAACGACGGTCGAGGAAACGTTCAGAAAGAATGTAGCCAACGCCGAGAAAATCGCAGAGGAAGCGAAGAAGAAGGCAGAGGAAGCAAAACGCCGGGTGGAAACCTACACGAAACCGACAGCAACACCCCGGCAGGAAGCGCAGGAAGCCCCGGATAGCAAAATAATCTAACCTAAAAACCGAGAAATAATGGCAACACATATCTATAAAGCAAAGGACAGGGACGATTGGCTCGCCTACCGCAAACGTGGTATCGGCAGCAGCGAAATCGCCACAATCGTAGGACTTAACCCTTTCGAAACACCCTACCAACTTTGGCGCAGGCTGAAAGGTATCGATGCACCGAAGGAGCAGAGTTTCGCAATGCTCGCAGGGCATTACCTCGAAGATGCCGTTGCAAGATTTTGGCAGGACGCAACAGGTCGGGAAGTTATCAAAGCATCAGCAGGCGACATCGTCGCAGTAAACGACGCAAAGGAATTCTTAATCGCCTCGCCCGACCGTACATACTGGATTCCCGGACTACCTCGCAACAACGAGAACAAGGGCGTTCTCGAATGCAAGACCACACAGGCGACTATCGACCCGGACGACCTGCCCCGGCATTGGTTTTGTCAAGTGCAATGGCAACTCGGCGTCATGGAACTACCAGAGGGAAGCCTCGCCTGGTTATCTTCCGGACGTGCCTTCGACTATCGGGACATCGCATTCGCCCCGGACTTCTACGGTTGGCTTGTCGAGGAAGCAGAGCGTTTTTGGACAGACCACGTCAAAGGGGACGCCGAGCCTACCGCAATCAACGCCGCAGACATCCTCGCCAAATACACCACGCACACCGAGGGGCTGACGAAGGAAGTAAACGAGGCAACCCTATCGGCATACAGGCAACTGCGTGAATGTAGAGCCCGGATAAAAGAGGAAGAACGGCTAAAAAGCGAACTCGAA
>Ga0116160_1003584_pt1 | contig 13461 bp, 11 predicted proteins | sample AD_JPNAS2_MetaG_FD_89879 | JGI IMG/M metagenome (GOLD analysis project Ga0116160, IMG submission 89879) | Active sludge microbial communities of municipal wastewater-treating anaerobic digesters from Japan - AD_JPNAS2_MetaG | ecosystem: Engineered > Bioreactor > Anaerobic > Digestate | place...
AACGTTGTACGCAAGCCAAAAAAACGACACAGCAGTAACATGATTGCAGATTTGAAAAGAGAAAAAATAGAAAATGCCAACCCACAAAAGCTAGAGTTTGGCAGCCCATCCCTGCAACCGTCCCTTCGCTGCCAAACACATGCTTTTTTTGCCAACGCACCCGCTTCGTTGATAAGAAAGTGGTAAATTAAAAGACTTTAAAAAAAATATTATGCAGAAAGAAATTGATATAATTCAAAGACACGCAAAAGAGCTTAAAAAATTAGAGCAAAGTGAGCAATATCTCTTTGATTCTTTGAATAATAAACCTAAAACTGAAATTGAAGGATTGATAAATGATTTTAGTTTTGTACGTTCTGATTTTTCTGCCACTCGATTTCAGCCTGTTAATTTACTGCGATTTGACATTCTACATTTGTTAAAAGAAGGTACTCAGATTAGTTCTGAAACAGTTGAGAACATTAAGACTAAAATAATTGAAAAAGACGGAGAATATTTTTCAAAATACGGAGATACTTTAGTAAATGCTTTAAAGAACTATCCTCAGAAAAAGAAATCCCCTTTTGTAAATTGGCAAAGAAATTTCTGTATTTTCTTTCCATTTATTTACACAAACCAGATAAAAGATGAAACAAGTTCAGCGTTAGATAAAGTTGTTGATGGACTTGAAAAAGCATTAATTTTAAAAAATTACAAAAGCCATATTGTTGATTTTAATGGCCCTCAGAATTATGGCACATCTACTTGTTGGATAGCTGGATTTCCTGAGAATAAGGTTTCTCACAGAAAAGCTTATCAGCTATTTTTAAAAATAAGTGCAGAAAAAATTGAAGCAGGAATTGTCGCTGGTTGGGATATAAATGATAAGGCATCAAATACTCTTGAGGATTTCAATACTATTGAAGAGGTTATTGAAAAACTTAAGGCTTCAAAGGAATCGGTTGAAAGAAAAAATAATGCTTTAATTAACTATTGGAAATTTGCACCGGGTGAAAATGGAATTTTTTGGGATGAATTTTATAAAGAAAGCATAATTGCTATCGGTTGGGATGATTTAACCGACCTAAAAACTTATACAACTGAAACTCTTGCAGAAGATTTAGGCGTTGAAGATTCAGATAATTCAAACCAAATCTGGAATATTGAAAACTTTCGGGATGCAAGTATCGGCGATGTTGTAATTGCCAATAAAGGAAAAAGTAAAGCACTTGGGATAGGTGTTATTATTGGTGAATATGAATATAAACCTGAAAGAAAAGAAAACAAACATATCAGAAAGGTAAAATGGCTAATAAACCAATTAGTTGATTTTGAAAAAACCATTTTCAGGCCTGATACATTTACACCTACTCTAAAATGGAGTAGCATAAAAGAGAAATATATTCTAAGCAATCCTGCATTTGAAAAGATTTTTAATGACTTAGAATCAGGAAAGGAAATATTGCCACCACCTAAAGCATTACCAAAAGATTCTGAATCACAAAACTTTTGGTGGTTAAACGCAAATCCTAAAATTTGGCGCATTGACAGTTACGAACTTGGCGATATTCAATCTTATACATCGCATAATGACAAAGGCAACAAACGCAGGATTTATAAATATTTTGAAGAAGCAAAGCCAGGAGATTTGGTAATTGGTTATGAGAGTACGCCAGTAAAGCAAATTAAGGCAATATTTGAAATTACAGAGGGATTGCACATTGATGATAACGAGGGAGAAATCATAAACTTTGAGATTAAAGAAATAGTCAAAGACCCAATTTCATGGGATGAACTAAAGGAAACCAAAGGACTTGAAAGCTGCGAAGTTTTTATCAATAATCAAGGTAGTTTATTTAGTCTTACTGCTGATGAGTTCGATATAATACGTGATTTAATCGATGAAAAAAACATTATTACTGAAAAGGAAATTGAGAAAGTCGAAATAAAACATTATTCATTTTCTGCTGACCCTGATAAACCATTTTTGGAAGAACATGAAATAAACGAAATTATTCATTCACTTGAAGTTAAGAAAAACATTGTTCTACAAGGCCCTCCTGGAGTTGGTAAAACATTCGTAGCAAAAAAGATTGCTTACGAAATGATGAAAAATACTGATGATACAAAAATCAGGATGATTCAATTTCATCAATCTTATGCGTATGAAGATTTTATTCAAGGAATTCGACCTTCGGAAAAAAGCTTCAAGGTTAAAAATGGAATTTTCTATGATTTTTGTAAAAAGGCTGAATTAGAACCTGACCAAAAGTTTTTCTTTATAATAGACGAAATAAACAGAGGGAATCTTAGTAAAATTTTTGGTGAATTAATGATGCTAATAGAATCTGATAAAAGAGGAAAATATAGTGTTCCGTTAACCTATTCCGAAAAGGATGATGCCTTATTTTCAGTTCCTGAAAATCTCTATTTAATAGGTACAATGAATACAGCCGACCGTTCATTAGCTATTGTTGACTATGCTTTACGTAGGCGATTTAGATTTATTACATTGGAACCTAAATTTAACAGCAGGTTTAAAGATTTCCTCAGTTCTAAAGGGTTTTCAAAAGATTTTACACAGGAAATGTCTTCAAAACTTAATTTACTTAATGCAAAAATAAAATCCGATAAAAACTTAGGCTCGGGCTTTTTGATTGGGCATAGCTTCTTTTGCAACGCAAATTCTGAAAATGAAAGAAAATGGTTTGAGAATATTGTAAAATTTGAAATAAGGCCATTACTGGAAGAATACTGGTTTGATGATAATGAAAAAGTTGATAATGAAATAAATCTACTTTTATCGTAATTATGCAAATACCAATTCAAAATATCTATTATTTGCTATGTTATGCATGGAATAAGCTTGAAGAAAGTGAAATAGTCAATGTAAATGAAATTGATTCAACCGAATTAATTGACTTATTCGCGAAAGTCCTTTCAAATAGCTGTTCACGCTTATTAAAGCAAGGTTTAGACAGGTATTATGTTGAGCATGAAAATGTGATAATGGGCATTAAAGGAAAATTTAATTTCTCAGCAACGATAAAACAAAATGTTCTTCCTTTAAGCAAAACAGCATGTATTTACGATGAATTTGATTATGACATTTTACACAACCAAATTTTAAAAACGACAATCGGAAAATTACTAAGGACAAAGAATTTAGATTCATCGTTAAAAGATGAATTGCATAAAATATATTTGAAATTGCCGCCCATTTCTGAAATCGTTATACATAAGTCCATGTTTACTCAAATTAGGCTACATCGCAATAATTATCACTATGATTTCATTTTAAAAGTATGCCAAATTGTAAATGAGAACTTATTTATTGACGAGACCAAAGGAAACTATAAATTCAAGGATTTTACTCGGGAAGAAAAGGCAATGGCAAGATTGTTTGAAGCTTTTGTAAGAAACTTTTATAAGGTTGAAACAGACTTTTCTGTATCAAGTGATTCAATTTCATGGCAGTTTGAGTCAGAAAATGTAGAGGATTTAGAGATGTTGCCTACGATGCTCACAGACATTACCTTGCAAGGCAAGAATCATAAAATAATAATCGATACAAAATATTACAAAGAAGCATTTCAAACCAGATATGATAAGCAAAAAATAAACTCGAATAATTTATATCAACTCTTTTCATATTTAAAAAATCAGGAGACTGATTCTGAACTGACGATAAATTGTGAAGGGATATTACTTTATCCTTCAATCCAAAATGATTTTGTGTACTCATTTAAATATGAGAACCATAAAATAAGGATTATGTCGATAAATCTAAATCAAGATTGGCAGAACATAAGGACTGATTTATTAAAAATTGTAGCATGAGAACCAATCCAACACACACCATCCCTTCGCTCTCAGGCACCATTGTCGCCAATTTTGTACGAGGCAAATGTAATGGCTTTGTGTAAGGCGTTTGTAGGTTCTTCTCCTTTGGCGTAATAGTGCAAAAAACACGAGAACAAAGCATCGCCAGCACCTATTGTGTTGATAATGGGGCGTGTAAATACGGCTGGTAGATGTTGTATGGAGTTAGTCGTTTTCTGATAGAGCAATGCTCCCTCAGCACCCAAACCTACTACAATTACTTGGTTGTGATAGGTAGTAGCTAAAGCATGAATCAGTTCCTTTTCTGTGCCCATAATTTTTTCGTTGCTCAAAAATAAGATATCTGCCTGTTGCATAAAATCAACATTGTATGGGTCGTGTATGTCGGATAATTCGTTTCTTGAATATCCTTTAAATCTACATGTATTTGGCGTTTACCAGCTTTGTCGAAGAGTATTACCGACTGTGGTGTTTGAGCGATGCTGGGTGTAATGTAATGTGTGTCAATGTGTAGCGATTGTAATTCGTCGGTTATCCATTCGCCTTCTTTGTCTTTTCCGATAATAGACATAAACTGAACATTGTCGGATAGCAGGGTAAGAGCTTTAGCTACATTGTAGCCCACGCCCGAAATGGTATTTTGAATACCAAAAAATGGGTAACGCACTGGCGAATATTCAATCGGAAACTCATCGCATTGCAAGGTCGTTTCTATGTTTATTAAACCAGATACAAGGATATTGCTCATGCCTTACTTCGATTTGGTTACTATACGTAGGAGCTTAGGATACCTTTTTTCCTAAATTTTCGACCTCTGCCAACCAATTTTTACATGTTGCTTCTGTTGAGGTTTTCACGCTACCAAAGTTGGTGATTTTTACAGGTTTGATACCACAAAACTCCAAAATGCCTTTTTTCATGGAGTTATGTCCGGGTTGTTTAAAAATCCATTTATAGTACCAAGTAGGTGTATCCATGGTTACAATCAATCGAGCCGTTTTACCTACCAATAATTTATCCCATAGTGGCGAGTTTTCGCGGTACGAGAATGCAAATTTTGGTAAAAATACACGGTCAATAAACCCTTTGAGCAAGGTAGGGTAGGTTCCCCACCAAGTAGGATATACAAATACCAGATGGTCAGCCTCTTTAATGGCTTGTTGCATCATTACCAAATCGGGTTCTAGTTCGGTGCGTTGACGGTAGCCAAATTTAAGGTTCAAATCAAATTGCAGGTCGCTTAAATGGACTAAGGTACAAGCTGCACCACTGGCGTCAGCTCCTTTTTTGTACGCAGTAGCTAATTCAAAGCTCAAACTATTTTTGTCGGGATTGCCGTTGATGATTAAAATTTTCTTCATACATCCCACTTATTTTAGTAAAGCAATTTGAATTACCTCTTTAATATCTTTTACATAATGAAACGTAACCCCTTTGATATAAATGGCATTAATTTCATCAATATTCTTTTTGTTTTCGTGCGACAAAATAATATCTGTAATACCAGCACGTTTGGCAGCAAGAATTTTTTCTTTAATCCCACCTACAGGCAACACTTTTCCATGTAAGGTAATTTCTCCAGTCATGGCAATATGTTTTTTTACTTTTCGTTTGGTAAACGCAGATAACAAGCTAGTAGCCATTGTAATACCAGCAGAAGGTCCATCTTTCGGTATAGCACCTTCGGGTACATGAATATGTACGTTGGTTTCTTCAAATAGGTCTTCGTTAAGTCCAAAATCCTTGGCATGAGCACGGATATATTCCAACCCAAGCATGGCAGATTCTTTCATCACGTCGCCTAAATTACCCGTAAGGGTTAGTTTGCCACCTTTGCCTTTGCTAAGACTGGTTTCAATCTCTAAAATTTCGCCACCTACTGATGTCCAAGCCAAACCAGTAACAATACCAATTTCTTCTTTCTGACTTTGCTTATCTCTGGTATATTTTTCTGTTCCTAAGTATTCTTTAAGGTCGCTAATTGGCATAGATGTGTCGTATTTTTCTTCCATAGCAATTTTGCGAGCCAGTCTGCGACAAATTTTTGCAATTTGTTTTTCTAAATTACGTACGCCCGATTCGCGTGTGTATTTCTCTACAATTTCTTGTACCGTTTTTTTAGAAAATGAAACAGCGTCTTTTGGAATACCATGATTCTCTAATTGTTTAGGAATCAGGTGTTTCATTGCTATTTCAATTTTTTCTTCTACAATATAGCCAGTTACGTTAATCAACTCCATTCTGTCGAGCAATGGTTGCGAAATACTACTCAAGCTATTGGCTGTGGCAATAAATAATACTTTAGACAAATCGTAATCTACATCTAAATAATTATCGTGGAAGGCAAAGTTTTGTTCTGGGTCGAGCACTTCGAGCAAAGCAGAGCCTGGGTCGCCTTTGTAATCGCGACCAACTTTATCTATTTCGTCTAATACCAAAACAGGATTAGATGAGTTTGTTTTTAAAATATTTTGGATAACACGTCCAGGCATAGCTCCAATGTACGTACGACGGTGTCCACGAATTTCAGCTTCATCGTGCAATCCACCCAACGATATACGTGCATATTTTCTGCCCAATGCATCAGCAATGGATTTTCCTAACGATGTTTTTCCAACCCCTGGAGGTCCATACAAGCAAATGATAGGCGATTTCAAATCTCCTTTTAATTTAAGTACAGCCAAATGGTCAATAATTCTGTCCTTTACTTCGTCTAATCCAAAATGGTCTCTATTCAGCACACGTTGGGCACGTTTCAGGTTAAAATTATCTTTGGTATATTCATTCCAAGGCAAATCGACTAAGGTTTGCACATAATTGAGTTGTACAGAATAATCGCTCGAATGGGTACTAGTTGTTTCTAGTTTCGCAATTTCCTTTTCGGCAATTTTACGTACTTTTTCATCCCATTTTTTTCCTTCGGCTTTTTTCTTAATATCGTTTATCAAGTCGTCTTGCACATTGCCACCCAATTCTTTTTGAATGGTTTTCATTTGTTGCTGCAAAAAATATTCGCGTTGTTGCTTGTCGATATTTTCCATCGCTTGCGATTGGATAGCGGCTTTCATCTCGAGCAGTTGCGATTCTTTGGTCAAGATTTTTAGCAACATCATAGCACGTTGCTCTATGTTATTGATTTCCAATAAGCTTTGTTTGTCAATAAGCGAGAGTCCGAGATTAGAGCTAATAAAGTTGATAAAAAAACGAGGATTTTCTATGTTGCGGATAGCAAACATAATTTCCTGAGGCATATTGCTAGATATTTTTATCATGCGTAGCGATAGGTCTTTTATCGCCTCCATCAATGCCTTAAAATCCTTGTGTTTAGGGGTTTCCGAATCGGCTAAAAGTTCTACTTTGGCTTTAAGATAAGGTTCGGTAGCATCTAATTCTTGAATGGCAAAACGCTGACGACCTTGTAAAATAACCGTGGTTGAATTATCGGGCATTTCTAGTACTCGTACTACCTGAGCCACAGTACCTACAGCGTATAAGTCATTTAGTTCAGGCTCTTCTATCTTATTGTCTTTTTGTGCAATAGTACCCAAAAAACCATTCCGTTTGTTTACGTCTTTTATCAGTTTTAGCGATTTTGGACGACCAATTGTAACGGGAATTACTACTCCAGGAAATAAAACCATATTACGCAGAGCCAAAATGGGCAACACCTTGTCTTCGCTCAAATCTACTACATGATCGTCATCTTCATCGCCAATTAAGGGAATAAAATCGCTATCATCGTTTTGTAAATTTGTTCCTATAAAAAGTTTATTTGGATTATCTTTCATGTTCGTTTTTACTATTATTGGCTACCCATAGCCTTTATTTTTTTGATGTTTTATCTCGTCTCTAAAGCAATACAATACTATACTAATCAAAATGTATGCCAATACAAATATCTGCCAAAAGAGAAAAGTATATGTCAGAAAAAATGCTTATAGAGCTGCCTCAAATTGTTTTAGGAAACGCACGTCATTTTCGGAGAACATCCGTAAATCTTTCACTTGAAATTTGAGGTTTGTAATTCGCTCAATACCCATACCAAAAGCATAACCAGTGTATTTTTTACTATCAATACCACAGCTTTCGAGTACATTTGGGTCAATCATACCACAACCTAAAATTTCTACCCAACCAGTGTGTTTGCAGAAAGGACAACCTTTGCCTCCGCATAAGTTACAGGATATATCCATTTCAGCCGAAGGTTCGGTAAAAGGGAAATACGATGGACGAAGACGAATTTGTGTGTGTTCGCCGAACATTTCTTTCGCAAAATACAATAGAGCTTGTTTTAAATCAGCAAAAGACACATTTTCAGCCACATAAAATCCTTCTACTTGATGAAAGAAACAATGGGCACGGTACGAAATGGCTTCGTTACGAAATACCCTTCCTGGACACAATACTCTGAAAGGTGGTTGTGCTTGTTTCATCACACGAGTTTGTACCGATGAGGTATGCGTACGCAACAATACGTCAGGATTTTTTTCGATAAAGAATGTATCTTGCATATCGCGTGCAGGATGTTCGGGCGGAAAATTGAGGGCAGAAAATACATGCCAGTCATCTTCAATTTCTGGACCCTCAGAAATAGTAAAACCGATACGTGCAAAAATATCTACGATTTCATTTTTAACGATAGATAAAGGATGACGTGTGCCTAATTCAATAGGAGATGAACTCCGAGTTAGGTCTAGGTCGTTGGTGTTATTTTGTTGGTTATCAAATGTTTCTTTAAGCTCATTGATTTTATCTTGTGCTTTATTTTTTAGGTCGTTGAGTAATTGTCCCACTACTTTTTTTTCTTCGTTGGCAACGTTTCTAAAATCATTGAATAAAGTACTTATTTCTCCTTTTTTACTTAAGTATTTGATGCGAAGTTCTTCTACTTCCTCTTTGCTTATAGGGCTTAGAATGTCAATCTCAGCTAATAGTTTTTCAATTTTTTCTTTCATGAGTCTATCAATAATATCGATAACGAATGAGTACTATGTTTGTTTAAAATATAAGTGGCATATACCACAAAAGAACCACAAAAATACATTATTTATTTGGTTTTTTTTGACTTTTTGCTGTTTTTTTGCTCTTCTAGTCATTCTGTTTTACTTTTCTATAAAAAAATATGTACTTTTGCATCACTAAGCACTTTTGCTTCTCTCTATATATAATTTTGATGTAATCCAGATGCAAAAAATTCATGTTATTACACCCGTTAAAGATTCGATTGAATTAAGTTTACAAACCATACAGTCTGTTTGTAATTCGCAAACTTCTATGCCTTTTGTATATACGGTGTACAACGATTTTAGCACAGACGAAAATACACAAACGTTACAACAAGCATCGCAAGAGTTTGGTTTTGAGTTGATTAATTTATTGTCAATTACTTCTACTCCTTCTCCAAATTATTTGTTGGTGTTGCAACTCGCTCAGCAAAAAGCCATTGATGAAGATGCCACATTGGTTATTGTAGAGTCAGATGTGCTGGTGCAAACGAACACACTACAAGCTTTAATAGACACTGCACAACAAAAAACGGATGCTGGAATGGTGGCTTCTATTACCGTGGACGAAAGTGGAAATGTAAATTATCCATACTTGTTTGCAAAAAAAATAAAAGGGCTAGTAAAACCGACCAATAAGCATGTGAGTTTTTGTTGTACACTCTTGTCGTTACCCTATTTAAAAGCTTATAGCTTTACCTCATTACAACCAGATAAAAACTGGTATGATGTGCATATTTCTCGTCAATCACGCCAATTGGGTTTTGTTAATTATTTATTGGGAAACCATCCTGTGGTACATCGCCCACATAGTAGTCGCCCGTGGAAACAATTGAAATATTCGAATCCAATTAAGTATTACTGGCTAAAAATTACCCAACAAAAAGACAAAATTTGATGCAACAAGTAGCCTTTTTACCTAAAGTTTCGGTCGTAATTCCTATTTACAACATGGAACTATACCTAGAAGAAACCATCTTGTCGGTACTTGCGTCATCTTATACAGATTATGAGGTGTTACTAATAGACGATGGTTCTACTGATAATTCGGTTTCTATTGCCAAACGTTTTGCCAACGCATACCCTCATATTTATTTTTACGAACAACCTAACCAAGGAGTATCGGCAGCTAGAAATAATGCGATTAAGTGGAGCAAAGGCGATTATATTTTGCCCGTTGATGCTGATAATCTGATTGGTAAAGAGTATATTTCAGAAGCGGTACATGTATTAGAAACTTACCCCAATGTAAAAGTAGTAACGTGCGAAGCTGAGTTTATAGGCGAAAAAACGGGAAAATGGAAACAATTACCCTTTAGCTTGTCATTGCTTGCACGTAAGAATATGATTGACAACTGTGCCATGTATCGTAAAAGTGATTGGCAAGATTCTGGTGGTTATTGCGAGGAGATTTTGGGAAGGGAAGATTGGGATTTTTGGATTTCGATGCTCAAAAATGGGGGAGATGTGTTGCGTTTGCCCATTGTGGGTTTGTATTACCGTGTACGTTCTGATTCTAAAAGAAGAAAAACGCAAAATAGAAAAAAGAAATTAATTGATTTGTTGAATGTGCGTCATGCGGATTTTTTTGAGAAACAATTGCACGGTCGGTTACATTATAATCGTACCTATTCGAAGCTTTTTAATTGGATAGAAAAGCGAATATGCAAGAGAACAACCGTTATACATCCTACCTATTCGCAACTGGCTCCATGTATTGAACGACTGCCATTAGCGTTTTTAGTAAATAATAATGTTATCCATCAAGGCAGAAATACCTTGAAACAATTTTCTGAAAATGGCTTGGATTTGGTCGTGAAATCATATCAAATTCCACATATAATCAATCGATTATCGTATGGATTTTTTCGTTCATCAAAAGCCAAGCGAGCCTACGAATATGCTCTTACATTGCAACTGCATAAAATTGGCACACCACAACCTATTGCCTATATCGAGCAACGCTTTGCAGGCTTACTCTATCAGAGTTATTTTATAAGTGTGCGTTCTACCTGTCCGTACACATTCAATACATTAATTCAGCAACCTTCATACGAATATCGTACATTGGTTTTGCAAGAAATAGGCAGATTTACGGCTGATTTACATACAAAAGGAATGTTGCATCAAGATTATTCGGGAGGTAATATTTTATTTGATGTACAAAATGGCAATGTATTACTTGAATTAGTCGATTTGAATAGAATTGTGTTTAAGCACACGATTGGAATTGAAGAAGGTTGCAAAAATTTTGAACGTTTAAATATTGACGAAGAAGCTTTGCAGATACTGGCTACTGAATATGCCAAAGCTAGAAACTTTGATGTGGATATGTGTGTGGAAAGTGTACTAAAGATGCGTTGGCATAAACATAAACAACGTTAAGTTAAACAGTTAGTTTAGATGAAAATATACAGTTTACTCCTTGTTAAGAATGAAGCAGATATCATTGCATCTATTTAAAAGCCGCTGCCCAGTGGAGCGATAAAGTGATAGTGATGGATAATGGTAGTACTGATGAAACCTGGGAAATTGTACAGCAGTTAGCAACAGAATATCCGCAAATTATACCCTTTGCCAAAGATGCTCAAGCATTTCAGATAGGATTGAGAGCGGTAATGTTTGATGCTTTTAAGTCCGAATTAACAGCCTCTGATTGGTGGTGTATTCGCTTAGATGCTGATGAGTTTTTTGTGGAGAATCCAAGAGATTTTTTGGCAACTATTCCCAAAAGATACAAACAAGTATGCAAAGCAAGTATTGATTATTGCCTTACACATGAAGATGTAGAAGAGTATACGTTTACAGGTGATTTTGAAGAAGATAAACACAAGATTCGCTATTACCAACCTTACACATGGGCAGAACTACGTTTTTTGCGTCATAGCAAAAAATTGCAGTGGGAAACAGGCGAACGCAGACCAGAACCTTGTGGATTAACTTATCCGAAACAAATTAAGGTGTTGCATTATCAGTTCCGTAGTCCGCAACAGATGCAGCAACGCTATGCTGTGCGTCAGCAAGCCAAAGCAAATGGCTGCGGTTCTTTTCGCCACGAAAAAGGGAACGATTGGAAAGATTATTTGAGAAATAGAAATGAACTAGTGTACGATAAGCAAGATGGAACGTACCAAACCTTGGGCAATCGTAATAAGTTTAATAAATGGCATACCCGTATTACCAAAGGTTTTTTAACGCTGTTTGGTTATTATTGAGCGATTCACTTTTGGGGACTGTTAGCAATAGCGTTATAAAAAAACCAAATATAATGGCAAATTGCCCTGTTATGAATGTGTCGAACAACGATTGCCAAGAAAATAGGAACAATCCTAATAGCAATAAAGTCATTCTGCTACGATTAACCAGCCTAATAGGGTAGTAATAAATGGCTAAGAGCAAGACAAGTCCAATCAAGCCAAATTCGATGGTGGTTTGCAAAAACTGATTGTGTACATCTACGCGTTTATTTGTTTTCCATAATTCATATAAAATTTTAGATTGTTTTCCTTGTCGAACACTGTCAATTTGTGTCTGTCCATCGCTTAATCCATGCCCCAATATCGGTTTTTCTTGTATGATGGGTAGGGCAACTTCTGTCCATAAAAATAAGCGTGGCTCTTGCTCAATCATTTTTTCTGACATACGTTCGTGTTGCAACATGGCAAACACCATGCCAATAACAATAAAAACGGAAGCTCCAATTGCCACTATTTTTTTTGTTAACCAAATTTTTCGAATAACAATGATAGCGGATAAACCAATAGCAGCGATAAATCCAGAACGACCCTCCGACATTAATAAGGTGCTTATAATAAGCAAAATACTAAAGCCATATATAGTTTTCACACTCCAATGGAGTTCTTTAAAGCGTGTTACAGCCAAATACCAGACACTAGCCAATGCAATATTTAAGTATAAGTTAAAAGCCATATGCGAGTTAACGTATGCAATGCGAGCTTGCGTAAATAAATCATACCTATTTTCGTTTGTCAAAAATTCGGGCAAGCCAATGTGGTAAATAATAAGATAAAGGATAAGCAAGGTAGATGAAATAATGATAGTATGTAAAAAATAGGATAATTTATACAACGAATTATATCCAAAAATACCTATTATAGCAAATCCAAATAAGGCTAATCGACGTTCTGTTAGGTTTTGAAAATAGGTATGCGAATCTTCGAATGGATAATACAAAAAACCCATTGTAAAAAACAACAATATACCAATAAAATACCAGGTGGTAGCCGAAATTTGTATCTGTCTCCACTTCATATCAACCAAAAATTCTACGATATAGGATATAAAAAACAACGTAAGGGCTAACTGTTGTTTTGGAAAATAAAACGGCAACGAAGCCATTAAAAAAAGTCCACAAAGCAGATTGATACTATGTACGTAATGCCTAAATTTTTCTAACATAAGTTGCGTTATTTGAATAAACGGGAAGGATTGTTGAATAATCGTGCGTAAAATAATTTAAAACCAAACCATGTAAGTACTTTCTGATTATCGGTAATAGTGGCAAAATAATCAAGTTCTTGTTTTATTTCCGAGTAAGTAAAATTACGAATACCTAATTTGCGAATCAATTTCTTTAATTTCTTTTTTTCTATCAACTTGGTTTCTGCTTCTGATA
>Ga0116160_1003589_pt1 | contig 13453 bp, 7 predicted proteins | sample AD_JPNAS2_MetaG_FD_89879 | JGI IMG/M metagenome (GOLD analysis project Ga0116160, IMG submission 89879) | Active sludge microbial communities of municipal wastewater-treating anaerobic digesters from Japan - AD_JPNAS2_MetaG | ecosystem: Engineered > Bioreactor > Anaerobic > Digestate | place...
ATCATGGAGTTTAAACACCAGCAATAATCCTGTTTTATTAGTTTATAATACTACAAATACCTTTGGTACTCCTACATCTGGTACAACTTACAATATTGGTCAAACTATAAATGGTGGTGGTACTGTTATTTATAATGGTTCTAATACAACTTTTTCACATACTGGATTAAACTCTAATACAACCTATTATTATAAAATATTCTCTATAATGACTGGCAATACATATTCCACTGGCGTTACTGCTCAGGCTACCACTTTACCAGATCCTAGTTCAGGGTTTAGTTTAGATTTCGAAGCTTGCACAGATTGGAGTACAGATTTCACTCCATGGACATCCTATGATGGAGATGGTAAAGCTACTTATAGTTCTAGTGATTGTAATTTTACTGGCGAGGGAACAGCATTTGGCTTTATGGCTTTCAATCCTTCTATAGCTGGATGCTTCTCTACTCATGGAGGACAAAGATGTGGTGTGTCCATTTGTCCTTCTGACGCATCTGAATCAAATGACTGGATTATTTCTCCTCAAATACAAATGAATAATAATGGTTATATTAGTTTTTGGGTTTATTCACCTAAACCGGGCACATGGGGTACTGAAACTTATGATGTATTGGTATCTACTACAAATAATCAACCTTCTAGCTTTACAGCTATAGCTACTGCTGAAATAGCTCCAACCTCTTGGACTCAAAAAACATATTCTTTATCAGCTTATAATAATCAACAAATTTACGTAGCAATAAGACATAGAGCAACAGATAAATTTATGTTTTTAATCGATGATATAGAATTGAATGCTGGCACTGCCTCTGCTCCTACTGCATCATTCACTTATACTCCATCAAATATTTGTCAAGGTTCACAAGTACAATTTACTAATACATCCCAAAATGCTACTTCATACAGCTGGTCTTTCCCAGGAGGTAATCCATCTACGAGTACTCAAACTAATCCTACAGTTACATTCAACACTGCAGGGACATATACTATCACATTAACAGCTTACAATGGTACTTTGTCCAATACCTATACACATTCTATAACAATAAATCCATTACCTAATATAAGTATTACAGCTACTCCGACCAATATTTGTTCTGGCAGTAGCTCAATATTAACTGCTTCTGGTGCAACTAATTATCAATGGAGTCATAGTTTAGGAACTAATAGCACAGTTACTGTTTATCCCTCATCTAGCACTACTTATACTGTAACTGGTACTACTAATGGTTGCTCTGCTACTGCCACTTCATTTATTAATGTTTTTGCTTCTCCACAAGCTCCTACCATTTCTATAATAAGTAATAATCCTATTATATTACAATCAAGTGCTACTAGTGGTAATCAATGGTACAAAGATAATAATATTATTCCTGGTGCTACTAATCAAACCTATCAAGTAGTAGCGAATGGAACTTATTTTGTTAAATTAACTTCTAATGGTTGTACATCAGCTCCATCAAATTCTATCTTAATAAATACTTTAAGCATTAATGATTATAATTCTGATGAGATCACTATCTATCCTAATCCAGCTCAAGATATTTTATATATTCAAACAAATAATACTTTTGTAGAAGCTTTACTCTATGATAATCTTGGTAGATTAATAACTAGTACAAACGAACATCAATTAAATTTAGATAACATAACTAATGGAGTTTACAATTTAATAATTAAATTACAAGATAAAGTCATCAGCTTGCCTGTAATGATTAAAAAATGATTTAATTTCTATTAAATAATAAAACTTTATTAGAGTATTCTATTTTAACTATACTATTAGCAAAAATATTTATTAAACATATTCTTTGATTATATTTTCATTAATTTTGAGTAATTTAGCAATTAATTACTTGTCAAGCTAAATATAACAATGAACGAAATTAATTTTTTAGATTTATCTTTAGAAGAAGCTATTGCCATCTTACCTCCATCAGAAATTAAAGCTAAAAAAATTACTATAAATAAATGTAAACTATTGACGAAAGAATTGAATATTAGAAATGTAAAAGACTTAATTTACCATTTCCCATATAGATTTTATGATAAAAGAGAATTCAAAAAAATTAACGAGGTTAGTAGGTTTTTTAATCAATTTATATTATTAACAGGGGTATTTAAGAAATTTTATGAAGAAAATTTAGGTAAAAAAAGAGTCCTCAAAGGTGTTTTCGCAGATGCAACAGGCTCGATAGAAATCACTTGGTTCAATCATTACGATTGGGTAAAAGATAAGATACAAACAGACATTCAATATGTATTATTTGGTAGAGTTAGCTATTATAAAAATTACTATATTGCACATCCTGAAATTAAAACTTTAGAAAAATTCTTAGAATCTGAAGAATATAAAAATCTACATCCTATATATAGTACTACAGAACGTTTAGCTAAAGCTGGGCTAAATTCTGATGGAATAATGAATTTTATTAAAATAGTTTTACCCAAAGCTATTGAAACCATTAAAGAACCCTATCCAGAAAATTTACTTAAACGTGCTAATTTAATAACTATTCAAGAAGCATTACAAAATATTCACTTTCCTAAAACAGAAAAAGATCAAGAAAAAGCAATATACAGAATGAAATTTTCTGAAGCTTTTGACTTGCAACTATTCTATGCTTATCAGAATGCTGTAAAAGATAAACAAGAAACCCCATATAAATTTACTAAAGTTGGTAATTTTTTTAATGAGTTTTACAAAAAAAATCTGCCTTTTGAGCTCACAAAAGCACAAAAAAAAGTAATAAGAGAAATATGGGATGACCTACGCAGTGGTAGACAAATGAATAGATTATTACAAGGAGATGTGGGCAGTGGCAAAACTATTGTAGCTTTAATGTCAATGTTATTAGCTATAGATAATGGCTATCAAGCATGCCTCATGGCACCCACAGAACTTCTCGCACAGCAACATTTCAAAACTATTTCTTCACTTTTGAAAGGCTTACCAATAGAAGTAGATTTATTAATAGGTAGTACAACTGCGAAAAAAAGAAAGTATTTATTAAATGATTTATTAGATGGTAAAATAAATATTTTAATAGGCACACATGCTCTCATAGAGGAAGTAGTACAATTCAAAAATTTAGGATTAGTGATTATAGATGAGCAACATCGTTTTGGTGTGATACAGAGAGCAAAACTGCATCTGAAAAGTGATTACCCTCCACATGTGATAGTGATGACAGCCACACCAATACCACGCACCCTCACACTTACTGTTTATGGTGATCTTAGGGTTTCAATCATTGATGAATTACCACCTAATCGTAAACCAGTAAAAACTACTTACATACCATCAGCTCTTAGATATCAAGCTTGGGATTTGATGAGGAAGGAAATAAAAAAAGGACATCAAGCTTACGTGGTTTATCCACTTATTGATGAAAATGAAAAAATAAATTTAATAGCTTTATCTGAAGGATACGAAGCTATAATTACTGAATTTCCTCCACCTAAATATAGTGTTGCTATGATACATGGTAGAATGAATTCTCAAGAGCGTGATGAGATTATGTATAATTTCTCAAAAGGGAAAATCGATATTTTAGTTGCCACCACTGTAATAGAGGTGGGCGTAGATGTACCTAATGCTAGTATAATGATTATAGAAAATGCAGAGAGATTCGGATTAGCACAGCTACATCAATTACGCGGTAGAGTAGGAAGATCTTCTGAACAAGCGTATTGTATACTTATAGGAGGAGAAAATATTAGTGAAAATGCAGTACATAGATTAAGGGTTATGGTAGAAACTACTGATGGCTTTAAAATAGCTGAAGAAGATTATCGTTTGAGAGGTCCTGGAGAAATAGAAGGTGTCAGACAAAGTGGTGAAAGATTTTTTAATATCGTAGATCCCATAAATGACCAAAATTTAATAGAATACACAAATAAATTTGCAAAAGAAATAATCAAAAATGACCCACTTTTAGAAAAACCAGAAAATAAAATATTATATTACATAGTAGAACAATTCAAAATTCAAGGTTTATCATTATCAAATGTTGGATAAAACAGATTTTTTTAGTAAGATTTATTTCATAATTATTTTTTCAAAAAATTATAGTTTTATTATATATATCATTCGTAATAAAATTTTAGTTTACCACATAAAAATAAATCATATCGGAGATTTATCAATATTTCTATAACCTCTCGTTTTTACTTTTAACAAGGAGAATTTTAATTTTAACTCTTTTCATGACACTAGGAGAAATTTTTGCTTTAATCTAATTAAAAATGAATCTCCAATATGCTTTTATTAATAAATTTTGGTCATCTTACAAAAATATTTTAATTGAATATTCTAAAAATAATCTCTTTGATATACCATGGCTTTTCTAAATTTAATACCAAACTAAATAAAATCATAGAATCAAATGTTTTATTAATAAACAATATCTTTAATAATCTATATACAAAACTAAAATTTATTAAATTATTTCATACATTTTTCACAAAATCATCATTATTTTTCGATTATTAAATTTGGGAGTTATATATTTTTATATAAATTAAGTATTTTTAGTACAGTATATAATATATTTCTAATAATGTTATAGCTATAAAATATTTTTTTAATATTGTTATAAATAAAGAAGGCTGCATAGAAATGCAGCCTTCTTTATTTATAGACTTTCAATATTATCTATTAATAATTAACTTTTCAATGTGATTAAATGAATCTGCATTTAGTTGTAAATAATATACGCCATCAGTCAAATTAACTAAATCAAGTGAATAGAAAGAACCATTATCTAGCTTTTGTTCCCAAACTATCATTCCTATTGAGTTAAATACAGCGATACTTAGATTATCAATAGTATTATTTTTAAGATCAATGTATATTTTACCATCACTAGGATTAGGATATATTTTACAATTTATATTTTGTATCTCATTAATATTTGTAGTTTGTACAGATACTGGAAAAGCAGGAGAAGTAGCTCCATTACCACAATTATTTGTGCCATAAACTGTTATTACCCCATTAGTAGCTGAAGGTGAAATATTAACAACAATAGTGTTAGTATTTAAGCCTGAAACCAAATTAAATCCTTGTGGTATAGACCAAACATATCCAGTCGCATAAGCTATAGGTTGAACTAAATAAGTAACATTAGTTTGTCCTAGTGTAACAGTAGATGGGCCACTAATATTACTTGCTGCTGCTGGTAATGGATTTACAGTTACATAAAAATTAGAAGATGATTGACTATTACCACATGAGTTAGATGCTACAACACTAATATTACCAGAAGTAGCAGATTGAGAAAAATTAACTAAAATTGAATTTGTATTCGTACCTGATGATATAACAGCACCAGTTGGTAAAAGCCAAGAATAACTAGTAGCATTTGCTACTGGTGAAATACCATAATATACATCTGTCTGCCCCTGACAAACTGTTTGAGAACCTGTTATAGGGCCTGGATTACCAGGTAATGGATTTACAGTTACACTACATGAAGCGCTAGCCGTACTAGATCCAGATGTTACAGTTACAGAATAAATTGTATTATTAGTTGGTGTAGCAGTAGGATTCTGTAAAGTAGAAGTAAATCCTTGCGGATTAGAACTCCATGAATATGTATAAGTACCAGACCCTCCAGTAGGTATCGCATTTAACTGAACTGTCGAACCTGCGCAAACATTATTTGGTTGTGCACTAGCTGTTATTGTTAAATTACTTGTTGCTGGATTTACAGTAATATAATCTATTTTTTCTTCAGTATCACTTCCATAAGCATTAGAGACAGTTAATTTAACAGTATAAATACCAGGGGTATTATAAACAACTGTTTTATTTTGTAATGTAGAAGTAGCAGGTGTACATGTTCCTGATGGTTCTCCCACAGCAAATTGCCAATTCCATGATGTAGGATTATTACTAGACAAATCTGTAAAAGTTACACTTCCACCAACTGTAATAGTAGTTGCATTTGCTGTAAAATCTGCTACAGGAGCAGCTCCAGTTTGTGGAGTAGTAATACAAATTGTAAATGTTGTTGTTGTAGGTGCGGTAGCATAATAATGGTATACTCTCACATAATAAGTATTGCCAATAGTTAATCCTGTAGCATTAATAACTTCGGTACCACCTTCTAAAGTAGCATCTATACATGTAATATTAGTCCCAGGACATGATCCTGATCGCAAATCTACAACTGCATCGAAATCTGAAGAACCCACTACAGTAATTGTATGTTCAGTAGCGGTAGCAATAAATTTATACCAAACATCATCATCTGGAGTACCAGTACATCCAGTAACACCAGAATTTGTTGCGCCAGCTACATTGCCAGTTGTAGGATTAACACAATTAGCAGTATTATTAACCGTTAATGTGATTGCACCAGAGCAATTATCATTAGACGGTGCAGCACTAAGTGTTGTAAATGCTTTGGTAGCCCAAGGAGAACCTGTCCAATCACAACCAGTGCGTGCATACATATGCAAATAATATTGCGTGTTTGGTGATAATGTAGCCGGCATGCCTGCAGGTACTAAACATTGCCCAGTTCCATTAGTATTTCCAGAAAAACCACCTGCATCTCCACACCTAGCTATATAATTATTCCAATTAGGAGTAGCTTGATCAGAAATCAACCAATAATAAACTATTGGAGGTGTTCCAGGAGGATTTGTAGGTGCCGACCAAGTAAATGATGCACCAGTTTGGGTAGGTGTAACTTGTAAATTAGTAGGTGGACCAGGAGTTTGGCATGTAGCATTTGTAGTTATACAAATAGTAAAAGTAGTAGTACTAGGCATAGTTGAGTACCAATCATATACCCTTACATAATAAGTATTACCTACAGTAAGGCCTGTAGCATGTATTATTTCAGTGCCACCATCTAAAGTGCTATCTTTGCATACAATGTTTGTTCCAGGACATGAGCCAGAACGAAGTTCTAAAACTGCATCGAAATCTGAAGAACCCACTACAGTAATTATATGTTCAGTAGCAGTAGCAATAAATTTATACCATACATCATCATTTGGTGTTCCATAACTACAACCCGTTACATTAGAATTTGTAGCACCAGACACATCTCCAATTGTAGCATTTGTACAAGTAGTTGTTGGATGAACTGTAAGTGCTATAGCACCAGAACAATCATCATTAGAGGGAGCTGTAGGCTCAAATGTTAACTAGACTTGTGGTTTTAAATTCATGCTACCTGTTATAGCTTCACTACACATAGATTGAGATGAAGAATTAATATACCCTATTCCATTAGTTACCTCTGGTGTATATACATAAACCTGTCCACTACCACTATAATCAGAATTAACCCCCCAGCAAATATCAACTACAATATTATCTATGCCATTCCATTGAAAAGGAGTAGTAAATGTAAAAGTTTTCCACCCACTACTATTAAAACTAACAGAGGAAGCAGAATAAACTTGAGTAAGTGTAGTATTTATATTAGAACTTGCATCTGTAGCTGTAGTATGCCCTATTCGAATTTTATAATTTGAATGAGTTTTATCTGCAACTTGGGAAACATTAAAAGCAATAGATTTTAATAAATGTGGTCCTGAAATACCTTGTGCATTAATTTCACTTTTTGTATAAACAAATTGTAAATGTCTACTTTCCCAAAAGACATTAGCAGGTGAAGGATCATATGCTCCACTTTGACTTGTGCCACTTCCTAATGTAATAGTAGTGGCTGTTTGTGATTGTAATGAAGTATACATCACAATAAACATAATTAATATTGGTATTAACTTCATTAATCCATTAAATTTTAATTTTCTTTTCATAAACTTCACTTTTTTAATGTTTAAAAAATTTTTTTGCAAATATATATAATTTTTACAATAAAATAATATGTATTTATATAAATAATATTTGAATCAAGCTAAAATAAAAAAATTGAAATTAGTATTTAACAAATAAATAAATTATTCCTTTGTGCATATTATTATAGTTCATACAATATATGTTTTATTTATGACAATTTATTTGTAGTAGCAATTCATGAAATGCCCATACAAGACGTTTTTTTGTGAATCATCTGATAAACCTCGATATCTACTATTTTCAGGGCTTAAGCCCATTCCTCTTCTCTGTTGTTCCACGACCTAAAGGTCGTGGTTAATATCTATCACTTTTCTATTCTACATATGGATAGAGACATTAGTAGCAATTCGTGAATTTACCAATACAAAGTGTTTTCTGATGTATCATCTGGAAATCTGCAGTTATATCTATTTCAGGACTAAAGCCCATCATTTTTTCTCTGTTGTCCCACGACCTAAAGGTCGTGGTTAATAGATGGTATGATGATTTGTTCATACTAAGTGTTTTTATTGGTGGTTGATATTATATTCATCATTGTTCCAAATCTTTGGATTGTCCGCAATATAATGACGAATGCGAGATAAATCATCGATATCACGGATGATATGTTCGTAATAATTGCTTTGCCAGACAGGAATGCCAGGGGTTTGACGAATTTGATTTATTTGTTTGGTTGTGGTAGATTTGAATAATCGCACAATGGTTGGAATTGAATTTTTTGTGGGTTTCCCAAATTGTTCAATTTGATTATTTTCATTTATTTTTCGCCCTATTGTAGAGACACGTTGCAACGTGTCTCTACAATAGGGCTTCGTATTATCCATATAATTGGCATAGAATTTTTTTTAATTTTGTTAATAAAAACTTAACATTAATTTAATATGAATTATTTATCAAATTTTATAATTTTACCAAAAAATTATTAGGATATGAAAACCAGACAATTTTTAATGATTATAGCAGCCATGAGCTCTATAGTTTTAGTATCATGTAAACAAACAAATACAACTACTAAAGAAGCAAATAAAGAAGTCAATAATGACCACTTGATAATGGCAACATTGTATCAACAGAGATCTGCAGAATATGAAGCTATGTGCTATCAAAGTTATAACCTTGCCAAACAAATTGTAGATCAAAAAATCAAAGCTAATCCCAAAGCCAAAAATTTAGCTGTAATAACTGACATAGATGAGACAGTTTTAGATAATAGTCCATATGAGGCTGCATTGGTTATAAAAAAATATGTTTTTCCTGATAAATGGAAGGAATGGACCTCATTAGCTAATGCTAAACCTATACCAGGATCTTTAGATTTTTTTAATTATGCTGCATCAAAAGGGATTACAATTTTTTATATTACTAATAGAGATACAGACGAAAAAAAAGCAACAATAGAAAATTTAAAAAAATTAAATTTCCCTTTTGCAGATTCAGTACATGTGATAACAAGAGATAGCATATCTAGCAAAGAAATCAGACGTAATAAAGTGAGAGAAAACTATGATGTGATTCTGTACGTAGGAGATAATCTAGCAGATTTCAATGATTCTTATTTGAAAACCTCAATGGATTATAGACACCAAGCTGCATTAGAACAAAAAGATTCATTTGGTTCTATTTATATCGTATTACCCAATGCTATGTATGGCGAATGGGAAAGTGCAATGTATGACTATAACTATAATCAAAATACAGACTCCATCAGAAGAAGTTTATTGATAACTTTTTAATGCAAACTTTTTATACACATATTAACCAAAATATTTAAATATGGAATGGTATTATCTATTTTTAGTCATAATTTTATTAATCTTAGCCGTTTATGATTTAACTGTTGGTGTAGCAAATGATGCTGTTAATTTTTTGAATTCTGCTTATGGCAGTAGAGTAGTTAAGTTAAAAACTTTATTAATAATAGCCTCAGTAGCTTTAGTTATAGGTGCTGTTTTTGGTGGTGGAATGATGGATGTGGCACGTAAAGGCATTTTTAATCCCCAAATGTTCACATTCCATCAAGTGATGATAATATTTATTGTGATGATGTTCTCTGACGTTATTCTACTAGATTATTTCAATACTTATGGATTACCTACATCTACTACTGTATCGATGGTTTTTAATTTATTAGGTGCATCCTTTGGTGTAGCAATAGGTTATTTCATACAAAATGGCATTAAATTTCATGAAATCGGTAATTATATTAATGTTTCTAGTACTTTAACTATAATTATTGGTATTTTCACATCAATAATTGTTGCATTCATATTTGGTTATTTAGTTCAATTTATAGTCAGATTAATTTTTTCATATGATTATTTAAAGGTACATAAAGTAGTGAGAGCGCTATTTAATGCTATCTGTGTTGTAGTAATCACATATTTTATATTTTTAAAAGGAATAAATACTTTACCTTTTATTAGTGAACAACAATCAGCATGGTTATTTAATCATATTCCCTTAGTTTTATCAATTATTGGATTAGTTGCTTTTGTAATATTATATATTTTAGAATCAATAAAAAAATATAATAGTTTTAATGTAAGTATATTATATGGAGCTTTTGCATTAGCAATGTCATTTGCTAGTAATGATTTAGTGAATTTCATAGGTGTACCATTAGCTGGACTATCTGCATTTCAAATTTTTTCGTCTGCAGGAGGTGCTGATCCTAACACTTTCACTATGGAAGGCTTATTAAATCCTAGTTCAAGCAATTCTATTATATATTTAATTATTGCAGGTGTAATAATGAGCATCACACTATTTAGAAATAAAAAATTAAAAACTGTTATGGAGACTGAAATACGGCTAGGTAAACAAGAAGAAACAACTATAGAACGCTTTTCTGTGAATGCTTTTGGTCGTATGCTAGTAGATGCCTCATATCACATAAATAAACTTTTCGCATCAATAAAGAAAACTCGTTTTCATGAATGGTTGAATAATAGATTTGATGCACAATATATGGTAGATAAAGATGCTCCTTTTGATAAAGTGCGAGCTACTGTTAATCTGATGGTAGCAAGTTCTTTAATAGCTTTTGGTACTTCCCTTAAGCTACCTCTATCTACTACTTATGTTACTTTTATTGTAGCAATGAGTACAGCATTAGCTGATAGAGCTTGGGGACGAGACTCAGCAGTATATCGCATTTCTGGTGTGGTAAATGTGATCGGAGGATGGTTCCTTACTGCACTTTTCGCTTTCACCTTAGCTACTTTATTAGGCTTATTTATTAATTTTACTAATTTTATCGGAATATTAATAATAATCGCAATAGCTGTCTTTGCACGTATAAACTCTGACAGGAAACATAAACAAATATCTAAAAAATTATCAACAGCTGATTCTATTTCTAATTTCTCATCTAAAGTAGATGTTAATACTCAAATTATCATTTATGAGAAAATAGTTTTTACACTATTAAAAGATTCTTCTTTTAATATTCTAGAATCACTCAAAAAAGAAAAAATCTCTATATTGAAAGATTCATTGAAAACTTATGAAAAAATTAAAGCTGATGTATCTAATTTCAAAACACTTCTACCTGATATACTTACAAATATTAAAGGATTAAATACAGATGAATATCAATATTTTTTAACCAAAATAGAACATTTAGATCAAATTTTAGATGTTATTTATTATATCATAAATCCTACAATGCTTCATCTACAAAATCATCATAAACCTTTAACAGATTTCCAAATCGAGCAATTAAAACGAATATTTGATATTGTAAATAATATAAGTGATATAATAATCGATGAAAATAAAGAATTGAATGATAATATAGTCCATCTATTAGAGATGGAAATAGTACAAGTAAGACGTAATCTAATAGCAGTTTCTCTATCAGATGATGCAAATACCAAAATGCCACGTAGAGCTACTATATTAGTTTATAATATACTAAATGAATGCGATAACCTCGTTAGAATACTCTATAGTTTTACAGAAAATAATTATAAAAAGGCTATTATTTAAAAAGTGAAAAATATAATATTTACTTTCATAATATTGCTTAACCTCACACTATCAGCACAAGAATTACAAGGTTATTGGCAAGGACAACTAAACAATGAATTGCAAAAAATCAACATGCAGTTTGCATTTTCATATGATAGCAGTAGAAGTAGCTATATAGCATATCTAACTATTCCACAACAAATGATCATCAGATTAAAAATTAATAAAATTTCTGTGGCTGATGATAGTATAAAAATAAATATTAGCAATTTTGCAGCCAAATATGATGGGAAAATATTAGATAATGATAGTATCATAGGTAACTTGTATCAATCTGGTATGAGTTTACCTTTAATTTTATATAGAATATCTGAAGTAGATACTTTCTCATTTAATAGACCACAAAATCCTTTACCTCCATTTCCATATATCTCAAAGGATGTAGAATTTTATAATAAAAAAGATAAAATAAAGTTAGCGGGAACAATTACAATGCCTGATAGCATTTCCAAACATCCAGCAGTAGTACTAATATCAGGCAGTGGTCCACAAGATAGAGATGAAAGTTTAGCTCTTCACAAGCCATTTGCTCTGATAGCAGATAGATTAACTAAAGCAGGAATAGTAGTTTTGAGGTATGATGATAGAGGAGTTGCTAAGTCAGAGGGTAACTTTTCTATTGCAACAACTTTTGATTTTGCCGATGATGCTAAAGCTGCTATTAACTGGTTAAAAAATCAACCTTTTGTAGATAAAAATAATATTGGCGTGATCGGTCATAGCGAAGGTGGAATAATAGCATTTTACCTAGCTAGTAAAGAGAAGAATTTAAAATTTGCTATAGCACTAGCAGGCGTTACTATACCATGTGATCAATTAATTGCCTTGCAAACAAAAAAGATGATGCAGCTCTATGACATGCCTACACAAATAACTGAGGCATATTATAATTTTTATTTACAAGCTTTGCAAATTATCAAAACTGAAACGAATGATAAATGGAAAAATATTCTAGATAGCTTATTTAATGCGAATTTTAATAATCTTGATAGCTCCCTTCTTAGTAAATATAATATTGACAAATCTTTGATTAATCAATTAACTTTTTCATATAATAATATTTGGTTAAAAACATTTATAAATATTGATCCATCTGATTATTTAAAAAATTTCAATTGTAATACGCTAGCACTTTTTGGAAGCAAGGATGTGCAAGTACCTGCTGCAGAAAATGAAGAAATGTTTAAGCAAATTGCAATGTGTAAGAAAAAAAGTTGTGTTGTAGAATCTATGACCTTTGAAGGGCTAAATCATCTTTTTCAGCACGCAAATACAGGCTCGACAGAGGAATATGCTTTGATAGAGGAAACCATGAGTGACGATGTTTTAGAAAAAATTATAAACTGGATACAAAAAAATATATATTAGGAGACGTGGAGATGGGGTGACTGGATGACGGGGAGACTGGGAGATGGGGTGACGAGGAGACGGGGAGATGAGGAGATGAGGAGATAGATGATAGATGATAAGTGATAAGTAATAAGTGATAGGTGATGAGGAGCTTAAGGGTTTAAGCAAAAAGTTTTAATAAAATTTATTAATTTTGTTTTGTTTGATATATTGCTCTAATTCTTTTAGTGGCATTGGATTATA